>ENA-ORXT01002290-ORXT01002290.1-marine-metagenome-genome-assembly--contig:-NODE-2290-length-23258-cov-10.122946_pt1 | contig 23258 bp, 17 predicted proteins | sample MGYA00237868_ERZ511482 | MGnify/ENA metagenome assembly ERZ511482
GTCGCAATAGATATACAACAACCCGCCGAAGAAAATTGGGTAACTATTATTCCTGAATCTACCAATTTATTGCAATCAGTGAACACTGGTGGCGGCTATTTCTTTGCTCAGTATCTCAACAAGGCAAGTACTCGAATATATAAACTACATTATGATGGAAGCAATAAAACAGAAATCAAATTACCTGGGGTTGGTAGCGCTGGCGGTCTAGGAGGGAAAGAAGAAGATACTACCCTTTTCTATGCATTCACTTCTTTCATCTATCCAAATACCATATTTAAGTACGATGTAAAAACAGGTACTTCTAGCCTCTTTAACGAAAGTAAACTCCAATTTAATCCTTCTGATTATGAGGAAAAACAAATCTTTTATAAAAGTAAAGATGGTACGGAAGTTTCCATGTTTTTAGTTCATAAAAAAGGACTCGACCTAAATGGCAAGAACCCCTGTTATTTGTACGGATATGGTGGATTTAATGTAAGTTTAAGTCCGTTTTTCAGTGCCTCTCGACTAATTTTATTAGAAAATGGGGGTATATTTGCTTTGCCTAATTTGCGAGGTGGCGGAGAATATGGAGAAACTTGGCACCAAGACGGGATGTTATTCAAGAAACAAAACGTTTTTGATGATTTCATTTTTGCAGCCAATTATTTAATAAAAAATGGCTATACGAATAGGGAGAAATTAGCCATTGCAGGTGGTTCTAATGGTGGCTTACTAGTCGGTGCCTGTATGACGCAACGACCAGATCTATTCGCAGTTGCCTTTCCCGCTGTTGGTGTGATGGACATGTTACGGTATCATAAATTTACGGTAGGTAAAGGCTGGATACCAGAATATGGAAATTCTGAAACGAATTTAGCTCATTTTAAAAACCTATTATCTTACTCTCCGTTACATAACCTAAAGGATGGCAATTCCTACCCAGCTACAATGATAACGACAGCCGATCATGATGATCGAGTTGTCCCTGCACATTCTTTTAAATTTGCTGCACAATTACAAAAATCCCATGAAGGTAAGGTTCCCGTATTAATTCGGATAGATATTGATGCGGGACACGGTGCAGGTAAACCTACTGCCAAAATTATTGAAGAAGAAGCCGATAAATGGGCCTTCTTTTTCCAAAATACCCATTCTCCTGTAACATATACCAAAAAATCACAAAATGTTTAAAGATGTTTTGAGGATTGATTGCTTAAGTACCTAACTACAAATAATCATCACTTTATGAAGGACTCTTTTTCCATTCTACTTCCTAAAAAAATAATTCAATAAAGGGATTATTCAAAGATTTTTTTTTTGTATAATGAAAAAATAGTCTCTTCAAAAGTGACGATTATTTATAGTTAGGTACTTATTAAAATGATAAGCCAATTCTCCTATAATATCACTCACTGAACTAGGAGTAAACCTAACCCATTTTTTTCGCTTATTAGTCAGATCTTTTTTAGTAGTAGCGTCCGTAAGCTAACTATCCAACAAACATCCAAATAACAAAAATAACCATAGCGGAAAAACATCCAAGCAGCCCAGTTCCCACACTTTGCAAGCGATAGCCCGTCGCTACATCCATATCAGACATTTGCGTTAAAATCCAAAAGAAACTATCATTGGCATGAGAAACGACTAGAGAACCTGCACCGATAATTAAAACGACTAAAGCCGTGGTCGTTTCTGATTCGAGTCCTAACTGACTCATTAATGGGGCCATAATAGACGCCGTGGTTATTAAGGCAACAGTAGAAGAACCTTGTGCGGTTTTAATAGCGGCAGCAATCAAAAAAGGCAATAATAAGCCAATATTATACGTACCCAATGTTCCGCCGATGACGGCTGCAATTCCTGAATTTTGTAGTACTTTTCCAAATATACCACCTGCCCCCGTTATCATAATAATGATAGCCGCATCCTTTAAAGCCTTTCCGACCCATCCTTCTGTAGATAACATACGTTTCTCTAGCTTTTTGGGTAGCAGTAGGGCAAATGCTAAACCAATCAATAAGGCAATTACAGGTGTGCCTAGAAAATTTAAGCCCTCATAAATAGGACCTGTTTCTAGCCACTTGGCATAGTCATTAAAAGATTTCAAGACGATTAAAAGGATAGGAATAAAAATGGGTAAGATAGATTTGAATGCACCGGGCGCCTGTACCTTCTTTTTCAAAATTTCTGTTTCCGTTAAGTCAGGAGCTGGATCGATATAATAGCGGGCTGCTAGTCGGGTTGTAATCAAGAAAGTGGGAACTAAGGCAATTATCGTTGTTACTAAACCCCAAAATATTACCATTCCCAAATTCGCATTGAGTATACCTGCGGCAGCTATTGGACCAGGTGTAGGAGGAATTAAGGCATGGCTAGCCATCAAGCCTAAAGCTAAAGCCATAGCTGTGACTGCTAGAGACTGTTTCGCCCGTTTAGTTAATGCTCGATTTAACGGGGCTAGTATCACAAAGCCACTGTCGGCGAACACAGGAATAGAGACGATGTAACCGATTATTGTCATGGCTAAGGGAACTCGTTTTTCTCCAATAATTTTTAATACCCGCTCTGCAATGGCATAAGCTCCGCCAGATTCTTCTAAAAACGCTCCTATAATTACGCCTAAAATAATGACCAATCCAATTTTTCCTAAAGTACCCCCAAAACCATCATTGATGGATTGTATTAATAAAGGCAATTCCATACCTGAAGCTAAACCATATAAGATAGCGGCTAATAGCAATGCTAGGAAAGGATGTAATTGAAGTTTGCTAGTAGCGTAGACGATTAGTACAACGGCGGCAAGAAGATAGATGACCAGCATAATATATATTTTTGCTCAATTTACAATTCCTTTAGCATATCACTATAAGATTGGGCTAATAAATCTGCTGGTAAAATTTGAAAAAGCTGTATATAGCTTTCACATTGAGTTTGTAACTGTTCTTCTGTATAGATATTACCTGTGTCAATAGCTTCAATTTCTACGAAATTTCCCAATTGATCCACTACATCAATGTGAAATTTTACATTGTCTATATAATAAATAGCTCTTTGCTTATCTATCACGATTTTAACGCCTATGGCATCTGTTAGTATCTTTTTCAGATTGGTAGCAGGTTGCGTTTTATATAAGCTGACGGTGGATTTTTTTGGTCCTGCTTGATTGGTCCGGTGATAATGGATAAGGTGGTTCTCTATATTTCCTTCTCTCAATTTGAGCCGACCAGCAGCTACATTAAAGTAAGTATCTATTTGATGGTCGATGCCCTTAAAAATAGCTCCTTTTTCTGCTAAAACAGACTTAATGAATGCTGGGTTGTTACAACGTGCTTTTATTTCGATGTTGATCGGCATAGGGTATTCTGGTTTAAAAGGAAGGGGATACCTTGAAGGTATCCCCTTCCTTTCTTTTGGCAAATAAACAAAAAAAAGCTCAAACCATATTAAATGATTTGAGCTTTTTTGACCTATAAAGAAATAAAAATACTAGTATTCCCACATGTCATGTTCGAAGTTGAAGATTTCTAATCTGATTTTCTCTGCTTCTAAAAGCATATCTACTCCAGTTAGATAATCTTGTACCTTTCGACCATAAACGTTTGACTCTTGAGAGATATAACTAGAGAAATAACGCATTTCCATTAAATCTTCCCAAGAAAGTGGACTAGCATCATTACCATCATTAAAGACTTGGTATCTAGCTAAAATTTCTCTACAGTCTGGATAGTAGACCCAGAAAAGAGGAATGGTATATTTATAATTGCCTTGCTCATCATATTCATCTCTTAAAGGCGCAATACCTAAGATTCTTACATCTAATCTAGAAGACTCTTCATCAAAGAACCAAATTTCCTTCATTCGGAACTGCTTAATATCTTCTGGATTCAAATCATTTCTAACTACCTGAATTTGCTCTTCGTAAGTTTCTGGGTCAAAAGTAATAATCGTATCTACTGTTGCGCCCATAGAAGCTACTTCTTCTGGTTCTAGTGGATAAGAAAATTTATCATCCTCTGTACCATAAGCAGTAATTTCTCCTTCCATAGCTGCATTCATCAATATAGAAAAGAAAGGCTCTGCTGGGTAGGCAAAAGGCAAATTCATCTTTTCTCTTACATCAATTATTCGCCAAATTCTTTTTTCCCAAAAGATGTCTGCTTCTCTGATCGGGTCATAAGGTAACACCCGACGCTCATTAATAATTCGTTTGTCTACAATGTCATCCAAAGGCGTATCATACTCCTCCTCATCCTCTTCTGTTCTTATTACCTCTCTCGGAACTTGGGCGAATGCTAATTGTACCGTAAAAAGGCACACAATGCATCCGATAAAGAATTTAAAATTCATAACTATTATTCTTGGATTTAGTAACGATGAAAAAATAAATTGGTCGTTTTTTAAAGGAATTTTTTTTTAATGGGTTGAAAACCTATGAAAAAAGACTCAATTAAAAAACAAAAAGAACAATTTATTTTTTAATCAAAACTTAGTAGCGAATTAGCTCGCTTTTGGCTTGAAGGTTAATCAGAAATATTCGCTAATATAAACGCCTTTGAGTTGGCAGATAGTATGTTTAGAAAGAGCTTATGCAAAAAGCTTGACAAAATTGATTATTGGTATCTAGCTAGGAGATTCTTTTTTTGAAGAAAACTTTCAATTTTCTTCAAAAAAAGAATCTCCTAGCTAGATACCAATAATGATATTACTTAGTATTGATTAAAATCAATTAGTCTTTTAGTTTTTGAATTGACTTTTTTCTTATAGATTTTCAACCTATTAGAGAAAAGCCCATTTCAAAAACGACTAATTTATTTTTTCATCGTTACTTAATAGTGAAATTCAAAGAGTTAATTTTTCTACCTGCTGCATCCCCTGGGCATCTAGCCTTTATATTTTCAAAGTAATATTTATCACCAGGTTTAGCCATATTGATAATACGTTTTACCTCAGAATTAAAAGTACCCCCTCTATTAACTTTTTGAATCGGATCGGAGCGCTTTGCAACTCTAGTAACATTGAACCCATCAATCTTACATTTAGCTTGGAAGTCAAAGTTATCTAACCAAGGAATAACACCTGGTTGTGCTCTAAATTCTCCATTTCCCATAGAACCATCATCCGCTTTACCTAAACGAGCAACTGGATCAGGAATACGCTTTACTCTAAATTTGAAAGGCGTATTTGGTAAACCACCACCTGATACATTTACAGTTGTTTCTCCCGGTTTAGTTACCTTAACAGTATATTTACCGCCGCTTCCTGTTATATTACAACCACCGCCAGAGCAACTTGCTTTTACTTGGTTACTAGAAGCACCCGCCACTGTAATAGATACTGGGTTCTCAACACCGATATAAAATACATTCATTTTATCTGCGGTAACAGATGCAGAACGTACACCGACTTCATATTCAAATTCTTTAGAAGAAGAAGACTTTTCTCCTGTTAGAGGGTTAGTGACAGTGGCACTTAATTTTATTGTCTTTTTACCTGTTGAATTGGTCGTAACCGTATATTTTGCTACCCCATCTTTTCCAACTGTTTTTCTTGCACCGTCTACTGTTAATCTAATATTCTCTGGTGGAATATCAGCACTATAAGCACCCAAAGAAATATCTGCTTCAAATTTCTCTCCTTTAATTACATACGCTTTTTTAGCATTGATAACAGGGAAGAATTTATTGAAAACAATTTCCTTACCACCTACCAAACCAGTTAATTCACCTACAGCAAATGCTTCTGCATTTTTAGCATCTGTTTGAAATTTGGTTAATAAAGGTAATACAGAAATTAAAGGCATTTGGCGGAATCTATAGTCTGCCCAACTTTTTTTGTCAGGCGCTACTTCTTGCCAATTTTGGTCAATTTCTAAAGAAATATTACTTTTTAGTGCATTGATTTTAGCCTCAATAGCTTTAGTATCTACTGCACCACTTTTTGTACGAAAACCAAAAGCTTTAGCATTTTCTGGCTTACTTAGTATAGCTGAATAGACTTCAATGAATTTTGTTTTCGCTTCATCTACTTTGGCTGCTAATTCCTCTCCTTTGCCATCTGTTACCAACATACGAGTAGTTACATCTTTATTTTTCTTACCCTTGATAATCTTTTTAGCAGGAATATCAGCATAGAGGTAATCTCCGTCGTCATTAGATCCATTTTTGTCTCCAGCTTCATCAATTAACTCGTCTTTTAAATTTTCAACGAAGTCTGTAAATTCTTTAGAAGCTGCTCTAATTTGTTTTACACCCTCGCCTAATGGTCGAAAATCTTTTTTGGCTTCTTCTTGTAAGAGCGTGTTCAAGGATTCTTCTTGACTATCAAGTGCTCTATCCGTTGTTGTATTGGTTTTTACCAAACTATCGTCAATAGTCTTGAAGGCATTCATAACCTCAGCAGAAACATTCAATGCCAGTAGCGCCGTTAGCACCAAATACATTAAATTAATCATCAACTGCCGGGGTTCCTTAGGAATAGACATGTGATATGTATTTTAGGGGCTGTAGATGACTGGCATTTAATAGTTCTCGTAAGCACTTCATCTCTACAACCAGTTTTATTAAATTTGTTTATTTGTTTAGGACATAAACAGCCTAAACAAATAACCGAATAAACAAATATTTTCTTCTTAAGCTTTAGGTCCAGACATTGCATTCAACATATTACCATATACTGAATTTAAAGAACCTAGATTTCTATTTAAAGAAGACATCTGATCTTTATAAATTCTTGCTTCATCCGCAGAATCCGTTAAATCAGCCATTGCTTCATTTAATTTAGTATAAAAATTATTCATCGTCTTTAACTGCTCTCCTGTTCCTGTGAAATCAGCATCTTGCAATGCTTTCAAAGAACCCAAACTCTTAGACATACCTTGTAACTCTGTTAACATGCCACCTAACTGTTGTTCTACTATTTCACCATTCAAACCAGGCATAGCTGCACCACTAACACCTGCTGTTGCTGCTAGAGGAGTAACAGCAGAACTATGATTATCCAAACCTGGATATAGTTTTTCCCAGTAATAATCTTTTTCTGGACCAATAAGTCCTAAGAAAAGGAAAATAGCTGCTTCTGTTAACAAACCGACGGTTAACATCATATCTGCTAATGGATGAGATAACAACTTTGCTAATGCACCAACAAGTACAACTGAAGCACCAACACCGATAAATAAATTTTTAAGATACTTAAAACCCTTAGAATGAAGAAAACTCATGATGTATTTAATTAAATTGTAGGTTATTAAAATGTATAAGAACTCCTTGTTGTTCTTTTTCTTTGAAAATCAAGTATTGTATGTAATCGGGACTGAATTTGGAATGTGGCATCGGAGGAGGCCTAAATTTCCATCTAAAAAGATGTGCTTCCGTCAGTTTGTTTATTTGCTTAGAATTTTTACGAGTTTAAACAAAAAACAATTTCAACAAAAGCAACAAAATTCATGGAGGAAAACTTACAATGAGTAGTATAGCTTAATTTTGAATGAGGAATTTTGAACTTTGAATGGGTTTCGTAGGAAATCTTAATATTTTATATTTTTCAGTGCTACGTTTCATTCAAAATTTATCATTCATAATTCAACATTAAGTATACCGAGTGAACCTTAAAGATTGAAAATCAAAGATTAAGACCAAACAAATAAACTATATTCTATATACTATAACGAATAAACTTGCAAAAGTAACATTTTTTACAGGTATTCTAGCTTAAGGGAGGCGTTATATTCCTGTTAAATTGCTTTTTAAACCTTAGTATTGATGAAAAAATACTCCTTTCAAAAATACGGAACTTATTTTTTCATCGGTACCTAAAACATGGCAAAAAACACTTATTTGATAGGGCTACAAACTAAAATGGTACGAATATTATTCAATAGGAGAATACCCGTACCATTTTAATTGGTAATATAGCGAACTGTATTATTTAACTAATAACTGTTCTATTTTTTATTGCTTATTCCGCTGCTCCTTTCGAGTAGAAAAAAAAGCGTAACTATTGTTAATTATCAAAGTCATTGATAGAACGCCCTAAGAAAGTCAATGCACATCTAAATCCGATGTAAGACTTTGTTGTATCTTGATACTCCCAATGACGGGAACCACATCTAAGGAAGTAAGCTACATCTTTCCAAGAACCACCTCTGATTACTTTTCGCATATCTGCTTCATAATCATCCTCTGTTGCATCATATCTAATATCCGGATTCAAATCATGTAGGAAAGAGTAGGCATTTTCATAATAAGCAGAAGAAGTCCACTCTGCTACATTGCCTGACATATTATATAAACCAAAATCATTCGGGAAGTACATATCTGCTTTTACGGTGTATAAACCACCATCCTCAGGATAATTACCTCTACCCGGTTTGAAATTAGCTAATAAACAACCTTTACCATTTCTAGTATAGTATCCACCCCAAGGGTAAGGCGCTAAAGCATGACCCCCTCTAGAAGCATATTCCCACTCATGTTCCGTTGGTAAACGGAAATCCTCCGTATTTACCTCTCCTTTTTGGGTAGCTTTTATTTCATTCCATAATTGGGTTCTCCAATTAACGAACGCATCTGCCATTTTCCAGTTGATACCTACTACTGGATAATCATCATAAGCAGGGTGCCAGAAGTAATTTCTGGTCATGGGCTCATTATAAGAATAAGAGAAGTCTCTTATCCAAACGAATATATCTGGATAAATATTAACATTATGGTCAGTTGCAAATCTATTCAAATCTGCATATTCTTTAGCTGCAGCTGCTTTCTTCCAATCATAAGTCTTATACTCATACGTCAATCGTTCTACGTTGACTGTCTTTCCAAGCATCTCACTCTCATTGCCCGTCTGGATAAAACTCTCATCTTCATAGAACAGGTCACCAAGCATTTCATGGTCTTCCCAGTCTATTTCATCTCTAGAATCCCAATCGACTTCATCGGTTAGGTTACCTTCTTCATCCTCTTTGAATAATTCTAAGGCTTGAAGGGCTTTTTCGTCCCGTACCCAATCAACGAATTGGCGATATTCGTTATTCGTAATTTCTGTATCATCCATGTAAAATCCTTGGATGGAAATTGATTTTGGTCGTTGTACGTAGGTGTTTCGCAAATCTTGATCACCGGGACCAATATGTAGGGTTCCAGAAGGAATATACACCATACCGTAAGGATTGATATTACCTTTCCATCCTGGTCGCTCTAAAACACCTGTTAATTCACCGCCACCTTTTCTACCACAAGCAGTCGTAATTGCATAAAGTACTACAAGGGAAAATAAAACTTTCGAAATTTTTCTCATTTTAACGCTCCTATGTTTACGTATGAATAAGGGGAAACCCCTGTGTAAAATGGCCAACTCAAGTATCTTTTTAAAAGATATTTAAGTTATGCTCAACTTTGTGACGGCAAATATAGCCGCTAATGTATAAAATCAAAAACAATTAATAGATTTAAACTTAATGATAGCCGACAATAATCATTTAATTAAGTCCTCTTTACTCTTTAGGTTTTATCTACTATTTGCCTTTCTTTCTTTAAAGAAAAAAAAATTTCTTTTAAGAAGGATTTGTAGGGATTGAAGAACTGATGGGATTTTTCTTTTACTGCTTTGAAACAACAAATTTGAAAAATTCCTTAAGACTTACAGTCTACTTAACGCCTATACTTTTATTATTAGTGTGAACTTTTTTGGAAAATTATTGCAGAAGGCTGTAAAAGTCAAAATTTGCAAAGCATTTTACAAAAAGCCCGTAAGTTCTTACTAGTTCAATGGTTTTATGTTTAGGTAAATTTTAGTGTAAATTGCTAAATTTACTGATTAGACGAATACTTTATGAAAAAAGGACATTTTAAAATTTCTGTTCTAAGTGCTCAATCATTGTATGAATCCAAAAAAAATCTATTGTCCTAGAAAACGTGGATTGAAAATAATCTTTGGCAATTTACCTTTGCCTATATCTCTGCCCAAGTTATATTGCAACATAATTTCGTGACTGCCATTACTAATCACGTTTAAATCAGAAAGGGTAAAATCATAAGCATAAGCTAGCTTGATTTTTTCACTAATATTCAATCCTGCGATAATAGCAGCGGCATCAAGAGTGTTTGTATTGTAGCCTCTTAACGAGCCGCCTAAAAATATATTGTCATCGTATTTGAATAATAATGATATTTCTGATTGCCACTCTGTTTGGTCGGTTTTTAAAAGGATGGAAGGATGCAAAGATACACTTCTAGACAAGTCCAAATTATACGCTGCTGTAAGAAAATAGTTTCGACTTAATTGGGTACTAAAAAAATCTCCTACTATTTCTGGTTCTTGAACATTAATCGCAGAAACACCCATTTCAAAGGTTTTTGTTTTAAAATAAATACCTGCATTAAATATAGGTGTGATTGCGCTAACTTCGTTGTTAGGTAAAGGTAGAGCATCGTTGTGTTCTATTAAACCACTGTTGGTATAAGTTCCTTCGGGGGTTCGGATGTTGGCACCATCCAATGTTTTTTGAAAGATGCCTCCTGCGATTCCTATTGAAAATTTACTGGAACGACCGACGGGGAGTTGAAAATTATAAGAGAGGGTCGATTGTAGATTCCGTTCTAAACCTAGCTTATCATTCTCAACATTTATGCCAATACCACCACTTAGTCTATATACAGGTGCATGTATATTTATATTCTGCTGGCTAGGACTCTGCGTAATTCCTTGCCATTGTTTTCGATATATCCCTGTTAGTATCAATGAGTTACTCATACCTGCATAAGCAGGATTGTATTGGGCAGTGTTAAACATATACAAGGTGTATTGGCTAGGCTGCTGAGAATAAGTGTTTAGGTATGACAGTAGAAGACAGAAGAACAAGAGTAGACGCTTTATCATATAATGTTTTATCTGAATTGGTATTTAGTTATTTGGCAGCTATCAGTACAATCGGGACGGTTTATTCAAGTAGATCAAAATTTGATTAGAGTTAACTTTGACCTACTCGATTTTCAATATCCTGTCTGGATTTCCCTAATTATGATTTAAAGTTAAGAGTTTTTCCTAAATCCTATGATTTATTTTTATAAATCGCTTTAATTTTTTCCCAATCCAAAGTCTTGAAGTATCCATACACTAATGATTTTTGAGCAGGTAATTTGTCTCCCCAGCGCATAGCTTCCCAAAGTGGATAGTTAATTTCTTCTTGATGCTGTTCTTGTTTATGGTCCGTGTAGATAACTAAATATTTACCACTTTTTGATTTAATCCGATAGCGAGCAGGATCTTCTAATTCTTTTTTATGTCCCCACTTAGGATTATGATCCTTAGCATTGGTCTTGAGCACTTCATCTGGCTTCCATCGATGGATAAGGTAGTCATATTTTGTTCGGTAAACGGGAATTTTTTCATAGACTTTTTCTTGGTATTCTTCCTCTCTAGTCTCATAAATTGTTCGTTCACAATATTTATCCTCGAAATACCCATTGCCTAGATCTTTTTTTCCACAAACATATTGTTCTGTTCCAGCAGGTTCTTTGACAGTTCGAGTTTTTGTTTCATAACCCTTAAATTTTTTATCGTGGTGATGAATCGCTTCATAGCTTTTGATTAAAGTAGCCTTCTCTGGTAAGTGCCAATCTTCTTCCTGTACTTCTATAAATTGCTCTACTACGACTTGTCGATTCCATTCAAACCCAGTTATCTCTACTTGTGAAGCACTATTGAAAGTCGCTAAAAAACCACCTATAGCCGCTAATATCATTCCAATTAGCCCTCCTTTTTTGATAGGTGTTAAACCAGTACGACGCGTCGTTTTTTGTGGTTTTATTGGGTCTTTACTACTTCTAGGAACCGTACTAAGATCATATTCTTTTTCTTCCTGGATGGTATCTAAGTCAATCGTACGGAAAGGACTTCCACAGTTACCACAAAATTGATCCCAGTGTTTATTTCCAGAATGACAATTAGAACAAGACCAATCAGGCCCTGAGCGAGCAGCTTCTAATGTTGCTTCGTCCGTTACTTTGTGTGCGTCTTTAGGTAAGTAGAATTTTACATCTTTAGGACGGGGTGCACCACATTGGGTGCAATGGACATTGGGTCCAGCGTTTCCCGAATGCGCACAATAGTTGCAATCCCATTTTCCTAGATAGACAGCCATTGATTTTTTTTAGAAAGAAGTCAGAAGTCAGATCGGAAAATAAATTTTCCTGTCAGAAGTGAGATTTATGACGTGTTCCTAGACATTAACGACTACGCCATATTTGCGCCTAGGAACACGTCATAAATCTGACTTCTGACAGGAAAATTTATTTTTCGGTCTGACTTCTGACTTCTCATTTAAGATAAGTCATAATTAGGAGTCAATTCACCAGAATCATCTCCTTTATAGAAATCACAAATATATTTTACTGCATCTTCCGCAGTGTCCACAATAGGTATCAGGTCCAAATCCTTTTCACCGATATTTCCAAAATCTTCAAACATTACTTTACGCATCCAATCCTTCATACCTGTCCAAAAATCAGAGCCTACTAAAATAACGGGTACTTTAGTGATTTTTTTTGTCTGAATGAGCGTTAAGACTTCAAAGAGTTCATCCATGGTTCCCATACCTCCGGGCATTACAATGAAACCTTGGGCGTACTTAACAAACATTACTTTTCTAACAAAAAAGTAGCGATAATTCAATACTTTATCAATATCAACATACGGATTATGTCCTTGTTCAAAAGGCAAATCAATATTTAAACCAACAGATGCACCTCCATGTAAGCGAGCACCTTTATTACCAGCCTCCATAATACCAGGGCCTCCTCCAGTGATAACACCAAAGCCTTCTTCTGTTAATTTTTTTGCCACCTCTACTGCAAGTTTGTAATATGGATGGTCAGGCTTGGTTCTGGCAGAACCAAAAATAGAGACACAAGGGCCTATAGAATTGAGCTTTTCAAATCCTTCTACCAATTCTGATAATACCTTGAACATCGTCCAAGAGTTTTCTCCTTTAATTCTAGTCCATTCTTTCATGGATCGCTTTATTGATTTCGATCCTTCATTTTTTTCTTTCATTCTATTATGTTTAGTTTATATTCTTACATTTCGCTAAAATTACATTCAAAACCAATTTGCTCCCTCTAAAAAAGGATTCAAGGCTAAGCTTCCAGAGGGCTAAAAGCTTTATGCTACATAATTTTGATTGTAGAAATTTCAATTTGTTTTTATTTCAATTTAATTTCAGCGAAACGTAAGTATATTTGAGATTATTAATACGTTTCAGAACGCAAATATTATGGGCTACAAAGGTCAGGAATTTTTGCACAAGTTTAGTACCGATGAAAAAATATTTGGTCGTTTTTGAAATGGGCTTTTTTTAATGGGGTAAATTGACTGTCAATTACTTAATGCTTTTGATAAACTTGTCATACTTATTAACCATAAAACAAAAAGCCTATCAATTGTTGTTGATAGACTTTTTGTTTTAATAGGAAAATAATTAATAATCATTAATCAAAACCTGCTTAATTAGATTTGTAGTTAGCATATTCTTCTGTGATGAATTTTTGTAAATCATCTACATTATTAAATTGCTCAAAGATTTCTTTAAACTTGCTATTTTTTCTTTGTCTACCACTAGAAGGCAATACATAATCGAACACATCTTGGTCCATAATTTCTTCTCCGCTCAAGATAATCAATCGTTCCACCACATTTCTTAACTCTCGGATATTACCCGTCCAGTTAACATTTTGTAGTGCAATAACTGCTTCTTTAGATATTTTCTTTGGAGGAGTACCATACTCTGTGCAGATAGTATTAATGAAATGGTTGACCAATAAAGGAATATCATCCCTTCTATCATTTAAAGGTGGTACATCAATAATAATTACCGCTAAACGATGATATAAATCCTCTCTGAATCTTCCTCCTGCAATTTCTCGTCGAAGGTCTTTATTTGTTGCTGCGATAACTCTAACATCCACTTTGATTTCCTTATCGCCACCTACTCTTGTAATCCGACTTTCTTGTAATGCTCTCAATACTTTTGCCTGAGCTTTTAAACTCATATCACCGATTTCATCTAAGAAAATCGTACCACCAGAAGCTTGTTCAAATTTACCAACTCTATTTTTGTGAGCGCCTGTAAAAGAGCCTTTTTCATGGCCAAACAATTCACTCTCAATTAATTCAGAAGGAATTGCTGCACAATTTACCTCGATGATAGGGGCTTGATTTCTATGGCTTTTAGCATGAATCCATCTAGCTACTAGTTCTTTTCCAGAACCATTAGGACCAGTTACCAACACTCTCGCATCTGTTGGTCCAACTTTAGCAATATCTTCTTTTACCTTGTAAATAGTAGAAGATTCTCCTATTATATCTTGCGTTTTTGTTTGAGAAACTTTCCTTCTTAAAACCTTCGTTTCAGTGATTAAGCTAGACTTATCCATCGCATTGCGAAGGGTAATTAGCATTCTATTTAAATCGGGTGGTTTAGAGATAAAATCAAAAGCTCCTCTCTTTACCGCTTCTACAGCGGTATCAATATTAGCATGACCAGAAATCATGACAACGGGTGTGTCGGGAGCTAATAGTTGCAATCGTTCTAAGGCATCCATCCCATCCATTTTGGGCATTTTGATATCCATAACGACAACATCATATTTTCCGCGTTTTAGTTTGACAAGGCATTCGAGTCCATCACAGGCCTCTTCTACATCGTATTTTTCAAATTCAAGAATTTCACGAAGGGTTCTTCTGATGCTCGGTTCATCATCAACAATTAATACTTTCGCCATAGATGAGGTAAATTTTATAGTGTTTCAATTAAAATGCTATTGTTATAAATGATAAGTAGAATTGTTTATTTGTTTAGAAGGTTTATTTGTTTACCATCACACTGGTAAAGTTGCGTTACAACCACTCTACCAGTGTGTATTAAACAAATAAACAGTCTAAACAAATAAACAATTCTACTTAATTAGTGCTGTATTCTTCAAGAAGGTAAATTGTTGTACATTTCTTTAATGTTACTAATCCTAAATAGAGTTAGAATAGTGCTATTCTGATAGGGGTGCGTTTGAACAATAGGGATCTATGTAAAGGAGACAATTCATTGCAGTTGGCGGAAACGCTTCTTATTATTAGGTGGATCCAATCCTCTCTTTATTTTCTCTTGCCAGAGAGAATACCACCGTTGAACGGTAATTTTACCTGTAAGTTACTATTTTTTTAATAAAAAGTAAATAGTATCAAATGCTTTTAGCTGACCGTTTTGAAAAGTATATTTGGCAAATAAGAGTTTTAGAGAAAGTAAATTTGATTTGTTTTTTATTAAAAAAACAAATCAAATTTGCTGTCTCTAAAGAATCTCTTTCGTTATACACTAACAGCTTGCCAAAGTGGACTAGCATAGTGTCCTTCCTTGGTTAATTTTTCTAGTGCTGCTACGACAGTTGGACGGTCTTCCTGATACGTTACTCCATACCATGTTTCTGCTGTTGGAAGCACAGATACCTTAACCGTATTGCTATTGATAAGCTCATTAATAATTAAGGGAATATAATACTCAGACTTTGGATTTTTGTAGTTGGCTTTAGCAAATGCTTCAAATCCAGTTTCGAGTTTTTCAAATATGCTATGGTGAAAACCAAATAAGTTCATAGAAACTAAAGTGCTTGGTAGCAAACTCATTCTAGTTTCCCCATCTTTGTAGCAGATAAATTGATGAAAACGCTCAATGCCTGTCCGTTCCGTCATACCTGTTAAAAAATGATTTTTATCCATGTTACAAACGCCTCTATTAACAGACCCATTATCCGAAATAGTTTTTCCCAATTGATAACCTACCATAGAATATTGAGTAGGGGATGCCACATTTTTAAGGAAATCGGCAATCAATTGATACGCTTCAACGCCATAATAATCATCTGCATTTGTAACCGCAAATGGTTCATTAATATGTTCTTTAGCGGCCAATACGGCATGTGCTGTTCCCCAAGGCTTTGTTCTTTCTGGCATATCATCAATACCATCGACAGAAACATTTACTTGTTGAAAAGCATACGCTATCTCAATTTGGTCTTCAAATAGATTTTCAAAGCGTTCTCTGAAATCTTTTTCAAAACTTTCTCTAATAACAAAAACAACTTTGCCAAATCCTGCTTTAATGGCATCATAAATAGAAAATTCCATGATGGTTTCGCCAGCAGGGCCAACACCATCTAATTGTTTTAAGCCTCCATAACGGCTACCCATTCCTGCTGCTAGTACTAATAATGTGGGTTTCATAATATACGGGTCTTTTTTTTAATGAGAATAGAGAAGTGAGAGCAGAGAATAGAGAAGAGTTCGTGTTATTAACTAAAAATCTCTAAACAAAGACGTTTACCATTCTCTGTTCTCGCTTCTCTGTTCTCACTTCTGAACAGTTACAAAACGATTTTAATAAAAAATAAAGTCTAAATTTTTACAGAATCAAGATAAAATGTAAAAATATATCTTTTCTTTTCTGGAATTAACGGCTAGAATTTAAATTTGTTGGGCTTATGTTTTTGGTTTTTGATTGCTATCGCCATTAAAAGGCATGACTTTAGTAACGTATTTATAGAATTGACCGAAATCCTCAAAAAAATATTCCCTTGTAACCTTGCGATTACGCATTCAAAAATTTTGTTAGCCTTATTTTTGAAAGATGATTTATATGGCTTTATAAACAGATGAAAATACAAGGTAATAGTTTCGGCTTATTCTACATTTGTTAATAGTAATTTAACAGCATTACATAAAGAAAAGGCGTACCTTTGCGCCCGATTTGAAACAAGGAGGAGATATTTCCAATACCTTGTTTAGGATAGTTTTTAATTATATTCAAAATGGAAGTTAGAAATATAGCTATCATAGCCCACGTCGATCACGGTAAAACGACCTTAGTGGATAAAATGATTTTTGCAGGTAAGCTTTTTGGCGATCACGAAAAACCTGGCGAATTAATCATGGATAACAATGATTTGGAACGAGAAAGGGGGATTACTATCGTTTCTAAAAATGTATCTATCAGCTATAAGGGTGTTAAAATTAATATCATAGATACTCCTGGTCACAGCGATTTTGGAGGGGAAGTTGAACGGGTTCTAAATATGGCGGATGGCGTTGTCCTTTTAGTAGATGCTTTTGAGGGACCAATGCCACAGACTCGGTTTGTTTTGCAAAAAGCAATTGAACTAGGCTTGAAACCAATGGTGGTTGTCAATAAAGTAGATAAAGAGAACTGTACACCAGAAGAAGTGAATGAAGCGGTGTTTGATTTAATGATCAATTTGGATGCTACAGAAGAGCAATTAGATTTTCCTACCATATATGGTTCTGCAAAGTATGGTTGGATGAACACGGATTGGAAAGAGCAAACGGATAATATCACGCCATTATTAGATGCAATCATTGAACATATTCCAACTCCTAAGATAGAAGAAGGGACTACTCAATTATTGATTACATCCCTTGACTTCTCTGCATATACAGGTCGATTAGCTATTGGGCGTTTGCACAGAGGCACTTTAAAGAATAATACGGATGTTGCCTTAATGCAAAAGGATGGTTCTGTTAAGAAATATAGAATAAAAGGTTTATTTACTTTTGAAGGCTTAGGTAAGAAAAAGGTAGAGGAGGTGTTTGCTGGAGATATTTGTGCGATACAAGGTATAGAAGGTTTTGAAATTGGAGATACGATTGCAGATAAAGAAAATCCAGAAGCCTTAGCAACCATTACTATAGATGAGCCAACTATGTCGATGGTTTTTACGATTAATAATTCGCCATTTTTTGGACAAGAAGGCAAATTTGTTACTTCTCGACATATCAAGGAACGTTTAGAAAAAGAGTTAGAGAAAAATCTAGCTTTAAAATTAGAACCAACGGGTTCTGCGGATTCCTTTAAAGTATTTGGTAGAGGGGTACTGCATTTATCTGTTTTGATAGAAACGATGAGAAGAGAAGGCTATGAATTGCAGATTGGCCAACCTCAAGTTATTATTAAAGAGATAGATGGCAAAAAGCATGAGCCGATAGAGGAATTGACGATAGATATTCCAGAATCAAGTTCTGGTAAGGCGATAGAGATGGTGACGAAGCGAAAAGGAATGATGTTAGCGATGGACCCGAAGGCAGATAGAGTAATCTTGCAGTTTGAAATTCCATCAAGAGGTATCATCGGTTTGCGAAATCAACTAATGACTGCTTCTGCTGGTGAAGGTATCATGACCCATATTTTCAAAGACTTCCAACCTTATAAAGGGCCAATTCCAGGAAGAACGAATGGTTCTTTAATTAGTATGGAAACTGGTAAGTCGATTCCTTATAGTATTAATAACTTGCAGGACAGAGGAAAATTCTTTATTAATTCCAACCAAGAGATATATACAGGTCAGGTTGTAGGGGAAAACAGTAGACCGGGAGATTTGGTAATTAATTTGACGAAAACAAAGAAATTAACCAATATGCGTTCTTCTGGTAATGATGCTAAAGTGAAATTGGTACCACCAATTGTATTTACATTGGAAGAGGCTTTGGAATATATCCAAGCAGACGAATATGTAGAGGTCACACCGGAATCTATTAGATTAAGAAAAATCTTTTTAAAGGAGACCGATAGAAAACGAGCAAAGAATAAAATAGCAAGCTTAGTTTAATTCAATTGAACTAATAAAAATACTTTTAAAAAGCGATATTTCGATGACTTCGGAGTATCGCTTTTTTATTTTAGTAAGTGCTTTACTGATGCTATAATTTCCTTTCCTATATTTCTTTTTAAGGCTCGGGTCTCTTCCAATACATTTAAGAATTGCAATTGACAGATCACCCTGTTGGATTCCTCTAAAAAAGGTTGTGTAATAGCTGGAGTCGGCGAACCAGTCCAAGGATAAATCAAAATCCCTCTAGTTGCTTTAAAATAGCGACAATAAATATACATTTGTTTTAGGTCTGCTATCGCAGGATTTTTATTGGATAGTAGTATCCACTTGGTATCAAGCACAATTCTTTTGCCCTCCACTTCTATTAATATATCTGGTCGTATGGTGCGCCTTTGCCAAAAAGGAATACTGGTTTGCCGACTCACTTTAATTGTCTTTCCCGCAGCTCGTTTTATTTGCTGAAAAATATATTCTTCAAAAAGAAGATTCATGTCAAATAATAAAGCTATTAAAGAATGTTGTCCGTAGCGAATATCCGAGCTATAATTCATTAATATTAAACGAGCTAATTCTATGAGTGTCTTTTGTGCTTCTGTGTTTCGATTGCTTAATAGTTGAATAAAATCTTTAGGCGACCAATTATAGGGTGCTAATTTAGGAAAGCGTTGATATATAGAAGTTAATTGTATTTTAAGCTCAGGTACTAAATATATTTCTTGTAAAACTTTTAGTGCTTCGTAAATAATTTGATTGAGCAGATGCGCTTCTTGGAAGTTGTGGGTTCGTACATAGAAATGCGTAGGTGTAAACTGATTCTTACGAAGATGCTTGGAAACCAGTAACTGCCCTTTAAGGTAGGAAGCATTTAATTCTTGTGAAAGGTATTTCTTTTGAATACCTGTTTGTAGGTACTGTTCCGTAGCATCTAAAAATTGTGCTAAATAAAGGTTAAGTAGGGAATTAGATTTTAGTTGAGTATTGCCATATCCCAATGAGTTTACTTTTAATAGGTTACAATATTGCAACATATCAATTAGTACTTTTTGCCAAGTCTCCGCACCTCCTGCTTCTAGCCGATCTATTTTAGGTAATATTTCTATAGTGAGTCGCCCAATTTGTAGAATGCCCACATAGTGGCTAAATTTTACTCCTTGATAAACTAATTGATAATATTTGCTTTTATGTTTTTCGCTATAAATTGCTAGAGCCTTCCATATTTCTTTAGTAAAAACTACATCTGAAACCGTTTCTCCAATACGAATGGTCTGATGTTCAAAGACTTGTAAATTATTTTTGGTGTTTGTATCAAACATAACAATAAAATTACTATTTTTAGGCAAAATTCTAAATTCGTTAAATATGCCCGGAGAAAACTTACACGATAAGCTATTCAAGCAGACCTTTTCTGTTCGTTCAGAAGCGAAAGCATTTGTCAAAGCCTATTTACCCGCTTGGGTAATTGACAACTTAGACTTTCGAACCTTCAAATTATCAAATACTTCCTTTATTGACGAGAAAATGAAGGAGTATTTTTCTGATTTGGTCTATACCTGTAATTGGAAAGGCGGTGCCTCTTTAAAACTCTCTTTTTTAGTAGAGCACAAAAGCTACCTACCAGAAACCATACATCTACAATTGTTACGGTATTTGTTGGAAGCTTACGATTACCAGAAGAAGCAAAATCTAGCTTTCTCAGTCGTTATTCCAATAGTTGTTTATCATGGTAAACAAAAATGGGTAACAAAAAAATTAGCAGATCATTTTGACTTACCTGATAGTCGATTATCCAGATATATTCCACAATTTGACTATGAATTAATCGATCTCAATGTCATTTCCGATGAATTGATCGTTACTATAGAGAATGGCTATTTGTTAAGAAGTACTTTTTTGCTATTTAAGCACAAAGATGATAAAGATTTCGTTTTGAGTCATTCCAAGGAATTATTTATATTTGTAGAGGAAGAACTTAGTCCAGAACAGAAGCGTTTATTTGTTGAAATCTTTTTACGCTATGTTTTTTCTGCGTTTAAGTTTGAAAAAGAAGAATTTTCAGAATACACTCAAAAAGTAGCTACTATGACTGAATATGTTCCAGGTAGTTTGTATGACCAAGCTATTAATATTGGTTTAAAACAAGGAGAAAAGAAGGGAATAAAACAAGGAATCGAAAAAGGCATTGAGCAAGGAATCGAAAAAGGTATTGAGCAAGGCATTGAGCAAGGTAAATTGATTTTATCCCTTAAGAGTTTCTTGAAAATAGCTACGGGGATGCCGACAGCGACTATCAACGACTTATCGAAATACAGTTCTATCCCTGTTAAAATAGGAAAGATTTTACTTAAATCTTTCAAAGAAGATTCTTTAGTGGAAATTCATAAAAAACTGAAGAAAAAGCTCTTTTCTAAATTAGACTTAACTAAAGAAGATAGAAAGGAAATAAATACCTTAATAAAAGCTTTCAGAAAATCCAGAAAACTCAAATCACCCAAGTAAACTAGTTCGTTGAAGAAAATAGATAAACTCTTACTAAGCAGTTTTATACCACCTTTCATAGTCACCTTTTTCATCGCCTTGTTTGTGTTGATCATGCAAACACTCTGGATATATATTGATGACATTATAGGAAAAGGAGCTGGTTTTGGAATGATAGTCGAATTTATATTCTATCGCTCTATGTCCCTTTTTCCAATGGCCTTACCGATAGCTGTATTACTTTCCTCTGTAATGATCATGGGCAATCTAGCGGAACGCTATGAATTAGCAAGTATGAAATCTGCGGGCTTGCCCTTATTGCGTATCATGCAACCGCTCGTATTTGCCTGTATGGGGGTTGCTTGCTTCTCTTGGGTTTGTTCTAATTATCTAATTCCACATGCTAATCTCAAATTTAAATCTCGCCTATATGATATGCGAAAGCAAAAACCAACCTTAAATTTAGAGGAAGGCGTATTTAATGAAGATTTTGATGGGTATCGTATCCGAATAGGGGAGAAGGCACCCGACAACAGGATGATAAAGAATATATTTATTGCCAACCATTCAACGAGTCAGAAAAATGATCTGTATGAAATTATTGCTGCAAATGGAGAAATGTATATGACCGAAAATGGGCAGTTTATGGTGATGGAGCTAAATGAAGGGGAACAATTTCAAGAAGGAGACAGGTTCGCTAGTGGTGCTACTGCTAAAGCCCCTTTTGTTCGTACTTCTTTTAAAAAATATACAAAAGTTTTTGATCTCAATGAATTTGACATGAATCGAACAGACGAGGAGGCTTTTCAGAATCATTATTCCATGAAAAGTATGCAAGAATTGGGTGTGGCGATAGACTCTATTGATGTGCAGTTAACCAACCGAAAAGATAGACTTTCGGATTATTTTGATAATTATTTTCCTGTTATAGCGGATAGTTCTAAGCAAGAAAAAAAAGATACGATTCCAGAAGATGAAGATATGCAAGCCTTTATTAAGGAACGGGGGAGTGCGAAAGAAAGCGTAAAAGTAAAGGTTAGTACTAAAACGAAAATAAATACCACTATCAATAAAAAGTTGCCACCTTCTAAAAAAATAAGCGCAACACCCAAAAAAAATCTACAAAATATTACGAAAGACTTGAAGGAATACGGTTCATTAATAGAAACATTTCCAGAATATAAGCAGCCTATTATCGTAGATAAATCTATTCAAATAGGTAGAAATATCAAAAGTAATGCAGATTCGGCCGATAAATATATGGAAAGAACGAAGGAAAAAAAAGTGAAGCATATTTTTGAACTGTACTCCAAATATGCTTATGCAGTCGTTTGTATTGTTTTCCTATTCATAGGGGCTCCGATGGGTGCGCTCGTTCGTAAAGGTGGTTTTGGTTATCCTTTATTAATCGCTATCATTTGTTTTATGCTATATATTGTGCTCACCATGATGTTTAAAGATATGGCGGAAGCTTTTGCTATTAATGCCTTTCTCGCCGTTTGGATGCCCAATCTTATTTTACTGCCTATTGGTATGTTTTTGACTTATAAAGCAATGAATGACTCTAAAATGCTGGAAATGGACCGATTATTTAATCTTTTCCGTAAGATTTTCGAGCTTTTAACGGTTAGATCTAGTGCCAAAGAAATTAAATAATTCGAATTAAAGTTACATCCATCTTGCCTGAAACTGCAACTTCAAGTGCTCCAACATCCTTACAGGAAATCTGGAAAAACTTATATAAAGACAATTTAGGCTCGGATATAAAATATGCATTGAGAATCAATCCTGAATATTCTGAAGTGGAGATCGATATTTACAATCCTTGTATTGCAGGTTCAAGATTGGGAATTAGACGCTCTCATTTGGGTTCGACATTACCCGAAGGCATAACAGGCTTACATTTTCACTCTCTATGCGAAACAATAGTTTTACTTTAGAAAATACTTTAAAGGCAATCAAAAAAAACTTTAAAGATTTTTTACATCAAATTGAGTGGATAAATATGGGTGGTGGTCATTTGATGACTCAAAAAGATTATGATGTTCCACACCTTATTCAACTATTAAAAAATTTCAAAGAAAAATACAAGGTAGAAATATTTATGGAACCAGGTGGTGCCGTTGCTTG
>ENA-ORXT01002291-ORXT01002291.1-marine-metagenome-genome-assembly--contig:-NODE-2291-length-23254-cov-14.994477_pt1 | contig 23254 bp, 22 predicted proteins | sample MGYA00237868_ERZ511482 | MGnify/ENA metagenome assembly ERZ511482
TTTATTTTCTTTCACTAAGGAAGATTTAGTGAAACATATAAGAAAAAGAACAATTCAGACGGGTAGATTATTTTTTCATCTTCCCTTAAGTAGTGAGACAAAAACATCCTTACTTTTTGACGGTTTCTTTTTCCGCTATTTTCCCTACAAAAGTCCTTATCCCGAATCGGGGTTCGGGACAAGCTGTAGCGTAGGCTATGTGCGGTTTTTGTAAGAAAAATATCGAAAAAATAACCATGTCAAAATTGTAAGCCTATTTTTGTCCCACTACTTACATTCGCCTAAATTATTGTTTTTATGAAGCACACTACAAACGATAGTTTTGCAAGGTGATAATTATTTGATTTAAGTATAGTGAGTGAAAGAATAAGTATCAGGTTTTTTATACTTCAAAATATTTATTTTCATTATTTTGGATTATTGAAAAATTGATATTCATTCATATACGATTCAAAGCGAGTAAAGTTTCTGTTTCACACAAATACCAAAGGTTAAGATTATGTCCCAGTACGCTCATGAAGAACGTGATCCTATCCGCTGCTTAGTTAGGGATTACGAAAAAAAATTACGCGCTGGCAATGTCGGATTTCTGGACGCGAACTACTTCGGTGAAATCATCGATTATTACCAAGAAAAGAATTTACTTGAAGATGCGCTTCAAGCCGTCGATTGTGCGCTTGAACAATATGCTTACACCGCTGATTTTTATATCAGAAAGGCAGAATTGCTGATGTCAACCAATATGGAAGATGAGGCAATTCAATGTCTGGAAAAAGCAGAATCGTTGGATGCGAGCGTCACAAAGATTTTTATTTTAAAAGCTGAATTATTTGCTGTACTCGGCGATAAGGGGCAGGCATTTTCTGCGCTCGAACGCGCAGAAATGGTGGCTAGCGAAGATGAATATGTCAATATTTATCTGACCCAAGCTATGATTCATGAAGAGTCTTACGATTATGAACGCACTTTTCAGGCATTGAAAAGCGCACTCGCCGTAGAGCCAAATAATGAAGAAGCATTGTCACGGATTTGGTTTGCGGTCGAACTGACCGGGTTTTACAAAGAAAGTGTAGCATTTCATACGAAATTAATTGATGAAGCACCCTACGCACCAATGGTTTGGTATAATCTCGGTCACGCACTCTACCACCTCGGCGATTACGGAAAAGCAGCCGAAAGCTACGAGTACGCCTATGTGATAGATGAAAAATTTCGGGAAGCCTATTATGAGAGAGCGGAGGCATTGGTTCAGCTTGAATTGTATGAAAAAGCCCTCGAATGTCTCGAAGAAGCCCATCAATGCTTAGAGCCAGATGCGCCCTTGTATACGAAAATGGGTTTTTGTTTTGAAAAATTAGACAATATCGCAGATGCCGAAGCGTATTATTCCGATGCGATTCGTTTGAGTCCCGATTTTGGTGAAGGCTATTATCGTGTTGGAGAATGTCTTTTTAAGCAGAAAAATTGGGCAAGTGCCAAAACCGCTTACGAAGCCGCTTTTCGCCTCGATAATAAAAACGCACTCTACCTTATCGCATTGGCGGAAACGCATTATCAAATTGAAAATTACGATACCGCATTTTCGTTCTTTCAGGATGCCTGCGATATGGCACCCGATGAATGTCAACACTGGATTCGCCTCGCAACTTTCCACATGGCAATGAAGGATTATACCGCTGCTATCGAAGCACTCGACGAGGCGGAAATGTATAATAGCTGTCCCGCGGTGTTGCGCTACTGCAAAGTGGCTTGCCTATATCAAAACGGACAAGCCCAAGCCGCACTTCTACTACTACAACAGACACTCGCCGAAGATGAAGCCTGCCACTATAAGGCTCTTTTCGATTTCGCACCCGAATTGCTTCTCGTAGATGCCGTCTTGGATACGATTAACTTGAGTAGAGAGTAAAACGAGCTCTTTCGGAGTATTCAAAAAAGTGTGTCACGTAGAGGGCGCAAAGTTCGCAGAGGTCTGATAATCAATCCTCTGCGAACTCCGCGAACTTTTCGTGACACAGAATATCGAACAGTCCCTCTTTACTCTCTACACATCAAATCGCCAACACGACGAAAAATATAATTTGTAGGAAAAATAGGGCGATAGCCACTTTATTATTGAGTGGTGATGGGGTGAGTTTGTGAAAAATAGCAAGCAAAACGAAAGAAATTACGCCCCATGCGAGGTAGTTTTGGGTGGGGACAACGTCATTTTTCCATGACCAAAAATCATAAGTTATTGCAACGGGTTCTATCAAAAAATCCATCATAACCATAATGATTGCTCCTGCAAATGCCTTTATCATAACATCCCATTCCTCGCGCTTTTGAACAACTGCCGCTGCACAATAAATAAGCACCAACCAATTGACTGCCATCACCAAAGGCACGTCGAGCCATTTCCAACCGAGCGTTTTACCATAAATATATTCTCCAAAAATAAGTCCCGTCTGCACACCAGCGACTTCTACGAAAAACCCTGCCACTCCACAGACCACCAGCGCAATGATAAAATTGCGATTCCATTTTTCATGATTCCATAACAATAAAGCCAGTGAAACAATTAAATTGAGTGGCGTAAGCGAAAGTATATCGCCAAAAATGCCGAATTTAATCCCAACAATCCCAACAGTGTACAGGATGACGAGTATGGCGATGGAAATATTTGTTTTATTCATAATAATTAGGAAGGACGAAAAAAATAAGCTAAGGGAAGAGGAAGAAAATAATCTACCCCAAATGAAGAAGTTGTTTTTTTTATATGTTTGGCTAAATTTGACGCGAATACCCACTGTATTTGAGAACTTAGTAAAACATATAAGGAAAAGAACAAGTCAAGATGTAACGTTTATTGTTTTTTCATGCCATAGTAGCAAAATTATGAAAAATTATGAAAAATTCTGCATTTTATCTCCTTCCATTCTTCTTTCAAAATACCATAATACACCGTATCGCGTCTATACCCGTCGTACATGAGGGTGTGGCTGCGTAGCTTGCCTTCGTAGCTTGCGCCGATGTCTTCGATGGCTTTTTTCGACTGCTCGTTGCGACTGTCAGTTTTGAGTTCTACCCGTTCAAATTGCAGATATTCGAAGGCATAGCACAGCATCAAAAATTTATTATGGCGGTTCAGTCCGGTTCTTTGACGGTCTTTGTCGAGCCATGTCCAGCCGATTTCTATGCGTTGATTTATATTGGAAATATTGCCGTAGCTGCTGCTGCCCACATATTTTCCGACCGCCTTATCGTATATCGCGAAAGGGTATCTGATGTGTTTGTTTCTCTGCTCCAAAGCTGCTTCAATATACTTGCGAAGAGCTTCTTCTGTAACAAATTTGGAGGGAGAATAACGCGATAAATCAGGGTGTTTGATAGCAATAGGCAGCAGCTCATCTATATGCTGCCAGCCCAAAGGTTCTAATCTTGTGCGTTCATTTTCTAAGGTAATCTTGTCTTTACAATTGAATTTCATCATTAAATTTTTCTCTTGGCTTTCTTCTGATTTGTCATGCGATTGGATTGATAAAATGAGGGGGCTTTTTTAGCGACCCATTTCACAAACTTCTGTATTTCTTCATTTGTGAGGAGTTTTTCGATAGTATTATACGCACGTTGCAGTTCTTTTTCTGTAAAAACAGAATGAATTTTTTGATGACAAATATTGTGAAGCATAATCGTCTCGCTGTGTGTGCCGCCTTTAGATTTGGGCGTGAGGTGGTGCTTGGAGATATTTTTATCACCGAGTTCACGTTGGCAGAGTGGGCATGTTGAGACTTGTATATCATTCATTATTTAAAACTATTATTTATCCAAAATTAAGATAAATTATAATACTATTGTGAGTAATAATTCGTATATTTGAAGATTATTTTTTAACGAAAACAGAACGAATAAAAAGAATTTGTTCTGTCGCTAAATTTACTACAAATGAAAAAATATTTATTCTTATTTTTTGCGTGCATTCCTTTGATAATGAGCGCACAACTCACTTCTGAAGATTTTGAGGACTATACGACTGGTTCGTTTGATAGCCAATGGGATGCCAGCCAATGGGTCGGTTGGAACGGTGGGCCTTCCAACGTAGACATTAGTGATGATTACGCTAATAGCGGCGCAAATTCCATGAAAGTAGATGACGATGACAATATTGTCGCGCTATTCGAAACGCTTGATGCCGGGGTTGCTACGATTTCTTTTATGCAATATATTCCCTCTGGCAATGGTGCATACTTCAACATTCAGCACAATTATACCGATACACAAAGCGATTTGGCTGCTGATGTGAATTTTTCAGACCAATCAGAAGCAATCGGAGTTCTGGGTGCTGGCGGTGCCACTGGATCATTTCCGATAGTATACGATACTTGGGCAGAAAATCGCATCGAAGCGGACTTCAATAGTATGCTTGCCTCTTATTATTACAACGGGACATTGATATATTTCTGGGAATTAAATACCAACATCGATGGTAGTGCCGGGCTCAATGCATACAATGCTATCAATTTTAGTGGTACTTGTTTTGAGCCCATGAACCCTTGCACGTCTTTGGCATATTATGACGATATTGTGGTTGATTATAATCCAGTAAACATCAATGAACCAACAGGTTATGTCAACTCACTCACTATTTCACCCAATCCGGCTTCGGGGCAGTTTGTATTGGATATCGAATTGGCAACAGCGAAAAACCTGATAGCAGAAATCTATAATGCGCAAGGTCAGTTAGTTGGTGTCCAGGATATTGGAAATACACAAGGCGGTCAATACACGATGGACTTATCTACCGTTAGTCCGGGACTGTATTTTGTCAAATGTCTGATTGACGAGCAGGTATTGACACGGCAAATTATGATACAGCGTTAAGATGATAATGCTACAATGAAATAATGCGTCAATGTGATATTAATTTTTATCGTATTGACGCATTTTTTTTATTTTTTGGGATGCTCGTATTCGCTTTTTGTCATTCTGTATTGAATGAGTGTTAGGTATTCGTCGTCTTTTTTTAAGTCATCGACGAGTTCGCCTTCTTTTATCATGCCGTTATTAATCATCACCTTGCCCGATGGAATGTTTTTTACATAATGCGTCGCATAAATCTTATTCAATTCCAATACTTCAAAACCAAATTTCAATATCACGCTTAGAGCTTCTGTTGCATAGCCTTTATTCCAAAAAGGTTCGCCAATCCAGTAGCCAACTTCGGCTTTGTTGCTTCTTTTTTTGAGGTGCAAACCCATGCCACCGATAAATTCATTCGTCTCTTTCAATCCGAGTTTGAATATATATTCCGTCTGATTGGCAAAACCCTGATTGGCAAGATTGAGCCAAAAAATAGCGTCTTTTCTGCATAAGGATGCGGCAAATCGCGTAGCATTTTTGCAATATTCGGACTACCTGCGTATTCGACAATATTCGGAATATCGCTGATTTCTAATTGCCCAAGCGTTAGGCGTGGCGTGTGTAAGGTCGGAAATGTAGTCATAGGTTTATTTTTATTATCTTAGGGATGAAAAGATAATAAACGTTACATCTTCACGCCGTTATTTTTTCTTTACACGAGCCAAATTTGACGCGAATAACGGGTTATTTAAGGAGAATTTGATGAAGTATAAAGGAAAAATAACAAGTCAAGATATAGTGTTTATTGTTTTTTCATCCCCTAATCGAACGTTAATTTTTTCTAGTATTATTTTTTAAAAGGCTAAACAAAGCGGGCTGTTTCACATTGTTGAGACAGCCCGTCTTTTTTTTGTAACTTTGTGATTGGTTTTCTCGTTTATCCGTGTATCCGTTATCCATTATTCGTATATTCGTTATCCATGTATTAGTGTATTGGTTTTAATTCGGGAACAAATTTTGCTAAACAGATAAATGAGTATACGAATATACTGATAACGAACAATTAATAAAATCAATTAACATAAAAATGCGTAGCTTATTTCTTTTATTTCTGGGGGCTTTTGCCTTTACCACAGCCTCTGCCCAATTATCTGTCAATTGTATAGTTGAGGCTAAAATCCCTTGTGCCGGTGCGCGAGTGGGTTCATTTAGAGTAGATGTTAAAGGCGGTACACCGCCTTATCAATATACTTGGAGCAATCCAAAATTGGAAGGACGCAAGCCCAGAAATGTAGCCACAGGTAGCTACACCGTTACTGTAAAGGATGCCAAAGGCAAAACAGGTTCAGCCACAGGCACGCTATCAGAACCGCCGTTTTTAATCATTTTTATTGATGAAGTCGTAGGCGTAAGCGAAATCGGTTCGCGAGATGGACGCGTAAGAATAGAAGCAAAAGGCGGCACGAGTCCCTTCGCTTATAAATGGAATAACGGCGCCGATACACAGACCATGATAGGCTTGGAAGCCGGAAAATATACGGTGACGGTGACGGATGACTATAATTGTCGTGCGAAAGCTGAAATCAATATCGAAGCACCTACACAAGCTGAAATTCCGGAAATTGTAATAGGGAAAGCGTCCGAACCGGAGTCGCAACCAAAATCTGAAGCAGAGTCAGAACCACAATCGAAACCCGAACCAATGGTTTCTATCGAAGAAGTGAAGCCGGAAACTACGCTCGCGGTCGGACAGGTGATTCAAGTCGAAAAGTTATACTTCAAAGCAGATGCCGCCGAAATTAAAGAAGAGTCTTACCCTGTCTTGGATGAAATTTATAATTTCTTGACTATCAATCAGGTAGTAGTAGAAATAGGCGGTCATACCAATAGCATCCCAACAGATGAATATTGCTTCAAACTCTCCAATTCTCGCGCAAAAACAGTCGCAGAATACCTATACAGCAGAGGTATACCAGAGCCGCAAGTCAGCTATAAAGGTTACGGAAAAACCGAACCTATCGCCGATAATGCAACTTATCAAGGACGACAGAAAAACCAACGGGTAGAAATTAAAGTACTTAGTGTAGAGTGAGACGTGAGACAAGAGAAAAGAGACGTGAGAAAAGAGAAACGCCTGATTTTTCATAGAAAATCAGGCGTTTCTCTTTGTTCTATACCCCTCTCTTGTCTCACGTCTCCTGTCAAATAAACTTAAATAACTTCGCAATCATTTTCACACCTGTGAGGAGATTTTGTCCTTTGCTGAGGGTATCTTTTGTATAAATGACGCGAATGGGGACTTCGCTATACGTCGCTTTGAAGATACGAATATTGCGGATAAATTCGACGCAAAATTCAAAACCATTGAAGTGTAAACGGCATTTTTTCGCAAAATCCGCAGTAAATGCTTTCATTCCCGATTGGCTGTCCGTGACCATCAAACCTGTTAGAATAAAGGTGATTACATTCGCAATCATATTATACAAAATACGAATGGCAGGAATTTGATTTTCGCGGTTCATAAAGCGGCTGCCTATTACAACATCCACTTCGTTTCTTTCCAAATGATACACCAATTTCTCAATATCTTCGGGAAATTGCTGGTGGTCGGCGTCTATCGTTACGATGATTTTCGCGCCGTCTTCTATCGCGTATTCGATGCCCGTTTGGGTGGCTGCACCCGGACCAAGGTTGATTAAATGGTTGACTACCTTTGCATTATACGATAGCGCAACTTTCACAGTATCATCCAAACTACCATCATTGACGACAACAATATTCCGATAACCCAAGGACATAGATTTCCCGATGACTTTCCCAATACGGGAAGCCTCATTTTTTGCCGGAATAACTATGTATACGTGGTCGAACATGATTGTTTTAGTCGATGGTCGATAAGTCCATAGGTAAACGTGAAAAACCGTCTCACGTCCAACTATGGACTATGGACTGCCGACTACTTTATCTTATAAACTGCAAATGTGCCTGATTTGTGTACGTTGCCGAATACGCCATGGGTATAAATTGGGTTTGGACTATTGGGCGGTGTCAATGTTATGACGCGATTTGTTGCTAAAAGCTCTAAATCTTGGTTACTAAATAAATATCCGAGAAAACTATTATACTTCGCAGTCAATGATTTTTCGGGTGTTTTATCAATTGAAGAGGTATTTAAATCAACCAGAATATAGCGGTAGCCAGAGGCTTTGAGGGCTTCGGTGAGGGTGGTGCGGTCTTTGAATTTTTGGGTGAGTTGGTGGAAAAAACCGAGCTGATTGTCTTGTAATACACGGCGGTCATTTTCTTTGATAAAGTAAGGGATAAATGTCCCGATACGATACACAAGCGCATCGGGGTTCGCATTGATCTCATCGAGTGCTTTCTCGACGCCAGGCAACAGATTGTTGATTACATCGCCTTCGTCGAACACGCCTGTTTGGTATTTTACTGAAGGTATGTCAAATAATAATCGCGCACTATCTGCAGTCACAAAGTGGTGATTGCTAATGCGATACACATAACCCATCACGACCCAAGAAAATGCCATAAAAGCAAATAAGCCAAATGTTATCTTTTTCAATCGGGAGGTATCGCCACGATATTTGCTCAATGCGCTGACCATGAAAGCAAAGCCCAAAGCCAGTATCAAATAGCCATACCACACAATTCCCGATGCCAATATCCACCAAACAAAGGTGAATAAATAAAGGAAATTGGCAAGCGCGAGAATGTATTTGTCATGGTGTTGGAGGCGTTTTTGGAGTACGAAAAAGAAGCCGACAAATAGCAAGGTAAGTAAGGGGTAAGTAATCGCATCGCTTTTCCCTGAATAGGGTCTGATAAAGGTGTGAATAGGTTCGTAAATGTAGCACAATCCTCGATACACATACGCACAGGCAACACTCACCGGCAAATCCCAAAAAGGAACAGCATCAATAAAAATATCAACGTTTTCATCTATGTTGAGTGGTTGTTTGATGCCGCGTTTGATACCAAAAGAAGTGGTCGTAGAGATGCTCAAAATCACTAGACTGACGACCATAATAATACTTCCATATAGTGGTTTTCGGACAAATCCCAAGAGTAGAATAACGGGAATGAACATGAATAGTAAGTAACCAATGTCTACGAATCCGCCATTAACATTGGTGTTCATCGTGAGATCGTAAGGGAGTGAAAGGTAGCGTTCGGGCAGGAGTTCGTAGCCCATGTAGCGTTGGATTTCCTCTCGAATGGGCGAATTGGCGTCAAAGGCTTTTTGTTGAGTAGCTGCTTTTTTGGCTTTGTTTTTACGGGCTTGTTGTTGTCTTTTTTGTTGTGCTTTGGTGTTTTTTTTCTTGATTTCTGTTTTATTTTGGGCAAGTTGTGGGCTTTGGGTGAGGTTTGATTGTGCGCTTATGTTTGAGGTGAATAGAAGGCATAATGCGAGTATCGCCCAATTTAAGAAGTTGGCTTTCGATGGTTTATAATGGTTCGACAGATCCTTTGTTTGCTCGTTTTTTGCGTGAGGGATAGTAGGTGTTGTTTGAACGTAATGTAGCGATAGCGGAGTGGAGAGAGTGCCGGATAGCCCGACCCCCGACTGATAAGGAGGGGGATACGCCCAAATTTTCATTCACTTCACTGGATTTGTCAAAGAACCATATTTTATAAAAAAAAAATTACACATTACTTTTACTCAAAATGTAAAAAATTACAAATTAAAGCAGCATTAAAAATTCGCAAATCAACCTTTTAAAGAAACTCACTTCCGAAACTAATGCCCAATATTTGTCAAACTCCCAAAAAACACCTAACTTCACAAAAAGAGAAATATGAAACGCCGCACATTCATACATCATTCCGGCAAGTTGCTCATTGGCTTTGCGCTACTTGATACGCTTGCTTGCAAATCCACCACAAAATCTACCGACCTGACTATGCTTGATATATCCGGTGCCGCTTCCGGCAATACAATGTACAAATTAGAAGAAATGACTATTGCCCAACTCCAAAAAGGCTTTCAAAACGGTAATTTCACCATCAGCGAAATTGTACAAATGTACCTCAATCGTATTGAGGACATCGACAAAAAAGGTCCTGCACTCAATGCCATTATTCAGGTGAATCCTGATGCGATGAAGATTGCGAAGCAATTGGAGGCAGCACTCAAATCGGGTAAGTCGCGTGGCGCATTACATGGCGTTCCCGTTATTTTGAAAGATAATATCGACACGAAAGACGATATGAATACCACTGCAGGTTCACTGGCATTAGTGGAGTCTAAACCTTTGCAAGACAGCCATGTAGCTACCAAACTGCGCGAAGCAGGAGCGATTATTCTCGGCAAAGCCAACCTTAGTGAATGGGCAAATTTTCGCTCAAATACCTCTTCAAGTGGATGGAGTGGCGTGGGCGGACAAACCAAAAATCCGTACCGCTTGGCGCACAATCCCTGTGGGTCGAGTGCCGGGTCGGGCGTGGCGGTTTCTGCCAATATGTGTATGCTCGCTATCGGAACTGAAACCAATGGTTCTATCGTCTGCCCGTCGAATAATAATGGCGTGGTGGGTATAAAACCAACGGTGGGTTTGGTCAGTAGGTCGGGTATTATTCCGATTTCTGTGACGCAAGATACGGCAGGTCCGATGGCACGTACTGTGCGCGACGCTGCCCTGTGTTTGGGTGCGCTTACAGGCATAGATGAGCGCGATAGCGCAACCGATAAAAGCAAGGGAAAAGCTTTGACCGATTATACGTCATTTTTGAAAAAAGACGGCTTAAAGGGTAAAAAAATCGCCTTGTGGACGGGCTGCATGGGTTTTCATGATGGAGTGGACAAGTTGATACGTGAGGCAGCCGAAGTGATGAAAGCACAAGGCGCGAAAATTATTGAAATTGAGCAGATTACCGAAGGAAATATTCGTAAAGAATCCTTCAATGTATTGCTCTATGAATTTAAAGATGGACTGAATAAATATTTTGCTTCGCTCGGCGAAAATGCGCCCATAAAATCGCTGGAAGAACTCATCGAATTTAATAAAAAAGACGACATCGAACTGAAATATTTTGGACAAGACATCTTAGAGAAATCGCAAGCACTCGGCGACCTCAATACGCCCGAATACCGCGAATCACTCCAAAAAATGCTTAATGCTTCTCGCAAAAACGGTATAGATAAAGTGATGAATGACAATAACTTAGATGCCATCATTGCGCCCACAGGCTCACCTGCATGGAAGACCGACTTGGTAGAAGGTGACAAATTTCTCGGCGGCAGCTCCTCCCCTGCCGCACGCGCCGGCTACCCAAATATCTCCGTGCCAATGGGTTTTATCGACGAACTTCCCGTCGGTATTTCGATATTTGGCAGGGCATGGAGTGAAGGGACTTTATTGGAAATCGCATATGCGTATGAGCAAGCAACGAAGCATCGCAAAGAACCAAAATTTTTGGAGTAAATCCCCTGTACCGACGGCTTCAGCCGTCGCCGTTTTTTATTTTTCATTTATAAAAAAATAAAAAAAAGTACATTACACTGCAACGGCTAAAGTCGTCGGTACAAGGTACACCAAAACGACCTTTTGTAACATCAATATAAATAGACTTAAATTCAGCAAAATGAAAAAACAACTAATTTCCCTCCTCGCCCTCTGCTTTATTGCCTACCAATTATCCGCCATAGATGCGAGTGTTAAATATGCCACATTCAAAGGTATCGCACAAGAAAATTATGTTGAAATCTATGTGCATATCAATGGAAAATCTGTCATTTTCGGGCGAGTGGACGACCCCGAAAATGAATTATATCAAGCAGCGGTAGACCTCGAAATCAATTTTCTCCGAAATGAGAAAATTATACGTACCGAAAATTACACCATACAAAGTCCACAAATAAAAACGGCTCGACCGAGCGGCATTGCGCTCATAGATATGTTCAGATTGCCGCTGGCGAATGGCGAATATACGCTCGAAATAGAAATGGCAGACCGCCACCAAACGGACAACAAGACCCAATTGAAAGCGCCCGTCAATATGATTTATGCTGGTGGCATTGAGGTTTCTGACCTGCAATTATTGGCTGATTTTGAGGCAACTACGGACGAAAACCAATACGTCAAGCATGGGTATATGTTGCGTCCGTACACCTTTGATGTCTATCCGAGTTTTGTGGATAAGGTGATGTTTTATACCGAAATATATGGAACAGATATAGCATTGAAAGACCGTTTTTTGGTGCGTTATTATCTGCAAAATGAAGGCGCAGAAGGCGAACCGATTACCGGCACAATGGGTTTTAAGAAGCAAGAAGCCGCACCCGTAAATGTCGTTTTGGCGCAAATTGACATCTCCACTTTGCCGGAAGGTGATTACGAACTTGTAGTGGAAGTCCGCAATGCACAAAACGAACTATTGCGTAGCAAAGCCATGAAATTGCACCGCAGTTATCCTTTTGCTGATTCGGAAATTCAGGATTTTGAAAATATAGACATTGCGGGTTCGTTTGTAGAAATGCTTGATGATGAGCGTGTTAATACGGCAGTACGCTCCCTGTCGCCGCTTTTGGTGAAGGATGAAACTTACGAATTAAATCAAATGCTTCGCAAGAAAGACGACCTAAAAAAACGACAGTTTTTATATTATTTTTGGCTGCGCGAAAACGAAATTACTCCGAAAGAACCTTATGACGAATATATGGTAACGGTAGATGAAGTCAACAGACTTTTCACGAATGCCATGGGCAAAGGCTATGGCACAGACAGGGGACGCATTTATTTGAAATACGGCACTCCCGATGAGGTCATCAGCCAACAAAGCGAACCGAGTGCGCCGCCTTACGAGGTCTGGTTTTATATCCGAACCCTTAACAATCAGTCTAATGTAAAGTTTGTTTTTTATAATCCGACGCTTGCTAATGGCGATTTTGAGTTACTACATTCCACTGCGCGTGGTGAAATTTTTAACCCACAATGGAAGAAAAGGTTATACAGCACCCTCCCCACTTATGGGCGCGAAGCACTCGACGGCACAGGCACACCAAGTCATTTTGGCGGTCAAGCAGGTCGGATTTTTGATGAATGGTAATTGGTAATTGGGTATATTTTGCTTCGCAAAATATTTTCACCCGTCAACTAATTCCCTAATTACCCGTTCACCCAATCACCCAATTGGTCGTTAAAATGTAAGATTTGGTCGAACTTGAAACGTTTTATAAAAATAAACCTCGTATATTTGTGTTGTATTATTAACCGATAAAAATGTAGCTACATACCAATGCTTAAATGCGATAATGAATGATTAAGCGGATTTGATGTATTTTTTTTCAATATTCAAATGAACTTTTTTACACTTTAATTCGTATTTCATTAATACAAATAAAAATTAATCCGAAACTAATTTTAATAACCTTTTTAAACTTTAATCACTTTATGTTTATATCCACATTTTAACTCTAACTGAACAAACTACTATAACGTTACTGCATAACGTAAATCTTGTTTTTTTCGAAAAGAAATTCCATATCGGGGTAAGAAATTTCTATGCCCTATGATATGTGTATGCAAACTCGAAGTAACAGAACATATTCACTTAACTATTTAAAAACATCACTAATGAAAAATCCATTTAAATTAACCGCTAAATTCAGCGCCATCCTTGCTATTGCCTTATTTTTTAGCTCCTGCGGGAAAGACGCCCTTACGCCAAGCATCGACGACTTGCAAGCCCTTCAAAACCCCGAAACGATTTGTGTAGACATTAATTTACACGTTTACCTTGAAGGTGCATACGCTCCGGATAGAGCCGCGATGGTCACAGACCTACACATCCGCGGCTTGCTACCGGGACAAACGCTCAACGGACTCGGCACGCCAACTCCCGACGGTCAGCCGTACAGTGCTGCCCCCTGGAATCACGACGGAAAAGAGGGCGACGAATGGACGGACGCCGACTACACAGGCAACGAAACCGACTGGGTTTTGGTCAGTTTCCGAACTGATAAAGCCAAAAACACGGAGATAGCCGTAGCCGCAGCTTTGGTCAATAAGGATGGCAGCGTGACTTTCGTGGACGATTGTGTGCTTTCGACAGACGAAGCCAATGAAGTCTATGTCGTTATCGAACACCGCAACCATATGGGTGTCATGTCCTCTAAATTGCTGGATATTTCGGGCGGTGATTTGGTTTATGATTTCCGTGTAGAAGATAGCTATACCGCCAACTCGACAGGTGTCGGACAGAAAGAAATCATGCCCGGCGTATGGGCGATGTGTGCAGGCGATACCGACCAGACAGATGGCGTGAGCTACGACATCAATGGTTTTGATAATATTTGGTATCTGTACAATGGTAATTTTAATATCTACCACGTTGCCGATTGCAATTTTGATGGAGATATCAACGGCGCCGATAAGCATATGTGGACGGCGAATAATGGTAATTCGTCAAGAGTGCCTAAGTAATTGACGTGAGATGTGAGCGTATTATCAGTGCAAGCATCAATCTAAATAGTAGTCGGATGTTCCTTTGAGAGCATCCGACTTTTTTATTTTATTTCCTTTATCAATTCTGTTATTTTTTCTTCTAACCATGTGCGTTCTATCAAGGGCTTGAGGTCGGCGAGGTCGTTTTGGAGGACTTCGAGATTGGCTGTGGTAATAGGTTCGTCGTAGAGGAGTTTCTTTTTCCGATTGAGGATGCGCTTGAAGAAATTGGTAAAATTGCTGTATAGTAAGCGGGTGGTTTCTGCCATGTTTTTGTTGTTGCCTTCGAGTAGGTACTGGCGGAGGGCTTCGGCTTCGTAATTGATGGGGTGGCTGTCGGCATTGTCTATATTTAGCGTTTTTGTATCGTAGAAAATTTTGATGGAGAGGATTTTGAATTGGATGTAGTAGGCAAAATCATCTGCGGTGTTGATTTTATTGAGATAGTCTTGTGCTGCGTCGTATTCTTTCAACTCAAAGGCAAGGAGGGCTTGATAGTAATTGACAAAAACATCCTTTACTTTTGGATTGAGTAAGTTTTTGTGTGCTTCAAAAAATGTTTTTACCCAATCTATTTCGTGGAGTGCTAATGCCGTTTTGACGATGTGGACGAATTGGTGTTCAGAGAAATATATACCTGTTGACCAGCATTTTAGCTCGATTCCTTTTTGATATACTTCAAAACTTTCTTGTACAAACTCCTTTGCCCCTTGTCTGATTTTCCAACCACAATAATTGGTCATGAAATTAAAAAATTGTCGAATATCCGTCATCCCGAAATTGTCAAGATATTTTAACAAATAGCTTTTTAAGTTAAAATAATCTTCTTTTTTCTCGTGTTCGAGCAACTTCAACAAAGCATAATATACTCGAATAACGGGTATTTCTTTGTCAGGGCTAATTTCAAGATGTGTTTTAATCTGTTCTAAAAAAGGGTAGTCATATTTTACCTTTAATATTTTTTCTCGATTAATCACCGCACAGTAGTACTTCAAACTTTTACTAAAAAAAGATTGTCTCAAAGTCTCTATCACACGCTGTAATTCTGTATCCGTATTACGATTACCAAGTAATATGGTCATATAAAACTCTATTTCGGTTAGTGAAAATAAATCCTCACTATATTTAATGTCTCGTAAGGGGGCGGATGTAAGTTTATTCTTTGATTTGTTTAGAATAGGTGGGATAAGCGCGTAAGTTGTTTTTTCTAAAAAGGTATCCATCAGGCGTCGCTTTGCTTGAATTTCATCCTGTTGTATGTTTTTCCAGACCGAGAAATCTTGTGTTTGCAGATATAATAAGTGCAGGGTTTGCTGAAGCACTTTTCTATCTTTTTGCGTAATAGGCTTTTTTTGAGATGCACTTGATATTACTCCAATGGATTTCAATAAAATACGCTCGTTCAGTGACTTATTAGTATTTTTCCATCTATATAAAATAGATTCGTAGAGCTTTATGACCTTTTTAGAGCTATTGTGAATCGGAGAGTACAACCATAAACTCAGTTCTTTCAATTCTTTTTCATCGAATTGTTGAAGTAATTGTAGAACTTTCGAGTCATTTATAAGACCTTTTTCCATCATTTTTTAAGTTTAAAATGAAACCATAAAACCATTACAAATTCTTGTATTTCAGTATTTTAAAATAAAAAATACGCAAAAAAATAAAATTTTTGTTACCTAAAATTAAGATTTTATTTATAAAATCTACGTTTTTCGCTCCTTTTATTCATCATATATTTGTGGTGTACAAAAGAGATAATTACAATTTTTTATGACACTTTATTTTTTAATTCTTAAACCATTTTTAATATGAAATTTTTAATAAAAATCTGTTTAATTTGTGCAGTTATGTTTATAACTGCCGATGTCGTACAAGGACAAATCGGTCCCAGTAATTCTGGTAGTGGTAGTTATAATATTAGTGGTATGAGCTATTCCGTAGTTTCTAGTAGCAGTTCAGGAAACAGTGTAACTCTCGCAGTTACTGTAAACACCTCCTCGGCAGTAGATTACATTTCTGTCACAGGTGGGGGGACATGCACTAATACAAATTCCTGTACAAAAAATGTGACATACAACTTGGATTACAACTGTAGAACAGAACTCAAGTGTATCACATCTGATGAGGGGCAAGTTAAAAGAGATGGTTGCGTTGTAACTATCAATCCTTGTGGAGGATAATAACATCCAAAAAATAACACTACAACCGAAAAAGCAAAACAAAATAATTATCTCTACTAGCCAAAAGAAACAATGTCGGCGGGGCAAACCTCAGCCTCCCCGACCTTTATTCAAACATTAAAACACCATAAAAACATAACCGTAAGGTTTTTTCCATTAAATAATTTTAAGGGCATTTTGAGTCTGTTTCGTGATAGAAGCAGGGTAGATTTTTTATGCCTATTTTAATTTTATCAAAAATTATATTTATTAATTTATTATTTAACTATTTCAAAACAATTAACTTATGAAAAATTTAAAAAGTATTTTGCTACTTACTTGCCTCATGCTATTTGCGGCTACACTGTCTTTCGGACAAGGAATTCTTAACTTCCAAAATGGCTATCACGTAGGGTCAAGCCTAGCAGCGCAAGCTCAACAAAACGGACAATCCTGCGTCACTTCTTTCTCTTCTTGGCCCCAAATTGTGAGAACAACCATTCAGCAGTATCAAGACAGCGAAAATGACGAGTATGCTAATGGTGTACGGGCTGGTTTCCAAGCGAGAATGCCGATATGTTCATGGCAAAACAATGTCCCAAATGACCCAACCGGTCAATGTACGACTTGCCAAACATGGGAATGGGAGCCTTAATCTATCATCAAGATACAGGATACTTATATAGAAATGAGCATCCCATTAACCCCAAAAAACCATTAGCTCCCAAAAAAACCCATTAACCACTCAAAAATCATTAGCCCCATTATCAAACAGTCAGCCTGTTGCGACCAGTCCGTCATGTACATACATGCGGATTGGGAGCACCGCGCTTCGATAGCCACACAATCACATTTTATTAATCATTAAAAACATTCAACTATTATGAAAACTTATTTTAAAACATTCATTCTATTATTTACACTACTATCTTTTTCCTCAAATCTACATAGCCAAGTTGTTGGTAGTCAATTTGATTTGAGCGATTATCAGTTGGTCAGCGGACCAACAGCCGTATCGGGTATTTCAGACGACTTATCAGGGGTGACTTACAATCCACTGACGAACTCCCTGTTTATGATTACCAATAAAAACCACGCGATTTACGAAACCACCCTGCGCGGACAAATCACCCGTACCATCAATCTGACCAATGCGAATGATACAGAAGATATTGTCCACATTGGCGGAACGACATTCGCTCTTGCCGAAGAACGCTTGGGCGAAATCGTTTATGTCAACATTACAGCGAGTACAAACGCTATCAATCTTGCAACGGCAAGCCGTGCAGAATTGCCCGGTACTTGGGGAGCAAACGATGGCTTGGAAGGTGTCTCCTATGACCCTGCAACGGATAGGATTTTTACCGTAAAAGAAAAATCAAATATCAATTTGTATAATTTTACAATGGCAAGCGGTAATGTCAATCCGGCAACTTGCAACTTGGGGACTTCTATATCTCCGGCTATCGCTGACGTGGCTGCGGTACATCATCTTGGTCTGACCGCAGGTGTGAGTACACCCGACATTTCCGACCATATGTTAGTACTCAGTCAGGAAAGCAATGTCTTGATTGAAGTAGACGACAACTGCACCGAATATAGCCGTCTAAGCGGTATGCTCGGTAATCAAATCGAAGGTGTAACAATGGACAATAAAGGTAATATCTACGTCGTAGGCGAGCCAAATGAGTTGTACATTTATAGCAATTGCCGCGTCAGAGATTCTTTGGCTTTGGTCGAATTGTACCACTCTACCAACGGAGACAATTGGAGTCACGATGGCTCATGGGATTTTTCCCAACCAATTAGTACCTGGAGTGGTGTGAGACTTAATCAAAATGGCTGTGTGTCATTGATTTCACTACCTCAAAAAAATCTAACGGGAACACTACCTGCAGAATTAGGTAATCTGAAAGACCTCTATTTTATTGACATTTATAATAATAATGTAACAGGTAACATTCCACCGGAGATGGGCAACTTGCCAAGCCTGCAATACTTGCATTTGAATCACAACCAATTGAGCGGTCCAATACCTCCCGGGCTTGGCAATCCTCGCTTTCTCAGAGACATCCGATTGCACAATAATCAGCTAACCGGAACAATACCCTCTGAACTTGGTAATCTGAACTGGCTTCGGACTCTCTCGCTGGGATACAATCAACTGTCAGGTGCAATTCCGACGAGTTTGGGCAACCTTCCACGTTTGAGTTATTTAAATGCATCTTATAATCAATTAACAGGTGAGATTCCTGCTAGTTTAGGCAGTACTCCAAATTTGAGAACTTTGATTGTCTCTAATAATCAACTCAGTGGTTGTTACGACAATAACCTATTGAACCTATGCAATAAAATTTCAAATTATTTCAATCGCAATCGGTGGATAAGCGACGGCAACAACTTTGATACGCCGTGGGAAACTTTCTGTTCCAATGGTTATTGCGTACAAAACAGAGTAGAAGACGAGGACAATAATTACGTCCTACAAAACTATCCTAACCCCTTCTCGACCAGCACAACTATCGAATACAATATCCCCGAAGATGCCAACAAACCAACACTCGACATCTTTGATGTCAGTGGAAAATTGATGTACTCACAGTCCATCAATCAAACGGGTACAGGCACTATCGAGATACAAGCAGGCAGACTGACACCAGGCGTTTATCACTACCGCCTCACGATGAGCGACGCCATATCTGCCACCAAACGAATGGTTATCGTGAAGTAAAGCTCCACAGCACTTCTCGCACACTAAAGTCGAATAAAGTGTCATTCACAAAAGCAGGGTACTTTCTCGGAAGTACCTTGCTTTATTTTATTTCAACGCCCTCAATCACATCCCCAATTTCCAAGCCATGCACCACATCCATCCCCTTGGTCACTTTCCCAAAAATCGTATACCGCCCATCCAGATGCGGCGTAGGTGAATGTGTGATAAACCACTGCGTACACTCCGTATCTTTTCCGGCAGACGCCATGCCGATATAGCCTTCATCATCATAATATTGCGGACCGATTTCCGAGCGAATCGAATAGGACATACTCCCCCACCCATCGCCGCGCGGACAACCGCCCTGCGCGACAAAATTGGGTACAATACGATGGAAATTTTTACCGTTAAAAAACGCACTATTAGCAAGTTGTGCAAAATTCGCTACCGAACCCGGCGCATCATTCACCAGTAAATCTAGCTCAATAGTACCACGTTTGGTTTTGATAAGTGCTGTGGGATTGTCGGAAAGTTCATTCACAATTTTCCAATCAATCGGATGATTAAATGCAAGGCTGGAAATACCGCGTTCTAGGTCTTCGCCCCTGAAATAATTGAGCGTACGGCGCAATTCATTATAGGCTTCCACATCTCGCGGAAGCTGCATTTTTTTCAGTGCATCCGTCATAAAAGCTGCGCCGGCGTACTCACGTCGCATATTCAGCTTCGGATTGCGAAGGACACCTGCTGTAGTTGCTATCATTGCTACGTCGCCGCTTTTGATCGCACGTTGGAAGGTAGCAGCAAGGGCTTTTTTTACCTCATCCGACTGCCATCCGGTGAGCTTGCCAAAGTCATCTCGACTGCGGAGATTTGCCAATGCCTGTATGCCATAACTCTTTATCACCGCCGTAGCCGCCGAGTCAAAAATTTCTTCCGTAATAAATATATGGTTGGGTGCGTGTTCGGCGAGAGCTTCCAGTAGTGCGCCTTTTTCGTAAGGGTTTTTCGAGGTTTCGTAAGCCATCTTTATGGTATCACTCAATCGCTTTCGAGTATTAATATAGCTTACATCTGTACGTCCGAGTGCTGCGGCGTGTAGCTCCGATTTTACTCGCCAATGCGAGGCAGCATTCGCCAAATCACTCAAAAATTTACTCTCATACGCAGGAGCTTTACTCCGCAAATATTGGGCGGCAGTATAAGCCACTTTTGGGTTGCTATCCTCGAGGGCTTGTAGCATCATCGGGCGTACTTTTACGTAATTTGCATCACGCAAAGCCCTGATTATGTTTATTTTAACACGATAATCACGCTCCCCTGAAAATGCACCAATAAGCGTATCGCGCGCAGCTATGCCACCTGTTTTTCCAAGTGCAGAAGCAATGAACATACGTACATTCGGCGTTTTTTCCTTTTCAAAAATATCAATTAATTCGCTTTCGTATTTGTCCAATTTAATATCTTTTGCTCGTCTCAAATAATCGCCCGCTATCTGTCGTACCGATGTCGGCGTAGCTTGTTGGAGTAGCTCAATCATGCGTGTCGTACCGCCGGGCGCAGCGATGCCGCGATTCATAAACCGATAAATCGACCTCGCCTGACCTTCCAATAAAAACGTATCTCTTGACGTATAAGTCCGTACTCCGCTGATTTGTCGCAAAGTCTTTTCATCACCTGCTTTACCGATGGCTTCGAGTATTGCCGATTGCACACGTCGCGATTTTTCCTGCCCAAAAGCAATTACCAGACTATCCACTGATTTTTCGGAAGCTGTTTGTCCCAGTGCATATGCCGCCATGTAGCGTACCTGTATACTCGTATCGCGCAACATCTTCGAGAGTGTAGGCATAGCCAAAGTATCTTGCACCGATGCCAGTGCCTGTGCTACAGCGTAGCGATAGGTCGCGTCTACCTCATCGGCATAGGGCAACAGTTCTGCCGTTTTTCGCTCGTCTTGCAAGCGAAAAATTTCTTGTATCGTCTCATCATTCATCGAGAAATTGATGATATTGCCAGGGTCTTCGGGTAGACAAGCCGTGCAGCACAATACAAGTGTCATTAGAAGTACAACGTGGTATTTCATCTGTTTTTTTTATAAATAAAAAAGGAAAAGGAAATGCAAAATGTAAAATAATAAATGTAAAAGTATCAATAGGACGCAGGGTAGTATTCGTTTTTTTACTTCTTAAGAATTTGATAATCAAACAATTAACAATTAAAAAATTGCGTTGTACACTTTTACATTTTACAACTTGTCCCGACGAATGACGGGATTTATTATTTTACATTTCAAACTCCTCTCGCTTTACGCGCGTCGATGAAGCTTTTGATAAATACTGCTGTTGCAACTAAGCAACTGAATATCATGATACCTGTACGCATTTTGGGTAGTCCTTCCTGTTTCATAAACGGCATAAATAAGGCAAGAAAAAGCAGCAGTGTTAATAACACAACGATGTGAGCAACTGCTTTATTTTCTTTCTTTAATCCGCCGTTTAACAAGAGCAAAATAAGTCCCGTAACGGGCGCAATCAGGGCAGTTGAGAAGTATTTGCCTGCGCCAAAGGCACCAGTAAAATAGCCCCATAATCCCAATCCGATAAGTATGAGGGCATTGATAAAATTCGCCTGAGATGGCTTCATAGTATGTTATTTTTTGACGCCGATAGTCCATAATTGATAGTCCATAGTTGAAATATATTATCAATGGACTATCGACCACCGACTATGGACTTTTTTTGATGTGACAAAAGTAATTAAGCAAAGCCAGACTTCCAAACGAAAATGTTTGGCTTACATTATTTAAACTTAAACTTAAACTTCCGTACATTTGCAGCCGACAAATAACAATAATGACAATTATAACACTTACGACGGATTTGGGCGAGCGCGACTACTATGCAGGTGCCATCAAAGGCGCATTGCTGTGTGTAAATCCGGCGTTGAATATCGTCGATATTTCACATCAAATTCAACCCTACGATATTGTAGAGGCATCGTTTGTGTTGGGTAATGTGTATGAAAATTTCCCGAAGGGAACGATTCATATTGTGAATGTTGATAATTTTTATAATAATAAAAAACAATTTGTCACGTTCGAAAAAGATGGACATTATTTTATCGGAGCAGATAATGGTTTGTTTTCACTTATTTTCAATCAAATGCCTAACAATCAATATGCTATCGCCTGTAAAAGTGAAGGTACATTTCCATTGGGAGAAATTTTTGCGAAGGCTGTGGGGCATATTTTATCCGAAAAACCCTTTTCAGAAATTGGTGAAAAAATAGAAGAACCTACGCAGCGTATCACCCTCCAAGCGGTCACGAGTCAGTCGCAAATACGCGGCTCTGTCATTCATGTCGATAATTATGGCAATGTCATTTTAAATATCAAAAAAGACTTGTTTGAACACATACAAAAGGGGCGCGATTTTTCGTTATTCTTCAAAAGGCATGACCCGATTCAATCGATGAGTACGCAGTATAGCGATATGGCGATTGGCGATACTTTGTGCTTGTTTAATGCCGCAGAATATCTCGAAATTGCGATAAATATGGGGCGAGCAGCCGATATGTTGGGGCTGAATGTGGATGATACCGTGCAGATTGACTTCGTAACGCGAGCTTCTAGCTCGCAGTAATTTTATACGCCGAGCTGGAAGCTCGCGTTACGTCACGATTATGAAAAGAGTAGTTAAATTGACCTTAAAGCAGGAGCGAGTCGCTGAATTTGTCGAAAAATTTCCTGAAAGGAAACAGAATATTTTGACGATGCCGGGCTGTCATGGCGTCGATTTGTTTCAGGATAAAACAGACCCTCGCGTCTTTTTCACCATCAGCGAATGGGACGATGAAGCCGCCCTGAATAATTACCGATATTCGGATTATTTTAGAGCGACATGGGCATACATGAAAGAAGGTTTTGATGACAAACCGCAAGCGTGGAGTCTCACGGGTTTCGAGTTTCGGGTTACGGGTTAATTACTCCGTTTAAGGGAGGACGAAAAAAATAATCTACCCGTCTGAATCGTTCTTTTTCTCATATGTTTCACTAAATTTTCCTTACGTAGCTCGGC
>ENA-ORXT01002292-ORXT01002292.1-marine-metagenome-genome-assembly--contig:-NODE-2292-length-23250-cov-6.101023_pt1 | contig 23250 bp, 21 predicted proteins | sample MGYA00237868_ERZ511482 | MGnify/ENA metagenome assembly ERZ511482
AGGGTCGATCCGGTTCAATCCCAGAGGAAGAAATCCCGCCCAGAATCCTCGACACCCCCCACGAACCAAGCGCCATTCGGCCTAAGACCATTTACAAAATCATTTTGGTAGAATGGAGAAATGGAGGGGTTGGGAATGCTTGCCGCCTGCGGCGGATGAAAAATAGCGGCGGATCTTTCTGCCGCTGAGGTTGTCATGTCCTCGTCACGGGGTAGGCCCCGCTCCAAGCGGGTGGAGAACTTGTCGACCGTGGTAGGGCGTGGGCCTCCGGACCCGCCGAAGGGAGCACCCAGCGACCGCCTCGCGTTACCTGCTGCCACGACGGCGGGTCGGGGACGCCCCTGCTCCACCTTTTCCCTTGGTGCGGGGTTCCCGTCCTAGCCGTGACCCCCGAGAAGTTCCCTTAACAAAGCGTCATTGGCCCTAGAGCGGCACCTTCCCTACACTCCAAGGTCGTAATTTTTGCTTTTCCAACTTGGAAAACCCTCCCTTTGTCCGCTACATAGTCTCTGACCACACGCAATCTCCCATCACCGAAATAAATCCATGCCGACTGTCGAAACCAACGGAATTCAGATGCACTACGAGGAGCTGGGCTCCGGCGAACCTCTTCTTCTCATCATGGGGATCACCGCACCCGGCGGCGTTTGGGAAGCCCACGCCGCAGACTGGTCTGAGGAATTTCGCTGCATCATGCCCGACAACCGCGGCGTCGGTCTCACCGAAAAGCCCTACGGCGAGTACACGTCCGAAATGATGGCCGACGATCACGCCGGTCTGCTTGATGCGCTCGGCATCGAGAAATGCCGGGTCGTCGGCGTCTCGATGGGATCGATCATCGCCCAGCAGCTCTGCCTCCGGCATCCCGACAAGGTCGAGAGCGCTGTCCTCATGTGCCCCTGGGCGCGTTGCGACAGCTATGCAGTCTCGACCTTCAACCACATGGAGCACTGCAAGCGGGGCCTGCCCCCCCGGGAGTTCATGGAGTGGATCCAGCTGCTCATCTTCACCAAGCCCTTCTGGGACAACGAAGAGGCGCACGCCAGTCTCGTTCAGGGGAGAGCCGACGCCGAAGGCGATGACAACCCGCAGCCCTTCCACGGTCTCCAGGGCCAGAAGGCCGCGTGCATCAACCACGACGTCACAGGCCAACTCGGCGACATCAAGGCGCCCTGCCTCGTCATCGGCGGCAAGGACGACATCTTCACCCCGCTCTGGATGGCCAACGAAGTGGCCGCCGGCATTCCCAACTGCGAGCAGCACGTCTACGACGGCGCCGGCCACGCCTTCCACTGGGAAGTGATGGACGACTTCAACCCGCGCGTGCGCGACTGGCTCAAGGCCCACTAGAATCGTCAACTCCACTACCCTCGATTCCCAATCGACTCACTACCCAGCAAATACATGTCTAAAATCAAATTCGGATCCGAAGTCTACACCTGGTTCATGGATGGTTTCGGCGACGCCGCCGCCAACAAACTCGATCACATGGCCAAGATCATTGGCCAAGCCGGCTTCACGGGCATCGAGCCCATGGTCCTCGAGCCCTTCGACACCTACTGGATGGGCGACTTCAAGGACCCCGCCAAGCTCAAGGACGCCCTCGACGAAGCTGGCATTGAACTCGCCGGTCTCGCGCTCATCTGCGCCTGGGACCAGCCCGAGGAGACCGACTCCGAGCGCGAGTGCGCCGACTACGTCCTCGAGACTCTCAAGCAGTTTCCCGGAGCCGCTGTCGGCACCGTGACCCTGCCCTCCGGCCGCCATCACCTCGAGCAGCGCCGTCTCAACGTCGCTAATAACATCAACCGCGTGTCGCGTCGCTTCACCGACGCCGGCATCATGGCGACGTATCACCCCAACAGCCCGCCCAACTCGCTGGTGCGCACGCAGGAGGACTATGACGTCGTCATCAACAGCCTCGACCCCGAGGTCACCGGATGGACGCCCGACGTCGGTCACATCATCCGCGGCGGCATGGACATCATCCCCACGCTCAACAAGTGGTCGCACCTCGTGAATCACGTCCACTTCAAGGACTTCAGCGGCAACGGCCCTGAGCCCTGGGCTCAGATGGGCAGCGGCAAGATCAACTTCCACGAGATCACCGAATGGCTCGTCCGCCAGGACTACGAGGGCTGGATCATCTGCGAGGATGAGTGCCATGACGCCATCAGCGATCCCGACGGCGTCACGCTCCAGAACGGCGAGTGGTGCAAGGAGAACCTCTACCCACTGGTCGGACTCGGAGAGGCTTCCTAGTCTCGTCACCCGCATTCTCGAAAGAATCCGCACCGGAAACGGTGCGGATTTTTTTGCATGGCACGGCCCATTTGCGGGTTGGCTGCCACGCGAACTCAACTCGGCTGGGGTTCCGGGTTCTCTCAAGGTCGCATGTTCAGGTCGAGGAAGAGCAACCCGATTTCATCGCGGTAAAGTCCGAACGATCGCCTTCGAGTCTGTCGGACTGATGCGTTCGCTGGCGATGCAGCCGCCTTCGTGAGAGACTGTTGCAGAACCTCACGGAGATTCCCCCCAAGCGGACTCTTCTGAAATCATCGTCTCATTGGTAGCCGAATTCGCAAGAACCTGGACTCGGTGACCTGGAAGCCGCGCTCTTTTTTCGAATCGCCCATTGCCTACGCACTTCTGCAACAGTCTCGTGAGAAGGTGGAAGAGCGGCTTCCGCCCGCACCTCCTCAGGCATCGCCTCCACGCTCTCACGAGCGCGGCTACCTCCTGCCATTGATCTCACCCCCTAGGAGATAGAGACACGGTCGCTCTTCGGACACGCGCTGGCCTTGAGAGACCCATCGCGTCAGAAAAAAAGGTCTCGGACACGTTCTTGAGAGAGCAGAGAAGGCCGAAGGCGAAGACCTTGCCCATCAAGGCTTCGCTGAGGGAACCAGCTGAAATGCAGCGATCGAAGCAGACCGTGCGACGAGGGTGGTGACAAAATTTTTAATCTTCGTTGAGATGTTTGAGTAATCATGCTACTGAGGCGAGCATATGGTATCTATATTAGCATCGGTGTCGCGAATCAGGAAGCTTGTCCTAGTTTCGTTTCTCAGCACCCTTCCCGCCGTAACCAGCAACCTGTCGGCTTACACTCTGGCTGTGAACGTCGATTTGACCACAGCGGTGACGGGCGGCACTCCCGTAGAACTGGTTCCGGTCACGGTCGGACCGTTCAGTTTTGACATTCGGATTACGGCTCTCGGTGGTGGAAATATCTTCGTCAATCCGACCGGAATTCCAGGGATCGGCAACACAGCCGGAAATTCACTCCTCATGGATAGGTCAGGGGATGCCCTTCAGTTCGAAATCGTGAATTTTACCGGCTCGAATACGGGGCCACCGATTCTCCTGCTCACTGGCTTCGGTACCAATGACATGGACGGCCCCAGCGTGGCTAACCATGACGGCTTCGACATCACTGGTGATTTCACCTACGGCGTCCGCTACGACTACGGCAACGCTCCGACAGACACGGCTGACAACAACTTCACTCCGGGTACAACACCGGCCGGATTCATCAACACCGGGGGTTCGTTTCCTGCCACCACAATCGAAGCCGCGACCGGGGCAATGCTTGGATCTGCAGGCAACCCCAACGGTGGTGGGTTCACCGTAGCCAGTACCTCGGTAGGGGGGCAGATATGGGCCTTTCGCAGATTGAACTTCGCGATCGTACCCGAGCCGTCCCGCGCTCTTCTGCTGCTCGGCGGGGTGACTGCCTGTCTACTGCGCCGTCGACGCTGAAGCCTTTGGCAGGGGGCGGATACGCCTCGGGCAGCCGCTCTCGTGAGGGCGTGAAGGCGCTGGCTGGGGCTACCCTCTACCTTCTCACGAGACTGTTGCAGAAGTGCACTGGTGTTGGGTCAGGGGCCATTCGAAAAAAGAGCGCGGCTTCCAGGTCACGGAGTCCGAATTCCTACGGATTTTGCGATTCACGTGGCAATGAAATTTGGCCACGAGAGTAAAGCAGAGCAGAGCTTGAACTCTTCCGGGTAAGGCCCAGTCACAATGCCGCTTGGTTAAGGAAAAAAACGGCAAGCGCCGGAATCCCAAATCAAGGGCGAAAGCAGGGCGTTTCTGACCCGTGGATGTCGCCTGCGTGCTTGAGCCCTGAAGGGGCGTTTGATCATAGTCCGGGGCAACGCCCCGGGAACTCCGCCCCCATCGACCAGAGCCCTGTAGGGGCGACCTAAGGAAACGAGGTCACGGGTCGCCGGTGGCGACGATTTAGGACGCCCCTTCAGGGCTCGATTCTACCGGGCCAAAGACCCAGGGCGATGCCCTGGGCTAGTATGGGGCGCCCCTTCAGGGCTTTTTTTGGACGGCAACAGAAGTGCGTCGCTCCGTGTTCCACACCACGAACACCGCTCTAAACCAAGCGCCATTGTGCCTAGTCAGCCGCCCGGTCGGAGAGGTGGAACTGTCATCCGACAGAGCTACCTCTACGAGTCTGACGAATTGAGGGTGTATGCCCTGAATCCGACCCAGAGCCCCGAGAACGTGCGAAAGCTCCGGATGTCCATCTTTTACCGAAGGGCGCTGACCACATGGGCCAGTACACTAGAGACGAGTGCTGGTTCCAATCCGGCGGGGTCACAGACAGCAGCGAGTCAGACAGAGGGTATGCAGCAACCAGGCGTGCGGTTAGAAGGCTCCTGAGGGATGAGCACCTCGGGTAGCGACGGGTGGTTCTGCAACAGTCTCTCGCGAAGGAGGCTACCAAGGCCGACAGGCACCTAGTCGGTGTCCCGCGTCTTGACCCCAGCTCTTGGGCCAATCACCCCGGTGGTCAGACCGGTGCCGAGTAGGGTGACCGCCATTCCGGCAATCATCTGCGTGGAGACGGTTTCGTCGAGGAAGAGCCATCCCCAGAAGATGGCAAAGAAAGGGATCAGAAAGGTGACCGAAACGGTCGCGGTAGCGCTACTGCGCCGAATGAGTCGAAAAAAGACAACAAAAGCAAGAGCGGTGCAGAAGAGCGCGAGGGCGACAGCGCTCATCCAGCTGAGGGCGGATGGCGTTTGCGCGGGGAGACGGGCAAGAGCCACGGGGAAGAGGACCGCTCCCGCCCCAAGCAGGCTTCCTGAGGAGGCCACCAGCGGCGGGACTGCGCTGAGCCGGCTCTTGATCCAGACGGCTCCGAATCCGTAGAAAAAACAGGCGGCAATGCAGGCGATCAGAGCCCAGCCCAGTCCATCTTCTTGGAATTCCAGTTTGCCCCAGACGAGGATGACCACGCCGAGAATCCCGAGGGCGAGGCCAACCAACTGGGAAGAACGGAGTCGCTCGCCGAGCCACGCGGCGCCGAGGATCGCGCTGAAAACGGGGACGCTGGAATTCATCAGGGACGTGAAACCCGCACTCAGAGTCAAGGTGGCGTAGGAGAGCAGGACGAAGGAAAGCGCCGAGCCGAAGACGCCGCTGACGAGGAGCTGCCACCAATGAGCGCGAGCGACTTGGCGGGCTTCTCTTTGGAAAAATACTGGAGAAAGAGCCAGTCCCGCCACCCCCATGCGAAAAGCGATCAGCGGCACGGGGCCGAAGTCCGGCGCGGAAATGCGCATGAACAGAAAGGAGGCGCCCCAGACCGCCGCGAGGAAAAGGAGGATCAGGAAATCGGGCAGTCGCACTCCTGCGGAGTCGATGGTGGGGTGGTGATTGTCAACAAGACCCATCGCCGGGGATGAGGCTCCCGGTTGACTGAAGCAATGGAGCCGTCTCTTGACTTGTGAAATCCTCGGTAAGATAGGTAGTGAACACAGGTTTTCTTCCTCGATGGCTTTTTCTCTCGATTCCCGACCCGATCTCGACGTTCATGCCGAGTCGGAACGCCTGTCCGCGCTCCCTCTCGAGGAGGTGATGGCCTGGGCGACCGAGACCTTCGCTCACAAGGGCGCGATCGGCACCAGCTTCCAGGGCGCTGGGCTCGTCGCGATGGATCACGCCTTTCGGAAGCAGAAGCTCGACCTGCCGGTGTTCACCATCGACACTGGACTGCTGTTCCCGGAGACCCATGAGTTGAAGACTCGGATCCAGACTTTCTACGATATCGAAATCGAGTCCCTTCACCCCGAGCAGACGCTTGAAGAACAGGAGGTCACCATGGGCCCCGAACTCTGGAAGACCCGTCCCGACACCTGCTGCCAGATGCGCAAGGTGATGCCGCTGCAGACCAAACTGGCGAAGCTGGATCTCTGGATCACGGGCATGCGTCGGGGATCCACGGCGCATCGCGAGGAGCGTTCCATGCTCGAGCTCTATGAGTTCGACAAGCTCCGCAATCTCTACCTGCTCAAGCTCAACCCCATGCTGGAATGGAGCCGCGAGGAAGTCTGGGACTACCTCCGCGAGAACGAGATTCCCTACAACCCGCTTCACGACCGCGGCTACCAGAGCATTGGGTGCATTCCCTGCACGAAGGCGGCGGGTGAAGGCGAAGGCGGCGAGCGCGCCGGGCGCTGGGAAGGCTTCGACAAGGAGGAGTGCGGCATCCACACCTTCCTCGGGTCGAATATCTAGTTAGGACTTGGGTGAAAATTCCTGATCCCGAGTGAACCCCTGAGCGCGGCTGCCAGAGAGTGCGATCCGAGGGGTCCGCCCGCCTTTCCGCCTACCCGATCAGCGCGATGCACTTGTCCCTCATGCGGAGCATCGACTCCTCTTCCGTGTAGCTCTCGAGATCATCGAGGCTGACCCAGGCAAGATCGTGGGATTCATCGCTGACGACGCATTCGGTGCTGCCGGCGCGAAAGAGAAAGCGGGCGTCGTAATGATCGTGCGGGGGGACGCCGCCGTGTTCGGGGATGCCGTGGATATCGACGTCGAAGAGGCCTTCTCCCACGACTTCAAAAGACGGAATGCCTGTCTCCTCGCGGGCCTCCTTGAGCGCGACCTCAAGCACGTCGGTGACGCCGTCTGCGTGACCGCCGGGCTGAAGCCAGCGGTCGAGCTTGCGGTGATGGGTGAGCAGAACCCGCCGTCCCGGGGGATCGACGATCCAGGCGGAGGCGGTGACATGTCCCTTGAGCTGCTCGCGCTGGAAACAGTCGACGTGCTCGATGACGAAGTCGCGGTAGCGCCGGATGGTCTTTGCCTCTTCTTCATGGCGTTCCCCGTACTCGCTGAGAAGATCGAGGAGGGGACGGCGAAAGTGGAGCTCGGGGTGGTCCTCGATCAGTTGGGCGACACGCTCGACCGTCTCCCAGCCCAGCCGCTTGCGCGTGTACTTGGCCTCGAGCACTTCGAGCAGTGATCGCAGGCAGAACAGCGGGACAGGATCGATGGGGTACCACTCTTCCTCGTCCTTGAACTGCCGACCGGTGTTGGCGCGGCGGAAGAACTCCCATCGGCCGCCAAAGTGCACGGCGCGCACGAAGTAGACTTCGCCATCTTCATCGCGCTCGCGCCACTCGTGGCGGGTTCCCTTTTTGACAATCACGAGGTAGCCGGGTGTCTTTGTCTGTGTCTGGGTGAATTCAATCCGCTCGCTTCCTGCCTAGGCCGGAGCTCCTGCGAGGTCGGGCGGCAGGGTGTCCTCGTCGGGATCCGTGACCGGAGCGTTGGGCGTGTCGGTGACCGCCGGCGGTGCGGGCGGCGTCGGCGAAGAGGGCGGGTTGCGCAGTTCACCATGAATCATGATCTCTGCGATGTGCGCGGCGTCGAGCGTCTCGAATTCGATGAGCGCCTGAGCGATCATCTCGAGCTTGTCGCGATTTTCGGTGATCATCTCGGTGGCGCGCTCGTAGGCATCGTCGATGAGATCCTTGATCTCGGCGTCGATCTTGCGGGCGGTGTCCTCGCTATAGTTGCGGCTGCCTCCGTTCGACATGTCACGGGCGAGAAACACCTCCCCTCCGGCGCTGCCGTAGTCGACCATGCCGAGGTTCTCGCTCATGCCCCATTCGCAGACCATCTTTCGTGCGGTGCTGGTAGCTTGCTGAATGTCGCCGGCGGCACCGGTGGCGACGTCCCCGAAGACGATCTCCTCTGCAACCCGACCGCCCATGGTAACGGCGAGCCAATCGAGAAGCTCGCTCTGGCGCTGGGTGAACTTGTCCTCGGTAGGCAGGGCCATCATCATGCCGAGGGCAGGGCCGCGGGGGATGATCGTGACCTTGTGCAGCGGATCGGTGTTCTCGCAGAGCATGTTGACGACGGCATGGCCGGCCTCGTGATAGGCGGTCTTGCGCTTGTCCTGCTCGCTCATCGCGAGGCTGCGGCGTTCGCGGCCCCAGCAGACCTTGTCGCGGGCCTCCTCGAGCTCGGGGAGGGTGACGGCCTTCAGGCCCTTTTTGGCGGCGAGCAGTGCGGCCTCGTTGACGAGGTTGGCCAACTCGGCTCCGGAGAAGCCGGGCGTGCCGCGACCGACGACGCTGAGATCGACGCCGGCAGCCAGCTTGATCTTCTTGGCGTGGACCTTGAGGATTTCCGTGCGACCGGGAAGGTCGGGCAGGGGAACCGTGACCTGGCGGTCGAAACGGCCGGGGCGAAGCAGGGCGGGGTCGAGCACGTCGGGACGGTTCGTCGCGGCGATGATGATCACGCCTTCCTGCGTCTCGAAGCCGTCCATCTCAACGAGGAGGGCGTTGAGGGTCTGCTCGCGCTCGTCGTGACCACCGCCCATGCCGTGGCCGCGGTGACGTCCGACGGCGTCGATCTCGTCGATGAAGATGAGGCAGGGGGCGCTCTTCTTGCCCTGCTCGAACATGTCGCGGACCCGGCTCGCACCGACCCCCACGAACATTTCAACGAAGTCGGAGCCACTGATGCTGAAGAACGGCACGTCGGCCTCGCCGGCGATCGCACGGGCGAGAAGCGTCTTTCCGGTACCGGGCGATCCGACCATGAGGATTCCCTTGGGGATGCTGCCTCCGAGACGCTGGAATTTCTTCGGGTCACGAAGGAACTCGACGATCTCCCAGACTTCCTCTTTGGCTTCCTCGATCCCGGCGACGTCCTTGAACGTGACGCGGGTGCGGTCCATCGAGAGGAGCTTGGCCTTGCTCTTGCCGAAGCTCATGGCGCCTCGGCCGGCGCTCTTCATCTGGTGGCGGAAGAAGAAGAACAGAAGCGCGAGAAGCAGCAGAATCGGAATGAACTGCATGAAGAAACTCGCGAGCACCTTGTGGTCGTCCTCGTGGTCAAGGGCCAGCGCTTCCCAGCTCCTGCCGCTGTCGTCGGTGCCACCGGCGAGCAGCTCATGGAGGTCGTCCTTGCGGTAATTGATGTAGACCACCGTCCGAAACGGCTGCGCCTCGGCGTCAGGGGCCGCATTCTTGTCGATGAAGCTGCCCTCGATCACCTCGTCGTGACCGCTGCGCTTGAGAATGAGAGGATCCGAGGTCGAGACTTCGCCGTTCTTCACCATCTCGACGAATTGCGAGTAGTTGATGCGCTGACGGTTGCCGTCGGTCCCGGCAATGAGGAAGGCCGAGAGGAGAAAAGTCATCGCGATCGTGACGAGGATCAGTCCCCGCCAGTTGAAGCCCGACTCGGGTTCGTTGCCGTCGCCGCGGTTGGCGGGTGGTTTGCTGTCTGATTCTGGCATGATTTCTTGTGGTTGGTAATGAGTACGCCGATGAGACGCATACCGCTACGTGAACTTGGGTGCAAAGAAGGCCACACTTTGGAACGACCATCCGTGCCGCAGGCAATGGCGGGATGGCTTTTCGCCAGCGGACGGCCTGCGGAGCGGTCCGCCGGGGCTTTGAAAGAATAGGGTCTACAGTCCGGAGGGCGGCATAATCACGGCCTCACCGCCTTGAATCGTCATTCCGAGGGGGATGGATCCCTCAACGACATTGCCGATGGCCTGGCCCGCTTCGACGGCTGAAACGCGAATCCGGGCCACAAGATAGGTTTCGCGGCGCAGAGCGAACTCGTCGCCCTCGGTCACCCGACGATCGCTGCCAGCGTTGATCACGACAAACGCGCCCTCCGAGATGTACTCGAGGACTTCGCCGATCGCGGGGGAGCCTTGGATCTGGCGCTGGATAGGCGTGAGCGTGGAAACCGGATCTGCTGGAGCAGACTCGGCTGCGGCCAGGGGAGGCGCTCCGGGCGAAGGGGCGGGTGAACCAAGGTTCGGCAGTGCCTGCGTCGAGGTCGAACCGCCCGCGCCGGCATCCACGAGGCCGGGAGGCGGATCGAGCGGTGGAAGAGTAGGCAGTTGGGGAAGACCCGCCGAAGCCCTCGGATCGGGGGAAGCAGGTGCCATGGCCGTGACCCCGGGCGATCCGACGGAAGGAGTCCCTGGACTCGTCGGGCTCCCCGCATTGCTCTGAATCTGATTGGCTGCGGCGGCAGCCGCAACGCCGCGCTCTAGAATGGCCCGCTCGGCTTCCAGAGCCGCGATCTGTTGGGACATCGCTTCCTTTTCAGCAGCCAGCGTGTCGCGCTCCGCGGCAATTCGAGCCTTCTCCATGCGGTCCTGAGCCTCCGCCACGGCCGGGGCGGGGGCGTCAGCGCCGCCAGCCGGCGCCGCATCGGAACCCGAAATCCCTTCGATCGCCCCAACCTTGCTTTCCAGTTCCGCCATCCGGCTCGACTGGGCTTGAAGCGTGGAGCGGTCCTGATAGCCCTGCCAGAAGAGATAGACGCAGGCGCCCACAAGCAGAAGAGTCAGAACAAAGGCGGAGTAGGCAAGTTTCATGGCGGCGAACGGGCGAGGATGAACCGATAAACTAAGGCGAGCGCGAGGCCGCCGCAATGTCCAATTGCTTCGGTTGCTCCGATCTTTCACCCCTCGATTCCTCCTTGCGCCCCCTAAGACGCCGCCTATGCTTCGCGTCCCCGTTCCAGGGGATTTCACCAACCTACCGAAACCAACACCATCGCCTTCCTCCGAATCGATTCGATCGAGCGGAAAACCCGTCCGGAGGAGCGAACCTAAGCAAGACATGTCCCAGATCCTTACCGAACTCGTTGAAGCGGGCGTCCACTATGGACACCAGAGCCGCAAGTGGCACCCCCGCATGAAGCCTTTCATCCTCGAGAAGCGTGGCCGCGTCCACCTCATCAACATCGAGCAGACCGTCCTACAGATGGAGGAAGCCGCGAAGTTCCTCAGCGACCTCGCTTCCAAGCGGAAGAAGATCCTTTTTGTCGGCTGCAAGCGTCAGGCCCAGGACGCCGTCCGCGAGGCCGCCGAAGCCTGCAAGCAGTTCTACGTCAACAACCGCTGGCTCGGGGGCACCCTCACCAACATGGAGACGATCAAAAAGAGCATCGAGCGCCTCAAGTACCTCGAGCGCATCGAGAAGTCGCCCGACTTCAAGTCCATGTCGAAGAAGGAGCTCGCCTCCCTCAACCGCGAGATGGCCAAGCTCACCCGCAACCTGCAGGGCATCCGCGACATGGATGGCACCCCCGACGCGCTGGTCATCGTCGACTCCGCCCGCGAGGACATCGCCGTCGCCGAAGCACGCCGCCTCAAGATCCCCATCGTGGCCCTGGTCGACACCAACGCTGACCCCAGCATCATCGACTATCCCATCGCCGCCAACGACGACGCGATCCGCGCGATCCGCATCGTCCTCCAGAATCTCATCGATCCCGTCATCGCCGCTTCCCGCTAACCGGGACAGCGACCGACTCCGATCCCGAAGCCTTCCGCGCTCTGCCTCTCGCTCTGAGAGGAGAGTCGGCGATTGGCCCCACGACCCAACAACAACGTAATCGAACCATGGCTGAAATCACTGCATCACTCGTCAAGGAACTCCGCGACAAGACCAGCGCGGGCATGATGGACTGCAAGGAGGCTCTCAAGGAGACATCCGGCGACATCGACGCTGCCATCGACTACCTTCGCAAGAAGGGCATCGACAAAGCCGGCAAGAAAGCCTCCCGCGACGCCAGCGAAGGCATCGTGCAGACCCTCGTCGCCGCCGACGGACGCTCCGGCACCATCGCCGAAATCAACTGCGAGACCGACTTCGTCGCCAAGAACGACAGCTTCACCGGCTTCGTCGATGACGTCATCGGCCACCTCGATGGATCTTCCGCCGACACCGTCGAAGCTGCCATGGCCGAGCCATTCGCCGCCGGCGAGGGCTCCCTCGAAGACAGCATCAAGCTGAAGATCATCGAGCTCGGCGAGAACCTCGTTCTTCGCCGCTTCGGCCGCTGCGCCATCGCCGACGGCAGCCAGGGCGTCGTCTCCAGCTACATCCACATGGCCGGCAAGGTCGGCGTCCTCATCGAGGTCGGCTGCGAGAAGGCCGAGACGGTTTCCAGCGAAGGCTTCCAGGAACTCGTCAAGGACCTTACCCTGCACATCGCCGCCAGCGATCCCCTCGGGATCTCCCGCGACGACATCGCCGCCGACAAGATTGCCGCCGAGCAGTCCGTCCACGAGGAGCAGATGAAGGCCGACCCCAAGATGGAAGGCAAGCCCGAGCAGGCGCTCGCCGCCATCCTTCAGGGCAAGATGAACAAGCTGTTCTTCGCCACCGTCTCCCTCCTTGATCAGGGATTCGTCAAGGCCCCCGAGCACACCATCGCCGGTCTCCTCGAGACCAAGGGCAAGGAACTCGGCGACACCATCGTCGTCCGCAGCTTCATCCGCTACGCCGTCGGCAGCTAGCCTTGGCACCAGCCCAATCACGAAGCGCGCTCCCGGAAACGGGAGCGCGCTTTTCCGTGGATTGGTGGTCCAGCGGCTTTGGAGTGTGGCGAATCTGCCCTCCCCAGATGCGTACAAGTGGTCTTTCACTTGTCGGAGGCCCGCGCCGTCGGGCCTGCGTGAAAAGGGGATCGCCACTCAGCTTGTGGCCGCTGGCGTAGGGTATCGCCTCGTGCGCTCCACGAGCGAGTTCCGCGTTTCGCCAATAGCGCTTGTTGAACTACTCGGAGTCGTAGATCTCGTGGTAGCGCGAGTCACTGCTCGAGAGAGTGGCCTGCTTTACTCCCCCGAAGGCGGGTCGCCGTCGTCTTCCGTGGGTTCGACCGTGATCTTGATCTCCGGCCGATGCAGGTCACCGCACCGCGCCGCCATGGCCTTTACAAACCTCGACATATCGATCTCCCCACTGGAGGTTCGCGAAATGATGGCCCGAGGTAGAAGACACGGAGCCCCATTGTCATCGCCAGCAAGAGTAGCACAGCGGCCACCGCGAAGGGCCGGCCGGCAGGCTGCGGGGAAGGGCCGGAAATGGCCGGGTGCCTACAGAAAGCGCTCCCCGGCCGCCTCGGCGGCTTTCTTCAGCAGATCACGGGTCGCGCGGCTCCCGTCCTCGGGGGAGAGGTCGCCTCCCTCGAATTCGATGCTGATCACTCCACGATAGTCGGACTCGCTGACCACCTTCATCATCTTGTAGTAGTCGGTCTTGTTCTCGTTGCCTTCGGCGTCGAAGCCGTGTGCCTTGGCGCAGACGGTGTCGGCCCAGGGCATCATCTCAGCGACCCCTAGGTAGCGGTCGTAGTCTTTAAAATTGCCGAAGTCGGGAATCGTTCCGAAAGAAGGCCGGTCGACCGCTGTCATGAGCTTCGCGACCCAGGCGCCGTTGCTGGAGTGACCTCCATGGTTCTCGAGGAGAATCTTTACCCCGGCCGCCTCGGCGTAGTCGAGGAGCGGGGCGACACCGGCCACTGCATTCTTGAGGTTCTCCTCCTGGTCGCCGCCACTGCTGATGTTCACACGGATGCCTCCGCATTCGAGAGCGGCCGCGGCATCGACCCAGGGCTTGTGCTCCTCGAAGGAAGCCGCCCGCACCTTGGCGTCGGGAGAGTCGATCTTGGGTCCGAGATCGACGAGGATGAGAATGTTCTTCAGACCCTCGCCGATGGAACGCTTCTTGAGTTCAGCGAGATAGCCGGCGTCGCCCTTCTTCTTGAGGCCGCCCGACCAGTATTCGATGTTCGAGATGCCGAGTTCCTTCTTGCAGTGCATCGGGTAGTCGAGGACGTCGAGTGCGCCCGACTGGATCGGCTTGCGGAAGGTGTATTGCTGGATCCCGAACTCGAAGCGGGGCTTCGAGTTGGCCTGCGCGGTCGAGGCCGAGCCGAGGGTGCCAAGTGCGGAAACGGAAAGCGCAGCCGTGCTGCTGGAACGGAGAAAGGACCGGCGGTTCATGACGGAACGATAAGGCAACCGTTGGCGCCATGACAAGCAGGGACGGAAGAAGCCGTGCTCACAGGAAGTGAGGCTCTCGCACCACCTTCTCACGAGACTGTTGTAGAAGTGCGTAGGCGATGGGCGATTCGAAAAAAAGGGCGCGGCCTCCAGGTTACGGAGTCCAAATTCTTACGAATTCGGCTACAAAAGAGACGATGATTTGAGAAGAATCCGATTCGGGAGAATTTCCGTGAGGTGTCTGCGACAGTCTCTCACGACTGCTACGAAGGGGAAGCGCGTACGGCCTCCGACTTCCGGAACCGGCTGATGGAACTGTGGTCGGGCGTGAGGCCGCCCAGCAACCAGATCACCTTGAGATTGGTCTTCGCGGCAAGTTCGAGCATACGTGTCGAACGCATCCTCCTCAGATAGCCCCAGATCCGCACACGAGCGATCGCGGCCGGATCGTACCCGGGGGCTCCGCCTCGACTGCCAGTATCGCGCAGCTCCGGCAAGCCGTTGCCTGCTCCGCACTCCAGGTTGTCCACGAAGGCATCCACCACCCGCACAATGCTCTCCTTCCCTACGTAGTCGTCCACGCACTCTGGCAGCAATTGGCGCTGACTTCGGTCCTGGCCTCGCAGATAACTTCCCAGCATCTCCCATCCTACCAAATCCGCATGCAAATAGAAACTGCAACAGTCTCTCACGAGCGCGGCTACCTTCTGCCATTTACTCTGTCCCCTGGCCTTGCGGCGGTTCCGCCGCCGCCCCACTGGGCAGCCCTCGGCTCTTGCGCCAGGCCTCGCGGTGATCCCTCACCCACTCCAGCAGCGCTTCCTCGAAGCCCATGTCTCGGCCGAGCTCCTCGCTGCGGAGATACTTGTGTCGGAGAATCTCCTCGCGTTCTTCGAGGAACGCTCCATACAGACTCTTCTTTTCCTTGGCGGCCACGACGTGAAGAAGGTTTAGGCCAGTTCGAACTGCTTTGCCAGCGCGGCGGCCAGTTCGACAAAGACCGCCGAGGATTCGGAGTCGGGATGAGAGAGTACCGCAGGGAGCCCCTCGTCGCCTCCTTCACGCACCGGGATCTCGATGGGTACCTGCCCAAGAAGGGGCACGCCAAGACGCTCGGCCTCGCGGGCGCCGCCGCCTTCTCCGAAGATCGGGTACCGCTCGTCACTCCCCGGAGGACTGAACCAACTCATGTTCTCGACGATGCCGAGCACGGGCACGTTGACCTTGGCGAACATGGAGGACGCTTTCCGCGCGTCGATGAGAGCGACTTCCTGCGGGGTCGTCACAATCACGGCACCGTCGAGCGCAACCGACTGCACCACGGTGAGCTGGATGTCGCCGGTGCCGGGTGGAAGATCGACGACGAGCACGTCGAGATTGTCCCATGCGACCTGCCGGAGAAACTGCTGGGTGTAGCGGTTGGCGAGAGGACCTCGAACGATGACGGGCGAGCTGTCATCGAGCAGAAACCCCATGCTCATCAGCTGCACGCCGTGCGCCTGGATGGGGATGATGCGGTCCTGCGCGTCGGCGTTAGGACGATCTTCCGAACCGAACATGTGGGCGACGCTCGGGCCGTAGAGATCGCAGTCGCAGAGACCGGTGCGCAGCCCCGACTTGGCAAAGGCGGCCGCGAGGTTGGCGGAGACCGTGGATTTGCCGACTCCTCCCTTGCCGCTGGCCACGGCTACGATGCGCCTTACTCCGGGGATCTTCTGCGAGAGGCCCGAGCCCCCTTCCCCGGGAGCACCGGCTGCCGCGCCCTGGGCGGCGGGAGGTTCCTGAAGATCGAAATCGACCCGGACTTCACCAAGTCCCTTGACCTTGCCCAACTCGGTGAGGATCGACTTGTGTATCTCGCGCGGGACGCTGGAGTCGCGGGTGGCGAAGGAGATGCGGATGTCGACCCCTCCCGCGTCATCGACGGTGACATCCTTGACAATGCCAAAAGAGACAATGTCGCGGGAGAATCCGGGGTACTTGATGGTGGCGAGGGTCTCGCGGACCTGGTTGGCGTCTGGCATGAGGCACGAAACTCGGCGGGGGAGCGCCCGATGCAAGAGTTCTCGCCGGAGATCGTCGAAGACCGTCGGGGGATCTGAAGCGGCGCGGCGGCGACGCTAGGAGCCGAGACCGAGGAGAGCCTGCACCGTGCGCTCGGTGGCGCCCCGATGAGCACTCAAGGACTCGCGTGCGCTTGCTCCGAGATTCTCCACCCTTTCAGGATCACCCGTCAGCGCTCCCAGCAGGATTGCCAGCTCTGCGGCATCCCTGGTACGCACCACTCCGCCGGCATCGTCGAGGAGCTGCATGAGCCCCTCGAAGTTCTCCATGTGCGGGCCCGCCACGACGACCTTTCCTGCGGCAGCGGCTTCCGCCGGATTCTGTCCTCCCCTCCCCTTGAAGCTCTTGCCGATCACGCAGAAATCCGCCAGCGACTGCCAGGCGGCAAGCTCGCCCGTCGTGTCGATGAGCAGGACGGGCGGCTGCCCGCCTTGCCAGGGTCCGGACGTTTCGGTGCGCAGGTGCACCCCGAACCCTGCCTCGCGAAGCGCACCAGCAATTTCCTCCCGTCGCTCCACGTGCCTCGGAGCGATGGCGAGGCGGGCGTCTGGGCAGCCCTTCAGCAGAGCTCGCCATGCCTCGGCGAAAAGCAGCTCTTCTCCATCGTGCGTGCTCACCCCGAGGAGGAACGGCCCCCGGTCCGGCCAGGTTCGATCAAGCAAGACAGAGAAGGAGGCCGGAGCCGCAGGAGGTGACGCAGTGTCGAACTTGATGCTCCCCGTGTGCACGAGCCTGGAGGAATCCACGCCGAGCCCGGCCCAGCGCGCGAGGTCCGCTTCGTCATCCACGCAGACTTGGTCGAGCAGGGAAAAGATCGGTCGCGTGAGCCGGGCGAACTTGAGAAAGCGGCTCTCGGATCGAGGGGAAAGCCGCGCGTTCACCACCGAGGTCGGAATGCCTCGACCATGCGCGAGCCAGAGCAGATTGGGCCAGAGATCGGAGTCGATCAGCACGATCCGCTGCGGACGAATCTGCTCGAGACAGCGACGGGCGACGTGGGGGAGGTCGATCGGGCTGTAGATGAGTTCGGCAAGATGTCCGACCCGCTCCCGAGCGATGGCCTGACCCGTAGGCGTGGTCGTGCCGAGCACGATCGGGAGCTCGGGCGCCACGACTTTCAATTCGGCCACCAGCTTGGACGCGACAGCCGCCTCGCCCACGCTCACCGCCTGGATGAAGAGCGGGCGCTCCTCTCCCAGGGCGTCCAACCGTTCGAGTAGCTCTTTCGGATAGCGGGCGAGGCGGTCCCCTCCCCGTCCGCCGTAGCCACCCCGACTCCGAATCTTGCGGAGCGACCTCGGCAGCATGAGCCCCAGCGCCAGCGGGGCCGCCAGATTGTAGATCGTCAGTGGAACGAGCGGACTCACCGATCTAGGGGGTGTCGTCGGTAGGAGCGCCGTCTCCAGGCTCGGCTGCCTGGAAAATCTCGATGCTTCCCCGACCGTACTTCCGGCTCATCCGCAGCTCGAAGTTCTCCGTTTCCAAATCAGCGCGGCCGCTGTGCTCGACGCTGAGATACCCATCGGGGGCGAGAATCTGCGGCAGGGCCTCATGGTCGAGGAGCTCGGCGACAAGGTCGTCATCGCCATGGCGGATGAAGTAGGGCGGATCGGCGAAAATCAGATCGAACTGATCCTCCCTGCGAAGCATCTCGTGGAGACTGGTGCCGGCATCGACCTGCCGCACGGTTCCTTTCTCAGCGAGCTTGCAGTTGACGAGGTTCTTGCGGATCACGGCGCAGGCGATCGCCGAAGAGTCGATGAAGACGGCGGAGGCAGCGCCCCGGCTGAGAGCCTCCAGGCCCAGCGCGCCGCTGCCCGCGTAGAGGTCAAGGACTCGCGCCTCGGCCACCAGGTCGCCGAGGATCGAAAACAGAGCCTGACGGATCCGGTCGGTCGTGGGTCGGGCGACCTCGTCGGGTACCTTCAAGGTCTTTCCACCTGCGCTGCCTGAGATAATCCTCATCAGTTTATTCGGGTCGAGTGGTTCCGCTCGCCCTTCTGCTGTCCGCCTCAATACGGGCAATCGTGTCGCTGAGCGTCAGAAATTTTCCAGGCTCCCAAAGATCGATCTGCGGCGCACTCAGACTGCCTCCGAGCCTCATCTCGCGGTGAAGCCAGGTCGTGCCCTCGAAGGGCTGGAAGAGTCCGTTCGCCAGGGATTCCCTTCGGATCCTGGCCACGAAACCGGCGACCTCGTCGGAGAGGTAGAGCGCCGCGCGACCGACAAGGGTCCGGTCGGGTCGAAGGAGCGCTACCCCGCGAACGACTCCGTGCTCCGTCTTGAGACGCGCATCCGCCAGATGAATGGAACCGTGAGAAAGGGCTGCAGAAAAGTCCGCCAGCGGAACTTCAAGCCTTCGCATTGCCGCTCCGTTGGCCCCGGCCGACTGAGAATTCGGAAGGAGCCCACCCATTCCCTCCACCACGAAGTCGGTGGACCGTCCTGCCATCTGGAGTTGCACGCTGTCGGGGAAGGCCGCGAACCCCGATCCCTGGATCTGCCAATCGAGACGGCCGTTGTCGATTTTCGGGACGCTCGTCAATCCGAGGGCTTTGGCCACTTCAAGGATCGGCCCTGAAAGAGCTGCCGGGCGACCGTCAATACCCTGCAGACTGATCTGAAAGGGCCGACCGGCGCCGGTCGGATTGAGGGCCGCCCCGCCTTCGAGTCTGCCTTCGAAAACGGTGCCCTCGAGTTCTTCGAGAAACACCTGGAAGCCATCCCTCACCACCACTCTGGCTCTGATATCCGAGCCGACCCGGGAGCCAAGCACGCGGACCTCTCGGATGGTGGCGGTACCGCTCGGTTCCGGACCGAGCGTCTTGAGTTCAAGGCGACAGCCCAGAATCTCGAGCACGGGAGCGGAAAGGCCCTCGGCTTCGAAGATCAGGTCACCTTCCTCGACGCCGATCCGATCGACTAGAAGGCGCTTGCCTGATTTTCCGAGAAGGAGGCCCGGCTGCACCGGTGCGGTCGGCTCGGGCGCTTTCACGGTTGCAGATTCCTTCGGAGCCGCCTGGGAAGACGGGCCCGCAGGAGCAAGGGGTGTCCCGTCGCCCGCGCCCGCGCCCGTGGCCGTGGCCGATGCCTCGGTCGGAGCTGCCTGAGCTGCTGCACCGGCAGCACCGGCGTTCGACTCCGCATGGGCAGCGGCAGCCTCAGCCTCCAGCGTCGCCCTGTCCATGGTCATCGCCTGCACCGAGGCCTGCACAAGCACGATCGGCAGATGGACCTGCCCGTCGCGCGAACGGAAGGCCGTGAGCTTGGGAGCACCCACAGTGACTTGTGAAAAGCGCGGCGCTTCGCCGAGCAGAGACAGAAGTACCGGCCGCGCCTCGATCGACGCAATTTCCAGAGAGCCGCTTCCGCCCTCGGCTTCTTCTTTCTCACCTGCTTCGCCGGACTCTTCTTCGCTCGAGGAAAGCAGAAACCCGGAGAGAGTCATGCCGCCCCAGGGCGTGAAGGTCGCCCGCTCGAAGCGAACGGGAAAGCCGAGCCGATTCTTCGTGGCCGCCGCCACGCGTTCCCGGAACCCGGACGAGTTGGCCACCCAATTCACAACCAGCAGTGCCACCCCTGCAAGAAGAAGCAGGGCAAGGAGCACAAGCCCTGCCTTTTTCTGCCATCGCCCTGCTCGGGGCGGCTTGGGTTCGCTGGTACTGATGGGGCAACCTATCCTCCGCGCGAAAAGCTTTGCAACAGCAGCCCGCATACTTCGGTATTGTCCTTCATGTACTGGAAGTCATCCCTGCTCGCCCTCGCCCTACCGGTCCTTGCCGTGGAATCCGTCGCCGCCGAGGCCTACTGGCCCGCCTTTCGCGGCCCCGATCGCCAGGGGCATGCCGAGAGCGCAAAACTTCCCCTCGAGTGGTCGACCACCAAGAACGTCCAGTGGAAGGCGGCCGTGGCAGGAATCGGATGGTCGTCGCCGGTCGTCGCCGAAGGGAAGGTCTTCCTGACCTCGGCAATTCTCGCCAAGGGAGACAACGAGGATGATCCCAAAGCCGAACGCAACCTCCATGTCATCGCCTTGGACCTCGAATCAGGCCAGGAGCTCTGGAACGTGACACTGTTCGACCAAGGCGGCCCCGACGCTCCTCGGACGCATAAGAAAAACTCCCATGCCAGCCCCACTCCCATCTACGAGGACGGACGGCTCTACGTACACTTCGGCCATCAGGGCACTGCGGCTCTTGCGGTAAAAGATGGCGCCGTGCTGTGGAAGACCCGTAAGATCGAATACGTACCCGTTCACGGCGGAGGCGGATCACCCACGGTGTGGGAAGATTTCCTCATCTTTTCCTGCGACGGCTCCAAGGAACGGTTCGTGGTTGCCCTCGACAAAAACTCGGGCCGCGAAAAATGGCGTACCGAACGCCATGGCGACGTGAAGCGACGCTTCTCTTTCACCACCCCGCTCGTCATCGAGGTCAACGGTCGCAGCGAACTGATCAGCCCCGGCAGCGGCGGAGTCTACGCCTACGACCCGGCCAGTGGCAAGGACCTCTGGTATGCCGACTACGGCGAAGGCTATTCGGTGATCCCCCGCCCGGTCTACGGAGATGGACGCCTCTACCTTGGCACCGGCTACGACCAGGCCACCGCAATGGCCGTGCGTCCGGGTGGCGACGGCGACGTCACCGATACCCACGTCGACTGGATCGTCAGCAAGCGCGCGCCGCACACCCCGTCGCTGCTTTTTGACCAGGGCCTCGTCTACATGGTCTCCGACGGAGGCATCGCCTCCTGCCTCGACGCTGCCACCGGCGACGTCATCTGGCAGGAGCGCGCCACCGGCAGCATCTCGGCCTCACCGATCCTCGCCGACGGTCGGATCTACCTTCAGGACGAGCAAGGCAGGGGTGTCGTCCTCGCCGCGGGAAGGGAATTCAGGATCCTCGCCGAGAACGACCTCGAGGAGCGAAGCCTGGCCTCCTATGCCGTCGCCGGAGACAGCCTGCTCATCCGCACTGCGGGCCACCTGTACCGGATCGGAACGGGAGGGTGATCCGAGGACGGCGATTGATCGTTCACCCGCCTTTCTCTAAGGTGATGCATGCTTCGTCGCCTCGCTCTCCTACTTGCCCTTGTCGCGAGCCCGGTTCGCGCCGTCGACAATCCCAACCTTCTATTCATTACCGTCGACGACCTCGCTTGCTCCCTCGGCTGCTACGGTGATCTCCTCGCCAAGACGCCCGCCATCGAGCAGCTCGCCGCTGAAGGTGTCCTCTTCGAACGCGCCTATTGCCAGATCCCTATGTGCAACCCATCGCGCGCCTCCGTGATGACAGGGCTTCGGCCCGACGAGATCAGGGTCTACGATCTCGACCGCCACTTCCGCGACGAGGTCCCCGACGCACGCACCATTTTCCAGCGGCTCGGCGGCGCCGGGTGGTTCGACGCGCGCGTCGGCAAGAAGGCCAGCGGCCTCGCCTCAAAAACACCCTTCCACCAACCCCGACTTTAGCGATCAAAAGAGCCCTCCACCGCGTAGAAGTCCCGCACTGTCGAGACGACGGGAGGCGGAGCTGCCAAGCTCCGCCGGACCGCCCTACCTCCGTTTGTCGGCGCCTGGCGCCGACATCGGCCCGACGGTGCGGACCTCGTACGGTCAGCCGTCGAAGCCAACCTATTTTCCTTATTCCATCAACCATCTACTTCATGATCCACCGCCCACTCGAAACCGAACTCCCCACCGAAGGCGTCTCTCACGATGCCGCCATCCGGAAGCAGGTCGTCTTCCGCCATGGCGAAATCCCCGGTATCACCCAGCTCGCCCTCTCGACCCTTGAGCCTGGTCAATCGACCTCGCCGCACGCTCATGAAGACATGTCCGAAGTCTACCTCGTGGTCAGCGGCCGCGGCACCTTCGAGATCGACGGAAAACAGATCGACGTCGGCCCCGGCGAACACCTTGCCGTTCTCCCCGGAGAAACCCACGCCGTCACGGCGAAGGGGCATCGCCCCCTCGTCCTGCGCTACTTCGGAGTGGTCGCTTCGTGATCACCAAAGCGTGGCTCTCGCCCGAAGGAGTCCCCCACTCCTGTAGCAGCCATGTCGAGGGTGCCGAGACGATCCTCGGTCGCAGCTTCTCTAACTCCACTCCTCGAGCTTACGAGGCGATGTTTGCCGCTGGTTGGGTACATCTCACCACGGAAAAGGGATGCCTGGTCAGCAACTCTGCCGGCCGTGCTCGTTCCCCCGCCCAGCAATCATGGCTTCAGGACCACCTGCCGAACACCACGCCTTCCTGACTTTCGAACTCTGTTGATGAACACCCGCGTGACGGCGTCTCTGCTACGGATCAAAGGGATCACTCTCGCGCAGGGTTCTGCTCCATGGGAATCGCAAAATGGAAATGCCCGGGCGCGGGCGGGCGGTGGAAGTGGATCTCGAACTTCCGACCTTCATTGATCTCGTCATGCAGGACGTATTGCCGCTTGCCGCGCCCCTGACGGGATTGAACCAAGAACTTCTGTCCTTCACTCCCTGAGTGTTCGTCTTGGCCGTAGAGAATCGGAGCCTACTCGGCCATCGATTTACATTCAGGACTATCGAACCTCGAGCATCTTCTCCACCTGATCGACACTGACGCCCTTGACGGGCAGATCCCAGCCAAGGGTGTCGCCGTTGGCAGTAAAGCCGCCGCCATCGACGTCGACGAAGAAGGGGTTGTGGTAGGCGCAGGGTTTCACCGAGGCCGCCGGGCTGGTGCCGAAACCGCCGCTCAAGTCGCCGTCTTCGTCAATGGCGACGACGATGAGATGCGCGTCCTCCTCAAGGGTGACTTTGATCTTCTGATCGAAACGAACCACGCCTTCCTTGAACCAGTCGGGGTGGGACTCCCGGGTGAAGTTCAACTCGGGAACCTGGCTGCCGTTGACGAGCACTTGCACGCGATCAACGTCGACCCAGTCAGTGCACTGGACTTTCACCTGCAATCTCAGCTCTTCCTTGGCGGCCTTGATCGTGTCGCCATAGTGAACGCCCTTCTCCCCTTCGATACCTACCTCGAGAAACGGTCCGCTGGTGAGCATCATGTGACCCGCGCGAGCATGCTCGACCAGGTCGTCGATGTCCTGCTCGCTGGGCTC
>ENA-ORXT01002294-ORXT01002294.1-marine-metagenome-genome-assembly--contig:-NODE-2294-length-23228-cov-3.675349_pt1 | contig 23228 bp, 15 predicted proteins | sample MGYA00237868_ERZ511482 | MGnify/ENA metagenome assembly ERZ511482
TATACTGACATCCTTGAATGTTAGATCTCCAGTATTTAAATAAATTTTGGAATCTACCATGTTTCCCGTAAAGACAAGATCATTTAATCCGTCCATATTGAAATCACCAACACCGACACCTCCACCATTATAGATGTAATGAAAGTTTAGAATATTAATCTCCTCTGTTTGATCAATTGTATTAGTAAAATTAATTCCTGTTTTAGAGGACGACAAATAGCTAAATAAATACTCTTCATCTCCTGTGCAGGACATTAAACTGAGTAGTAGGATAAAGCATAGGGTTTTATGCAATTGAATTAACTATTTGATGATCAATATTAATCAATGTAAGAAATATCCCATCCATTAATCATAAACGATGACCAATGAATGGGGATTTGAAAAACTATCTATATAGCTAGCTATTAATATCCTGGATTTTGTGTCATGTTCGGATTGGCATCAATCTCACTTGACGGGATCCAAATATATTCGTGTTTGTTTGATTGAAATACACCACCACTCAATGATTTCGGATGATCACCATGCAACGATGTCGCACCTAAGTAATCATCTGCTAATCCCCATCTCACTAAATCAAAAAATCGATGACTCTCTCCTGATAATTCTAATACACGCTCATCTACAATTACCTGCTTCATGTCTGCTTGTGAAAGCGTAGTCGCTATCGGGTCCACTAGTGCACGTTCTCTAACCATATTCACAAACATCGCTGCATCGCTAGCATTGCCTAGCTCATTTAGCGCTTCCGCGTGCATTAAAAGGACATCCGCATACCTGATGATCCTCCAGTTATTCCCAACGTTTGTACCTAGAAAATCAACAGCATCTCGTACACCAATATCCAGTCCCGCATATTTTCTACTAAATATTGGCTCCATGCCATCGCCTTCCGCAAACGCTATATCAGCAGCAAAATCCTCTAAAAATGGAACGCCACCATAACCAGTAGATCCTGGATAATCGTAAGCTAATGTAGCATCTCTACGGATGCTCTCACCGTTAGCCTCAAAAAGGTCTTTTACCCACGAATTAATATAGTGACTTAGATCTGGTGACTTTGCAGGTGGTGCATAATCGATGTGAAAATTACCCATGGTCCCAACCCCAGGGATATCAACTCCCCATGAAAATGCATCAATTCCTAAATACTGCAATTCAAAAATTGACTCAGTATTATTCTCATTAGTCTGGTTAAAATTATCCATATAGCTTGATGCAGGTAGGAGAGAATAATTGCCACTCCCAACTAATTTTGAAAAGTCTGCTGCTGCCTCTGCCCATTGTGATTGATACAAATGACTCTTGCCCTTAAAGGCTAATGCAGCACCGCTCGTCGGTCTCCCCGCATCACTTCCTGACCACGAAGTTGGTAGCTCGGATTCTGCTGCAGCGAAATCTGAAATGATTTGAGCCCATATAATATCTTGACTCACTTGCGATGGAAAAAATTCTTCGTCTGTCTCTGGAGTTTTTGTCAATAATGGCACATTTCCGTACAGGTTAAGTAAATAGAAATAGGAGAATGCTCGCATAAAATGAGCTTGACCTAAAAATCCATTTCTGATAGCTGCATCTGGAATATTTGATTCACTGACATTCTCTAATATAGAATTAGCTCTAAAAATAGTCTTATATGGTTCTTGCCAAATTTCTGTAGACCATCTTGCAGCTCCAGGTTCACCTTGAAATGTAGACATTGCCGTATTTGGTCCAAAGGGCCTAACATTAAATATGTCTGAACGCAACATAGCGCCAGTATGAATAATCCTTCCCCAAAAGAAGGTATTCGTTATCGGATGATACATGCCATTCACAGCTAGTGTAACATCTTCTGCATTTCTCCAAAAAGTACCTGTAGATACAGTATTTGTATTGACTTGATCGAGTAGATCATCAGAACAACTCATTGGTAAAATGAAACTAATCGCAACGAGTGCAAATAAGTATTTTGTATATTTTTTCATTTTATTAAATGTTTTAAATCTTGAATTAAAAGTCTGCTTGGACACCAAACATAATTGTCATGGAATTAGGATATGCACGCACATCAATTCCTCTTCCCAGTAAGGGATTCACACTCGATGGTACACCAAAGAATGGTGAGTTTGCAGAGCGACCTCCATTAACTGATGAGATGTCAGGATTATATCCACTATATCCAGTAATCGTTAACAAATTTTGTGCTGATGCGAATACTCTTAAATTACTCATCCAATCTGTATTCGGTGTATCTAGCTTATAGCCGATCTCTGCAGTTCTCAGTCTGAAATACGATCCATCTTCTACAAAAAATGATGATGGAGCTCCATTTTGTGCAGCATCACTCGTCGTGGCGCGTGGTATTGTCGTGTTTGTGTTTCCTGGTGTCCATGAATTGTTGACCTCACTTAACTTATTATCATCTGCCCAGAAGATGTTATAATATCTTGCTGCATTATAGATTTCATTACCTTGAGTTCCTTGAAAAAATAGACCAAAATCAAATCCAGAAACTTCACCTGAGAAATTTATCCCATAAATAAATGAAGGGGTAGGGTCACCCAAGATTGAATTATCATCACCTGTAATTTTACCATCACCATTTATATCTCTTCGAATGAAATCCCCCGGTTGTAAAATTGCTTTCCGATCAGGATCATTAGAAAGGTTAGGATCACTTTCGATTGATGCTTGATCATTGTAAATGCCATCAACTGTATATCCCCAAAACACACCTGGAGCTTCACCTTCAATAAATCTATTAGCTCTTGCTAAATCCTCCGTGATGGAAGGGCCTACAATTTGATTTGGCAATGAAGTGATCTTACTATTAAATGTAGATAAGTTAACGCCTAAGTTCCACGTAAATGATCCTCGGTTTCTATAGAGAGCTTCAAATTCGAATCCCTTATTGTTGATGGAGCCAACATTCTGTATAACAGGCAGACCAAATCCTACACTTGGAGGTAGATTTACACCAACCAATAGATCGTCGATGTCTTTGTTGTAATACTCTGCAGAAAAAGTTAGTTTATCATCCCACATGCCTACATCTACACCGATGTTAGAAGTCTTTGCTGTTTCCCATTTCAGATCTTCAATTGCTAGTGATGTTTGAGAATAACCCTGGACTAGTTCGTTGTTAAATGATGTCGGCGATGTTAGGTTAAACACGTTTTGATACGCATAATCAGGTATGTTTTGTGCACCTAATTCTCCATAGCCAGCTCTTATTTTTAATGACGTTATAGCCTCTGAGCTCCAGAATTCTTCACTACTAACCTTCCAGCCAATCGAAGCTGAAGGAAAATAACCGACTCTGAAATCAGGAGCAAATTTTGAAGAAGCATCCCGACGTAAAGTAGCAGTCAACAAATATTTATTATTGTGTACCAAATTGACTCTACCAAAATATGATTCTAAGCCACTTGTAATTGATTCGCCAAGTGTCGCTTGGATATTAGATGGATTTGCAGCACCCAAAACCTGGATGTCATTGTTAGGTAGGCCCTGTGCATAAGCACCAAAGCTTCTAATATTTATCCTCTGCTGAGTATATCCAACAACAGCATCAATCTTACTAAGGCCGATATCTTTGTTATAACTAATTGTTGGCTCTACTAAGGTTAACCTATATTCATTTGTCAATTCTGTAAGATCATTAAGCTGATTAACATTATCAACTGCATCCGAATTACTCATAAAAAAGCTAGGTCTAAATGCAAAGTTATTAGTTGTCAAATAATCAGCACCAAGATTTATTTTGGCGGTTAGACCCTCTACGATTTCATAGGAGAAATTCAGGTTACCAAAAAGATCTGTATTTCTTTCTGTCTGTTCCTCCAATGAAGCTAATCCATATTTATTCAGACCAGCGAATCCGTGCTTTTCAAAACTTGGGGCTTCATGACCTCCATCATTTTCTGGGGCACTCTCTCTAAGGATAGGAGCTGTAGAAGAACCATCTCTTCCAAACCATACATTGGACTCTGTATTTGTTTGAGCGATTCCAAAACTTTGCTGCACCTTTAGTTTTCCTATTTTAAATTCACTATTGGCTCTTAGATTTGTTCGATCAAATCCACTAGAAATTAATATGCCATCTTGCCAAAAATAATTGCCTGAAATAAAGTATTTTGAGTTTTCGCCACCTCCAGAGACAGATAGACCTACATCGTGAACTGAACCACTGTTTAATGATAAGTCCTGAAAATCAGTGCTAATACCTTCGTCTTGAATTGGGGAATCAATACCATCATTGGCATCTCTGAGCTGCCTATATTGGACAAATTCTGATCCATTCATAAACTCAAGTAAATTATCTGGGCTTTCAACACCGGTCCTTAAATCAAGACTAACTGTGGGCTTGCCATCTTCACTACCTCGCTTTGTAGAAATGATAACTACTCCGTTTGCAGCTCTGGATCCATATATAGCAGCGGCAGATGCATCTTTGAGGACTTCAATCTTATCGATATCCTTTGGATTAACGAAATTCATATTTTCCGCAAAGGTGCCATCAATGACGTATAATGGAAATGAATTTGTTAAGGAACTGATTCCTCTGACAAAAACGTTGGCATCACCACCAGGTTGTCCTCCATTGTTTTCAACCTGAACACCGGATAATTTACCCTGAAGTGCAGAAGTAGGATTACCCACAACTACGCCAACTAATTCACTCCCTTTTATGGATGCTACAGATCCTGTTAGATCACTCTTCTTAACTGTACCGTAGCCAATGACGACTACTTCATCAAGTAACTCTGAGTCTTGACCAAGTACGATGTCAATCTTGCTTCGACCATCGACTTTGACATCCATTGTTTTAAATCCAGTATAAGAAAAAACAACAGTATTATAGCCATCTGGGACATTTAGAGAATAGCTGCCGTCAAGGTCAGAAATGGTACCTATTGTTGTACCTTTCACCAGTATACTGACGCCAATCATTGGTTCTCCAGTATCATCAGTAATGACTCCCGATATTGGAATATCAATGGCATGAACCTTGTCAAAATAGTTAATATTTGCTCTAAGAAATTGAGGTGAGCTACCTAAACTGATAAATAGAAAAATTAGGATTTGTATAATCCTTTTGATTCTATTATTTTCAATGCGACATTTATAAAGATCACATCGAATTGGTTTGTAATTCGCGATCATTGTAGATTTACGTTTATTAATTATTTAATATTCGGGCCTGCATTACTTCACTTAATGCAGGTTTTTTATTTTTCATAGTGATTCTCTTCGTGTTAAAATAGTCGGAATAGTGATATGGATTCTCTTTTTCTCAAGCACAAATTTTGCTGATTGTTTGGCCATTTCATTAAAATCTGTAGAAAGAGTAGTTATTCCCCCACAAATTATCTCTTTGACTGGCCCATCATTACCAGAGAAGACGCCGATGTCTTTCCCTAAATCAAATTCTCTTTCTTTGGCATCTTTTAAAATTGGCCACAAGTCTCCATCTCTGATCGTAAAATATATTGTCCCTTTTTTTATCGAATCTTTAGCATATGATTCTTGAATGCTTCCATTAATGTCATAGTCCTCTATGAATTTGGTAAATGCTCTTTTGATTTCAATCGGAATATCTGTTCCATCTTTATAAAACAAGACTATATTGTTGAAATTTTGTATTGGCTTTATCAATTTTTTTAGTGCCATGTAGGTAGAAATTTCAAATTCCTGAGTGACATGAGAAAAATCTTGATCTAATTTTTCGAATCTATCTATTATCAATAATTTATGACTCGGAATATCCTGCAATATAAATTTAGTCCTCACATCTGGAATAGGTGCAATCACATACATTCCATACTGATTCTTTATTTTCTTAAGGATCGTCTCAAATACATCGTAATTGCTGTGATGAAAGAAAACGTCCACTTGGATATTTTCTCCAAGACTTGTGCGAAATGTATTATAAAAAGTTTGTTGAAATGGAAAGAATGAATAAAGTAGAAGAGCGACTTTTACCTTTTGATCGGTATCCTCATTAATGACATAATAACCCAGCCTATTTTTGGATTCTATAATACCTCTATCCTTTAAGTCATTGTATGCTTTCACAATCGTTTTGCTAGCAAATCCAAGCTCTTTGACCATGGCATTAACTGATGGAAGCATGTTTCCTTGAATTAAAATTTTGTCTTCGATAGCATTGATAATGCCTTGCACTAGTTTGTCATGTTTTGAGTAAGATGAAATATCCTGTAATTCTTGAATTTTATTATAAACGCCTACCATTTGACAATTTCTTAATATATTTATGCTATACTACACTATGGTAGTTTAGGATAAAAATATGAAATATTATTAATTATTCGGTGTTGAAAAGCAAAATATTTATGGAGAATGTCATTTATTGCAAACTATTATTACTGACATGGAACTATATTCTCCATTAGGGTAACCAACATAAAAACTTTAAAAAGTAAGGATATTGGCTTGAAATCATACGAGAAAATTACATCTGATTCATCTACAAAGCCAAGCTATGCGTGGCTTGAAAATCCAGAAATATTCACTCTGGGACAAGAATTACCTCATAGTTTTATCCATAGATATCATCAAGATCTCGCAGGAACTTCTGACACTCAATCTCTTGATACGTATAAATTATCTCTCAATGGAGATTGGTCATTTATGTGGGCTAATTCTCGTCACCAAATGGACTCTGATTTTATCCGTTTACCCATTGAAAATCCCAAATGGAAGACGATTGATGTCCCATCAAATTGGCAACTCAGAGGATATGGTATACCGATTTATGTAAATGATAGATATGAATTTCCAAAGAATCCACCTTTCGTGCCCAAACAGAATGAAACTGGAGTATATAAAAAGAAATTTGCGTACCAGAAACAATGGGATAGTAAAGATGTTTTTTTAACCTTTGATTCAGTTAGAGCAGCTTCATATTTTTGGCTAAATGGTCAATTTTTAGCTTATAATCAAGATTCCAGAACAGAGATAGAATTCAATATTTCTGACCATCTACAACCAGACGAGAATGAGATTGTAGTCCAAGTGTTTAGGTGGTGTGATGGATCATATATCGAATGTCAAGATTTCTGGAGACTGTCTGGCATTGAACGCGATGTGTATATTTCTGCAAGACCAAAGCATAGAATTCAAGATTTTAAAATTGAGACTAAGCTTCAAACCGATTCTACTTGGAGTCTGAATGTACAGGTTAATTTCAATTTTTCAAACAATACTGAAACACTCTTGACTGCAGACATTATTTGTCATGATAGTCACTCTACGATAAACCAAGTAAGCAATGACATTAGTGAATCTGAGTTCAGCTTAAACTTGAATAATCTAAGCGTAATGCCTTGGAGTCATGAAATTCCTAAACTATATACGCTTGTTTTAAGTCTAACGAAAGATGGTGAACAAGTAGATGCTGTGACTCATCGCTTTGGATTCAGACAAATTGAAATGATTAATGGTCAGTTATGCTTGAACAAAAAAGTCTTAACGATCAAAGGCGTGAATAGACATGAACACGACGAAGTGAATGGACATGTTATCACAGAGGATAGCATGATTCTGGATATCCAACTCATGAAGAATAATCATATTAATGCTGTAAGAAATAGTCACTATCCGAATGATCGCAGATGGTACGAACTGTGTGATGAATATGGCTTGCTGATGGTAGATGAAGCCAATATAGAAAGTCATGGAATGGGATATGAAGAAGAGAGCCTAGCTAAAGATGAATTGTGGTATGAAGCTCATTTGGATCGGGTAAAGCGGATGTACCACCGGTCAAAAAACCATACTTGTATCATTACTTGGTCACTTGGTAATGAAGCTGGATACGGTATAAATTTTGAGAAAGCCTATGATTGGCTAGCAGCTCAAGATAGGACTAGGCCAATTCAATATGAGCAAGCAACTCCAGAGCAGAAGACAGACATATATTGTCCAATGTATCCGACGCCATCCGCTATAAAAGACTATGCTGAATCAAATCCCATTAAGCCATTAATCATGTGCGAATATGCTCATGCGATGGGAAACAGTTTAGGTAATTTTATTGATTATTGGGAGATTATTTGGTCACACAAAATGCTTCAAGGAGGGTTTATTTGGGATTGGGTAGACCAAGGTTTACTAAAAGATAAAAATGTAAAAGGAGAGTGGTTCTATGGTGGCGATTATGGGCCAGATGATATACCAAGTGATGATGATTTTTGTATTAATGGAATTGTTTTTCCTGACAGAAGTGCTCACCCTTGCCTAAAGGAAGTACAAAAAGTGTATCAGGACTTTTTAATTAAATTCAAGCCTGTAAAAGAAGTAATAATCATTAAAAGTTTATATTTATTTAAATCTATAAAAACTAATATTAGAATTAAATTATGGTCAGAGAATGTTGACTTAATTATGATAGATAAAATGCTTGAATTTAAGCCTGAAGATGAAAAAGAAATTGATTTTATAATTGATATTGATTTGACAGGACAACAATATTTTATTAATGTTGATATTCAATCTGAAAATAATTTTAGTCTAGCTTCCGAACAATTTATTGTACAAAATAATGATGTCAATATTAGTGATACATTGCTTAGTTCAAGTCTTATTTTGAATCGAGATAGAAGACTAAATTTCAAGATTTCAAATCATGAATTTTCAATAAATGAAAAAACGGGATTATTAGACAGCATTGTTTTAGAAAATAATAATATATTATTGGAATCCTTAAATTTACATTTTTGGAGACCTCCCAATGATAACGATTTAGGCTATAATTATGAAGAGATATATGCTAAATATAGAGATGATGAATTTTCATTTAGACTTCAAAATATTAAGCGATCTGCGCATAATATATGTGCCACAGTATATTCAGCAGAATTGAATATTACAACTGACATTAAATATTCAATATACAATGAAGAATCCTTACTCATTAAATGTGAAGTTATTTCTAAAAACGGAGATCTACTGGATATTCCTCGAGTAGGATTAAAAGCAAATCTTGGTTTAGAGTGGGAGAATGTGGAATATTTAGGTCGAGGGCCACATGAAAATTATAGTGATAGACAGTATTCCGCTCACTGGGGAAGATATGCATTAGCAAGCAGCGAATTTTATGAACCGTATATTGCCGCACAAGAAAATGGCTATCGATCAGAAAATAAATGCTTGTCGCTTATTCATAAAAATGGATATAAATTAAAAATTAAAGGTTTGCAATCTTTTGGGTTTAGTTTATTGCGATATACTCCAAACGATCTAACCAGGTATAAACGTGGAGGACGGCATCATTTTGATTTAAAAGAAAATAAATTTCAAACACTCTGTCTTGATGGCTTTCATATGGGGATAGGCGGAGTTAATTCTTGGGAAGCAAGACCATTAAAAAAATACTTATTTAATAGAAATAAAATTCAGTTTGGATTTTTGATTAATTTAAGTAATTAATAAATAATTGAAAAGATAAATAATTAATAAGACGCATGATTAATTCTACAATTTCAACTATAGATACTGCTATAGTCATTGGTTACTTTGCACTTGTCTTAGCTATTGGACTTTTTATAGCTAGAAAGACCTCTACAGGAGAAGAATTATTTTTGGGAGGACGGTCTTTTGGCTGGGGTTTAATTGGCTTGTCGCTGTTTGCATCAAATATTTCAAGTACTACCATTATTGGCCTGACAGGTGCAGCATATACGACTGGTATTGTTAATTCAGTTTACGAATGGATGTCTGGACTACCGTTAATTGTAGCCGCTCTTATTTTTGTTCCATTATATTTAAAAAATAGAATAACAACTATTCCAGAATATCTAGAAAAAAGATTTGATAGACGATCACAATTATTCTTTTCTGGTGTATCTATTTTTAGTACAATAATGATTGAAACAGCTGGCGCCTTGTATGCTGGCTCACTTGTTTTACAAACTTTTTTTCCTGGCTTAGTGATGTGGCAGACTGCTGTAGCCTTGGCTTTTATCGCAGGTATTTATACAGCATTTGGTGGATTAAAGGCGGTTGTTTATACTGATGCTATCCAAGCTGTGATATTGATTATTGGTTGTTCTGTTATGACCTTTATCATTTTTGGTAAAATGGATTATTCTTGGGACAATGTTTTAGCAAGTGTGCCAGAAGGTCATTTTTCTGTCGTGCGACCATTAGACGATCCCGCGATTCCTTGGCCAGGCTTAATTCTTGGTGTTCCATTTTTAGGCTTTTGGTATTGGACCACAAACCAATACATCGTACAACGAATATTAGGGGCCAAATCATTGAACCATGCAAGATGGGGTGTCATAGCCGCTGGTTTTTTAAAAATAATTCCACTTTTTATTATGGTGTTTCCTGGCGCAATGGCAATCTCATTATTTCCGGGTTTAGAAAATGGAGATGCAGTATTCCCAACTATGGTCACTGAGCTGTTACCCGTTGGAATGGTCGGAATAGTCTTAGCCGGATTGGTCTCAGCTATTATGTCCAGTGTTGACTCTGCACTGAATTCTTCATCAACCTTATTTGTAGTCGATTTCGTTTTGCCAAATAAGCCTGGCATGTCAGATAAAGAAATGGCAAAATATGGTCGAATAAGTACTATAGTTCTGATGTTAGTCGCAGCATTATGGGCGCCTCAAATCCAAAATTTTGAAGGCTTATGGTCATATCTCCAACAAATGTTCTCGATACTGGTCCCGCCTATAGCCATCATATTCCTAGTCGGTGTCTTTTGGAAACGAGCTAACGGTCATGGAGCATTTTGGACGCTTATACTCGGCACGGCAGCTGGTATTTTGGCATTTATATTTGGAGAGTTAGGCTACTGGCCCGTACATTATACAATCAATGTCGGAATTATGATGGCGTTTAGTTTACCTATTTTTATTGGTGTCAGTCTAATGACAGATCCTCCGTCAAAAGAACAATTAGACCAATTAACTTTCAATAAAGCATATATCAATGAAGGTACAGAAGACATGTCTTGGTATTCAAATTATAAATATCAAATGGTGGTGTTAGCAGCGTTGATCTTTTATATATTATGGTGGCTTTGGTAAAATTGATGTGCTGATGTGTTGATGTGCTGGTTTGCTAATTTATTGATATGTGAGTATGCTATAGTTATGACATGGTGATGCGAGTATTTTAATGGGTGATCATTTCCTCCTTGAGGAGACTAGGAGGTGGAATTTCTGAAGATACCTTTTTCTGGGTCGAATCTACTCGCTGTAGTCGTCTCGCCTCAGCAAAAACAAAGCCTGTTCTCTACAAAAACAACCAATGCCAAACCAACTGACCAGTACTATTATACTCTAAAGTCGGCATCGGCAATTTGAATATATTTAATACTGACAAGACAGTTTTCCAAAATGGCTTTTTGGACTTAATCCGCGAGAGGTCAATATCTGGTGATAAAAAATATTGCTTATATCGATGATTCGAAATGATGACATCTACCTGTTCATTACTAAAACCTCCAAATAAATTTTCAGATCCATATCCAAATGACACATTAAACCAATCCGGGAGCTTTGATGTTGGAATAAAGGCATTCACATTTGCACTAAGCCAAATTGTCTGTGCATTATAATCCTTTAAAAATTTTTCACCCCATCGATTTCCATAAAGCGACGAAACAATCTGGTCAACATATGCATCTTTATCAATAACATCGGGAATCAAATTAATTGAGCTATAATCCTTTGGATAAGAAGAAAGCTTTAAGACAATCCGTTGTTCATGCCATATAGCCTGTTGTCCAGCGAATAAGCCAAGTCCGATAGCATTAGCACCAAAATCACTCAGTGAAAATCCCCATTTGCTTGAAAATCCATCCATGATCTCTATAGATGTTTGACCTATTCCTCCTAAGAGCACTCCACTCCAGATTGCCTTAGATTCACTCATTCCAGTCCATTTTGCGGCTTTATAGCTGAGTAAAGCCTGCGCATGCGCACTGTATACATGGCCAGCCTTATCTACATTGTTCCACTCTCCCCAATCATTAAAAAAATGAAATTCTTTTTGATCAAATTTTTTATACCAAGTATTGTATAATGCAATAGAAAACCCAGTATACGTAACGCCAATAGCACCTGCTGCAAGACGAAATCTTTGTGCATTAAACTCCGGTGCAGGAGAGAAAAATGCTAAGCTGTCTATTTTTTGACTAAAACAAACGCTCTCTAGGAAAAGAAAGAACACTATTATTGCGTTTGTCTTTATGTAGAAATACATACAGATTACAATTATTGGTAATATATTAGTAGTCGAATAATAAATTAATCATCCTAAAAGTAAGGTTTAGCTCAAGTATATAATTAGAAAAATTGAACTATCTTTCTTACTGTAGTAATTGAATAGTGACAAGAAAAAGCATGACAATAAAGAAATATTTACTCTCAATAGGTATTGTTTTAGTTTCAATAGGCCTCAAGTCGCAGGATGTCCATTTTACATATTTTGAAATGTCACCCTTGACATTTAATCCTGCTCAGACTGGTGCTTTTAGCGGAACCATCAGACTTTCTGGCCATTATAGAGGACAATGGCTGCAAACAGCAGACTTTTCAACACCAGCATTTTCCGTTGATTCTCCAGTGATGAAGGGCTTTAGAAAATATGACTGGATTGGTGGAGGCATTAACTTTTATCAAGATAACGCTGGATCTTTAGGAGTCAAAAGTACTGGTGGAGGATTAAATGTGGCTTATCATTTTGCCATGGATAAGAATTATAGCAGGGTTCTTTCAATAGGATTTAAGTACGGAAATTATGCTCGGAGCTTATCCAATCCCTTTAACTTCGATTTACGTTCAAATGATGGAAATTCTTTAGTCGATTATGAAAATTCTAGTTTAAATGGCTCTTTCGTTATTGACCAACAGTCTGGAGGGATCGACGGGACGTCCAAAACGGACATCGGAATTGGATTTCTGGTAAAAATAATACCCGATAAAACTTCTCAATTTGAACTAGGCTGGTCAGTTGACCACATTACTTCTGCACGAACTAGTTTTCTTGGTGGAGATAATAATGGAAATCAAGGCCTTGGACCAGTTAATCCTAATGATCCTCCCTTAGATTGCCGAGCAGATCCTACAAATCCAAGATGCCAAGGGACTTTTAGAGCCCAAGACAGAAGACATATTAGATTTACAGCAACGTCAAACTATACAACTTACTTAAATAATAAATTACGAATTAGTCCTGGAGCTTTGATGCAATTCACAAAGCAAGGATTCGAAGCACAGTTTCATGCGATTGCTGGATATCTAATGGATGCTAAAAAAGGAGTTATTGTCAATGGTGGCCTAGGTTTCAGAGCAATTGGATTAGCTGATGCACAGCTATTCTTTGGAGTTGAAATGAAAGACCTAAAAGTGGGAGCTGCTTTCGACTTAGGTGTCTTAGGATTCCAACAAGCACCTGGGTTTCAAGGCGCATTCGAACTGGGAGCAACCTATATCATTAAAATATATAAGGATCCAGACGTCGATCCTGTCATCTTTTGTCCACGTTTTTAATCACGCTTAATAGAGTAATGAATTTGAAACTCAACATACATATATATATACTTCTGTCGATTGTTTGCATATCTATTTCAGCTAATGCACAGCCTTTATCGGAGGTCCCTTATAATCAAATGCTTGAAAAAGCTGACGAGTTAATGAAACTGCGTGACTACTATAATGCAGAAGATTGGTACGATAAAGCTTACCGCGAATCAAAAGATCCGAACATAGCAGCACAACTTGGTTACTTAAGTTATGTTCTTCGGAATTATGAGAGTGCCACAAAAAGATACGAGCGATTATTACGTAGAGACGATGATAATATATTCATTGATGAACGATTTTATTACGGCATGTCTCTCAAGGCAATGGGGCAATATGAAGAATCTGCAGCACAGTTGAAGAAATTTATTGAGATGTCTAGTGAAGATGACATGAAACCAATTGCAAGAAAAGCAATTGAAGGCATGATAAAGGCAGGCGAGTTTAATGAAAATCCCGAGACTGCTGTCCAATTTGCAAAAGGAGATATCAATTCAGCATTTGTAGAATATTCGCCAAGATTACACACGGATGGAGATCTTTACTTTTCAGCAATACCCGCTAAAAAAGTAGTTGATGCTTCACCTGGAAATGACAAGCAATACTCAAAAATATTTGTCAGCAAAAAAAATGAGAAAGGAGAATATGACAAACCAGAAGCACTAGAAAAAGAAATAAACAGACCTGGTTTCCACACGGGTAATGTCGCCTTCTCTGGTGATGGAAAACTCATGTATTTCACCAGATCGAAATTGGACGGAAACGATCTCGAATCATCAATTCTATACTACAGTAAATATGATGGAGAGGAATGGTCTCCAGCATATCCACTCGATGCGCTTAATGGCGAATTTCTAATCACTCATCCAGTAGTGGGAGAATTGTTTGGTGATGAGGTTCTCTTTTTTACATCTGATATGGAAGGCGGAGAAGGTCAATTAGATTTGTATTATTCCACGATTCAAGGCGAAGAAGACTTTTCTGCCCCTGTTAATTTGGGAGCTGTTTTAAATACACCATTTGATGAAGTCACTCCGTACTATCATAATGGTACACTGTATTTTAGTTCTGATGGTCATCCTGGTCTAGGTGGCTATGATATCTTTTCGTCGACTTGGGATGGGGTAGCTTGGAGCGAACCAATCAATCTCGGTTATAACTATAACACCACATTTGATGATATGAATATTTCTTTTGATGCAGAAGGTATCAATGGATATATAGTCTCCAATAGACCCGATGATGAAAAGCGGAATATGAAAAGTAAGACTTGCTGTGATGATATTTATGAATTCAATATCAGACAAGTTATTATCGACTTACAAGTCCTCGTGAATAGCCCAGATGGACCACTGAATGGAGCAAAAATCACTTTAGAAGATAAATCTCAAGCAAGACCTGATGAGTCGAAAGACAACCCAGAAGGCAATGACTTCGAATTTTATCTTGATCAAGATCGATCATACAAAGCTTACATTACCAGAGATGGTTATTATCCAGACAGCATTGAATTCAATACTATGGGTGTTCTTGATGATTATACGATCAATAAGTCTATAACGCTACAGCCAATTCCTGTAGAAGTGGAACAGGCAGAACCAGAATTCGAAACCATTACAATAAATCAACCAATCAGACTCAATAAGATCTATTACGATTTTGATAAATGGGATATCCTGCCCGAAGCAGAGATTGACCTTAATATAATCCGTGATTTGATGGAACAATATCCTGATATGGTGATTGAAATGTCTTCACACACCGATATCCGCGGGCCTAAAAGATATAACCAAGATCTTTCTCAGAAGAGAGCTCAGTCAGCTACGGATTGGTTGATAGAAAGAGGTGTAGCCGAAGACAGAGTCAAACCAGTTGGTTATGGTGAAGAACTCATTATCAATAAGTGCAAGCAAGGGACTAGATGCTCAGAAGAAGAGCACAGATTCAATAGACGTACAGAATTTAAAATCATAGAGGGACCTCAAACAATCTTAATCACCAAAGAGATTCTAAGAGGTGCACAAAAACAGGGCGGACAGTAATATGAGAATATATGTAATCATGCTGTCAATAACCGCAATAATGTGGTCGTGTGCATCCTCTAAGAAAGTTGCTGAACAGCTATCACAAGAAGAATCTGGTAGCGTCGCAGTTATCTCATACGATTTAGATACCATACATATTGGTACTCTAAAAGAAGGGGAGAAAAGACAATTGCTATATACATTCCAAAATACTGGAACACAAGACTTGATTATCGATTTAGCTACTGCATGCCGGTGTACAGACTTAAAATGGCCTGAAGAGCCAATTCCACCAGGAGAAAGAGGCGAAATTTTAGTAGAGTTTGATAGTTCTGGCTTTTCTGGTGATGTTATTAAAACCATCGATGTCATTGCGAATACTGAACCAATAGTCAAATTAGCATGGTTCACAGCTACCATTATAAAAGAATAGACATTCTCTTCAAATTTGGTATGGATACCTTACCAATGAGATTTTTTAAGATTAGTAAGGCCTATAAATTATAGTGACTCTGAATGTGGATTCAAGGTCTCCTCTAGCTTTCATAATTATAAAATAAGGATGATTCGGAATCACATTAACTTTGACATCATTATAATCACTTGTATATCAATTTTTTATATTAGTGATTGACATCTAAATGAAGATTATACTCACTTCAGGGTCTATAATAAAGATTAGATATGCTCACTAAACATTTGATGTTTTCTGCTGTTAATTATCTAGATTAAATCTAAATAAGGGTTGTTTGCATATCAACATTTATGCACCGTTTTAGATATGTAAATTCTTTATACATTTGCGGTGATTTTGAAGACCTTTTCAATGAGAATTAAATCAAGTTCCTTCAGGTTATTAAGTTTATCACTCCTTCTTTTAACCTCAGAAGTCATTTCAGCACAGTCAAATCTAACAGGTTCCAACGTGACCACCTATCTACTGATGGGCTTGGGCTTTGTAATCGTTGCGTTCGCAGTGCTTGCCATGAGTGATAATTTAATGCAGGTAGAAGCCCACAAGATGGGATCCGATGCCACCAAAAATAATTTTTCAGTATTCCCTAAGATTTCTGAAATATTTGGCGCATCAAAACCAGCATTCGTAGGTCAGGCCGCTTTACATAACCTTAAGCAAGGGCATGACATCAAGCTAGTCGGAAAAGCGGAGACAGATATCCATACTGATGTGAGAGCTAAAACTTTTGCACTAAAACCGACTAATTTCCGTGGCTTATCTCCAATTCCGAGAATGCTTGTCAGTGTCGGTGACGAAGTTAAAGCAGGACAGGCATTATTCGAAGATAAAAAAGACAACCGAGTAAAGTACGTTTCTCCAGTAAGTGGAGAAGTTGCAGAAATTCGAAGAGGTCAAAAGCGAGCAATCACTGCTGTCATTATTCTTGCTGACAAAGAAGTCAATCATATTGAGTTTGATGTACCAGATATGGCATCAGCATCGAGAGAAGATTTAGTCAATTTTTTGCTGAATTCTGGGACTTGGACGATGTTAAATCAGCGTCCTTACGATGTTTTACCGGATCCTGACATCATTCCAGCTAATATCTTTATTAGTACATTCGATTCTTCACCATTAGCTCCAGATTATGCTGTAATCGCTGATGGAAAGAAAGCTTCTATTCAAAAAGCAGTCGATGTCTTGTCAAAATTGACATCAGGTAAAGTTTACATTGGTCTTAATGCTTCGGGAGAAACACCATCAGATGTTTTTACTGGTATCACTGGAGCTGAATTAAACTGGTTTAAGGGAGCTCATCCAGCTGGTAATGTTGGTGTCCAAATACATCATACAGCACCGATTGTCGGAATGCAAAAAGTATGGACACTATCTGTGCCAGCATTAATTGCGATTGGTGATTTATTCCTTACCGGAAAATATAATGCTGAAAGAATCATAGCATTGACGGGTTCTGAATTTGAGTCCCCTTCATATATTAAAACCTTTCAAGGTGCAAACATTGGCGATATCGTCAATGGTAATCTGAAAGGAGACAATACAAGAATTATAGCAGGTAATGTCCTGACAGGTCAAAAGACATCTACTGAAAGCTTCTTAAATATAAATGACTCACATATCACCGCGATTCCAGAAGGAAACAAATATGAGTTGTTTGGTTGGATGTTCCCTGTGACTCCAAGACCAAGTGTATCGAAAACATATCCAAACTTTTTGTTTAAAAATCATGAGTTTGAGCCGACGACAAACTCTCATGGAGAGCGAAGAGCATTTGTCATGACTGGAGAGTATCAAAAGTTATTACCAATGGATATTCATCTCCAACAATTGATGAAAGCCATACTCGCTAATGATTATGAGCGTATGGAAGGATTAGGAATAAATGAGTTGTCTGAAGAAGACGTAGCAATTTGTGAATTTGCGTGTACATCAAAAATGCCTTTGCAAAAGATTTTGCGCCAAGGTCTTGAGATGATGCGCGAACAAGGTTAACATTAAAACTTCAAGAATAAGCATATATGGGCTTAATCGATTTTTTTGAAAAAATAGAGCATAGCGAACCCAAAACAACACTGGGCAAAGTAGGTCGAACTGCTGCAGACGCCGTGTTTACCTTTTTATATTCTCCAAAGGGTACTGCTAATGATGGGGTACACATCAGAGACGGCGTAGATCTGAAAAGAACGATGTTTCAGGTGATGATTGCCCTTCAATTGTGCCTCATATTTGGGACATATAATATTGGTCATCAGCATTTTATAGCCATGGGACAATATGGTGGTTTCCTAGAAGGATTTCATTTGAAATTTTTCCATGGACTCATCAAGATATTACCCATTTTTCTAGTCGTACACGCCGTAGGCCTAGGGATAGAAATACTCTTTGCAGCTAAGAAAGGTCATGCAGTAGAAGAAGGCTTTTTGGTCTCTGGACCATTAATTACTTTGATTATGCCGCCTGACATTTCTTTATGGATGTTAGCAGTAGCAGTCGCTTTTGCTGTGATCATCGGAAAAGAAGCATTTGGAGGTACAGGAATGAATATATGGAACGTCGCCCTGTTAGCGCGTGTCTTTATTTTCTTTGCTTATCCAACGACGATTTCAGGTGACAATGTCTGGGTGTCCGGATTCGAACAGGTCGCAGCAGGAGTAACAACCGAATATGGCTGGGCTCATAGCTTATTTAATATTTTATTTGGATGGATAGGACTCGATACCTTCGCCTCGGGCGGAGCAGTTGTCGATGGCTTTACAGGAGCGACACCATTAGCATTGGCGTATCAAGGTGGTTGGGAAGCTGTAACATCAGTATACTCTACATCGCAGATGTGGTGGGGTACGATACCTGGTTCAATTGGAGAAACATCTAAGCCATTAATTATATTCGGAGCATTATTTTTAATGTTGAGAGGGATTGCAAGTTGGAGAATTATTGTCGGTGCATTGCTAGGGACATTTTTGATGGGGATGATAATGAATGCATGGGGAGCCACTCCATTTATGACAGTGCCATGGTATTATCACGCATGGATGGGTAGTATGTTATTTGCTATTGCATTTATGGCAACAGATCCAGTCACCGCCACAGCAACAAATAGAGGAAAATGGATTTATGGTATCCTTATCGGTGTCATAGGTCTTATCATTAGAATATTAAATCCAGCTTATCCAGAAGGCTGGATGTTAGCGATTTTATTTTTAAATACGTTTTCTGCATTGATAGATCATTATGTCTATGAAGGAAACATGAAAAAAAGACTAAAACGTGCATAGTACCTCTTCAGTAATTCGATTTGGAGTCATAATGTGTGTCGTCGTGGCACTCATATTGTCCGGCTTGTACAATGTGCTAAAGCCAATACATGATAAAAATGCTGCAGTATATGCAAAAAAGGCAGTGTTGTCCGCAGTAGCAAATCATATTGATGGAGATTTCTCTGGCTTCGATGACGATGCTATTCAAGAATTGTTTGGTTCTCAAATCAAACAGAAGGTAGTTGATATGGATGGCGAGGTAGTAGAATCAGAGGATATCATAGCAAAGGGATATCTAGGTGGTCAAGCCGAAGATGTCGATATGAAAAAAGAGGCAAAGAAAGATGAAGAAGATAGAATACTACCAATCTTTGTATTTACAAAAAATGATGGTAAAAAATATTACATCTTATCAACTAGAGGGAAAGGTCTTTGGGATGAAATCTGGGCAAATATTGCCATTGAAGATGACTTGAATACAATAGCTGGAGTGTCATTTGACCATACAGCTGAAACTCCAGGACTAGGTGCTGAGATAAAGGATAATGTAGCATGGGGAAAGCAGTTTATTGGAAAAAAAATCTATAATCCTGATGGATCTTTTAGATCAGTCTTAGTCAGAAAAGGCGGAGCAAGAGATCCTACATACGAAGTAGATGGCATATCTGGAGCGACGATCACCGCTGATGGTGTTTCCGAAATGCTCGAAAGAGGACTTAAATATTACGAACCGTATTTAAAAACAGTTAAAGGTTAATCCATGGCTGAATCAACAACAGTAGTTGCTAAAAAAGCGAGTAGCCCAATTAAATTTGGTGCTAAGGAAAAGAAGTTATTGACAGATCCATTGAATGACAATAATCCTATTACCGTACAGGTACTAGGTATTTGCTCTGCTCTCGCTGTTACAACAGGTATGAAAAATGCATTCGTCATGGCCATTGCGGTTGTTTTCGTCTGCGTTGGGTCTAATGTCATAACTTCGGTCATGAGAAATATTATTCCAAAGCAAGTCAGAATGATTGTTCAATTGGTGATAATCGCAACGCTTGTAACAATCGTAGAGCTAGTCTTAAAAGCAGTAAGCTTTGAGAGTTACAAAGCATTGTCTGTTTTCATCGGATTGATCATTACGAATTGTATTATCATGGGGAGACTAGAGGCATTTGCAAGTGCGAATAAACCTTACGAGTCGATGCTCGATGGACTTGGTAATGGTGTAGGTTATGGAATCATTTTACTCATTGTTGCCTTTTTTAGAGAGTTCTTAGGAAAAGGAACCTTGTTTGATTATAAAATTATTGGTGCAACTCCAGAATACTTAATTAATACAACTGATAGTTTTTTATTTGGATGGTATGTGAATAATAATTTAATGGTTCTGTTTCCTTCGGCGATGTTTGTGATTGGAATTGTGATTTGGGTGCATAGGGCATGGAATCCGAAACTTGTTGACGTTTCCTAAACCCACTTAAGTAGATAACACTATGGAATTAGTAAATATTTTTATAAAAGCAGCCTTTATTGAGAATCTTGCCTTGGCTTATTTCTTAGGAATGTGTTCATATTTGGCTGTTTCAAAAACAGTGAAGACTGCGTTTGGGTTGGGCTTAGCCGTTATCTTTGTCTTAGGGATAACAATGCCAATCAACTGGATGATTAATGAATACTTACTCGGAGAAAGTGGTATTTTTCATTTAGATCTAACATTTTTAAGACTGATTTTATTCATTGCTGTAATCGCATCAATGGTACAATTAGTTGAAATGGTCATTGAAAAATTTTCACCAGCTCTTTATAATTCTCTAGGAATATTTTTACCCTTGATCACAGTGAACTGCGCCATACTCGGAGGGTCATTGTTTATGGTCGCAGGAGAATATAGTTTTGGAGAGTCAGTAGCGTTTGGCTTAGGAGGCGGCTTCGGTTGGTTCTTGGCGATTATTGCTATAGCAGCGATTCGAGAGAAAATAAGATACAGTGACGTGCCACCTGCATTAAGAGGATTAGGCATGGCGTTTATATTAACAGGACTGATGGGAATGGCCTTTATGGGGCTCATGGGTATCGATCCTGCAGCTTTTTAATTTGAGGTATTAGATTTTTATTTATGTCAATTTTAGTTCCAATATTAATTGCGCTACTTGTTTTTACAGGTGTTATTTTGGCTTTAATGATGATGTTGATTTATGCTAGAAAGCAACTCGTCCCACAAGGGAATGTCAGTATTATTGTCAACGGTGATTCTGAAAATCCATTACAAGTAGAACCAGGTTCGAATTTATTATCTGCATTGTCAGATAGAAGTGTTTTCCTACCATCTGCCTGCGGAGGAGGAGGAACATGCGCTATGTGCGAATGTCATGTGCATGCAGGCGGGGGAGATGTTCTTCCCACAGAAATGAATCACTTAACAAGAAAAGAAGCTGCAGAAGGCAAACGTTTAGCTTGTCAAGTGAAGGTGAGAGAAAACATGGAGATTTCGATTCCAGAAGAGATTTTTGGTATTAAGAAATGGGAGTGTGAAGTCAAATCGAATTACAATGTCGCGTCTTTTATAAAAGAATTTGTCGTAGAATTACCCGAAGGAGAAGTACTTGATTTCGAGTCCGGTGGCTATATTCAAATTGATGTACCAGAGACAGTGGTTGATTTCAAAACAATAGAGATCGACGCTCATCCAGAGCATCATGATGTCCCAGATAAGTTTCAGTCGGAGTGGGATAAATTTAAATTATGGGATTTGAAGATGGTCAACGAAGAAGAACAGTTCAGAGCTTACTCAATGGCCAATCACCCTGCAGAAGGAAACATTGTCAAGTTGAACATCAGAATAGCAACTCCTCCATTTGATCGAGCAAAGAATGGATGGATGGATGTGAATCCAGGAGTTTGTTCCTCATATGTATTTGGTCTAAAGCCTGGAGATAAGTGTACGATATCTGGTCCTTATGGAGAATTCTTCATTAAGGATACAAAAAAAGAAATGGTGTACATTGGTGGTGGCGCTGGGATGGCTCCATTAAGATCACATTTGTTCCATTTATTTCACACCCTTAAAACGACTGATCGAAAAGTTTCATTCTGGTATGGTGGACGAACAAAAAGAGAGCTATTCTATATCGAAGAGTTCAGAAAAATAGAAGCGGAGTTTCCTAACTTTAAATTTTATGTCGCTCTAGATAATCCAATGGAAGAAGATAATTGGCAAGTCAAGGAAAACATAGATGCTGGAGGTGATGGTTTCAAAGGCTATATCATGAATGTTTGCTACGAGCAATATCTGAAAAACCATCCAGAACCAGAAGAAATTGAATATTACTTCTGTGGTCCTCCTGCGATGAATGCATCAGTCATTAAAACTTTAGACGATCTTGGAGTGCCAGAAGAAAATATAGCCTTTGATGATTTCGGCGGATAAGCTATAAATAAAATCAAAATGTAAAAGGAATATGTCGCGAGGCATGTTCCTTTTTTTTATTTAAACATGATTTCAATACTAGCTGATTTTGGATTAACGACATCCATTTTAATTTTTTCATTCCTATTTTAAAGTATTTAGAAATATAAAGTGCTTTCAGGGAAGGTGCGATTCGTGAATTATTTTTCCCTTCGGGATCTCTATGAGTCACCAGTTTATTCAACAGTTACCAAAAATTACTTATGGTTATTACTCTTTCCAGCCAGATTTCAGGAGGGACTTTTTAGTACCAATTTGGATTAGGGCTTTATCTGAAAGCGACATTAAGTTACGCAAGTTGTAATGGCTATTCAAAGAATTAGCTCATCGATGGATTTCAGGACAAGTCACAATTAGAGTACCCCTAATTTTGGGGGTGATTACGAACTGACTTGTCCTGAAATGGGTTTACACAAAAAAACCTATAAAATGGCTAAAAGGAGAAACGTCGGTAGGTCAAGAAGA
>ENA-ORXT01002295-ORXT01002295.1-marine-metagenome-genome-assembly--contig:-NODE-2295-length-23227-cov-4.485270_pt1 | contig 23227 bp, 14 predicted proteins | sample MGYA00237868_ERZ511482 | MGnify/ENA metagenome assembly ERZ511482
AGAATAATAGGCCTTTGACATAAGCGAATCATTTTTAAAATTGACATTTGCATATCTATTGGTTGGATAATAAGAAAATAATGATTTTGAAGACAAGTTCAAAGCTTTATATTTTGCAGTACTTGATTTATTATTCTCTCTTTTTTTTGAATCGGAAATAAAAGAGATTAATTCATTCTCTATCTGTACAACTGATTCTATATGGTAATAATCTAAATTAGACTTTATATTGAAATCCTTAGCAAAAATAGGTTTTTCCCTATAACCAACACGAATATTACCAAATCTATGAAAAAGTTCCTCAATATTCATTGTTATTGCATCCAATACAGAAGACTTTCCAGCACCATTCAATCCCAACAAAACCACAGGTACAGGCTTTTGTTCTCCATCTTCCCCTGAAAAGGGAAAATCCAGAGTCAATTTTTCAAAACCACGAAAACCTTCTAATTTGAGTTGTTTTATAAACATTTTCTTCTTTTTATTGTCAAAAATAGGCAAAAAACAGAAACGCCACCATCTTCCAAAGAAAATAGTGGCGTTTCTATAATTTTATAAATACTAGGTCTCGAAATCCCGAAATCCCAAAATCAGGTCCCGAACTCCCGAAATCCCAAAATCCCTAAGCGAAGCGAGTCCCAACTAGTCGTTCAACTTCAATACAGCCATAAACGCCTGTTGTGGAACTTCTACACTTCCGACCTGACGCATACGCTTCTTACCTTTTTTCTGCTTCTCCAAAAGCTTACGCTTACGGGTAATATCACCACCATAACATTTGGCGGTTACATCCTTACGGAAAGCACTGATGGTTTCTCTCGCAATAATTTTGGTTCCAACAGCCGCCTGAATCGCAATCATAAACTGCTGACGGTTGATCAGCTCACGTAACTTCTTACACATTCGTTTTCCGAAGTCATAGGCTTTGTCTTTGTGAATCAATGCAGACAATGCATCCACCTTTTCACCATTTAATAAGATGTCCATTTTTACCAATGTACCTGGCTTGAAACCAATCATTTGATAATCAAACGAAGCATAACCACGAGATATCGTTTTTAGTTTGTCGTAAAAATCAAAGACAATCTCTGCCAAAGGCATTTCAAAAACCAACTCTACCCTTGTTTCTGAAAGGTAAATCTGGTTCTTTAATATTCCTCGCTTTTCAATACACAAGCCCATAATCGCACCAACATATTCTGGCTTAGAAATGATCTGTGCTTGAATATAAGGCTCATCTATATAGTCAATGTTTGTGGGATCTGGAAGGTCCGCTGGCGTATGAATGTGAATTTTCTCACCCCTCGTTGTATAACACCAATAAGGTACTTGTGGAACAGTCGTAATCACTGCCATATCAAACTCTCTGTCCAAACGCTCTTGTACGATTTCTAAATGCAACATTCCCAAGAATCCACATCTAAAACCAAAGCCCAATGCCATAGAAGTCTCTGTTTCAAAAACCAAAGAAGCATCATTGAGTTGTAATTTTTCTAGGGCTTCTCTCAATTCCTCAAACTCGTCTGAATCAATAGGATAAAGACCTGCGTAAACCATCGGTTTTACATCCTCGAAACCATCAATCGCTTTTTCACATTTATTTTTAGTCAAGGTAATGGTATCCCCTACCTTAATTTTACTAGACTCTTTAATACCCGTAATCACATACCCCACATCACCAGCCAATACTTCTGCACGAGGTTCCATATCCATTCTCAGAATACCAACTTCATCAGCACTGTAGTCTAAGTCCATATTGAAAAAGTGAATTTTATCCCCTTTTTTTATGGAACCATTAAAAATACGGAAATAGGCGATCACTCCTCTATAAGAGTTAAACATAGAATCAAAAATCAATGCCTGAAGAGGCGCATCTGGATCACCTGTTGGAGCAGGAATTCTATTGATGATGGCATCAAAGATATCAGGTACACCTATACCTGTCTTTCCACTGGCTTCAATGATATCAGAACGTTCAACACCTATCAAGTCGATAATCTGATCGGCAACTTCTTCAATCATCGCACCATCCATATCTACTTTATTGATAATGGGAATGATTTCCAAATCCTGCTCTAAGGCAAGGTATAAATTCGAGATGGTTTGTGCCTGAATCCCCTGTGTGGCATCGACCAACAACAAAGCACCTTCGCACGCTCCAATAGAGCGAGAAACCTCATAAGAGAAATCTACGTGACCAGGAGTATCAATTAGATTTAAGACGTACTTTTTCTTATCTGTATGGACATAATCCATCTGAATAGCATGGCTCTTGATCGTTATCCCCCTTTCTCGCTCGAGGTCCATATCGTCCAAGGTTTGAGCCTGCATCTTTCGTTCAGAAACAGTTCTAGTGCTCTCTAATAGACGATCTGCCAAGGTGCTTTTACCATGGTCAATATGTGCAATAATGCTAAAATTTCTTTTATTCTCCATTAAATTTGAGATGTGAGTATTGAGATATGAGTATTGAGACTTCCGAAAGCTGCTGCTTTGTTTTAGCCTATTATACGGTTCTCAATGCTCAGAGTTATAACAATGAGTTGTTTCAAAGAGTTTATTGTTTTAGATATCGGGACGTCGGGATGTCGGGATGTCGGGATATATAAAGTTAAAAGTCCCGAAATCCCAAAATCTCGAAATCCCGAAATCCCAAAATCCCGAAGTCCCAAAATCCTAATAAGACTTCGCAAACAACACTCTTTTAGAAGAAGGTTTGCCCGTAAAGACACATTTTCCTTCCTCTTCTTTTGCATCCAACGGAATACAGCGAATGGTGGCTTTGGTCAACTCTTTGATTTTGCTTTCAGTCTCAGCTGTTCCGTCCCAATGCGCTAAAATGAAACCTGTTTTTTCTTCTAAAACGGTTTTAAAGGTATCAAAGTCGTCTACTTTGGTTATGTGACTGTCCAAAAAGGCTTTGGCTTTATTAAACAAGCCTTCTTGAATTTCAACCAATAAATTCTGAACATAATCAACCGCTTCCGCTACAGGAATGCTGTTTTTTTCTTGGGTATCTCTACGAGCAATTTCCAAAACACCATTGTCCAAATCACGAGGACCGATGGCGATTCTTACTGGAATGCCTCGCATTTCGTATTCGGCAAATTTAAAACCTGGACGTTTGGTATCGTCGTCGTCATATTTGACCTTACATCCTTCACCCAAATCCGACTGCAATTTAGCCACCAAAGCATCAATCTCTGGCTTGCGATCCATATTCTTTTTATTTAAAATAGGAACAACAACGACATGTATAGATGCCAGTTTTGGAGGAACCACTAAGCCCAAATCGTCGGAATGTGCCATAATCAAGGCGCCCATTAAACGGGTAGAAACGCCCCAAGAAGTCGCCCAAACATATTCGGTCTTGCCTTCTTTGCTCAAATATTTACAATCAAATGCCTTGGCAAAATTTTGACCCAAAAAGTGAGAAGTTCCCATCTGCAACGCCTTTCCATCTTGCATCAACGACTCGCAAGTATAGGTATCAACGGCTCCAGCAAAACGTTCGCTTTCTGTTTTCACCCCATTAATGACCGGAACAGCCATATAGTTTTCCATAAAATCGGCATAAACCTGCTGCATTTTAAGGGTTTCTTCCAATGCTTCCTCTGATGTAGCATGTGCGGTATGTCCTTCTTGCCAGAAAAACTCCGATGTTCTCAAGAACAAACGAGTACGCATTTCCCAACGAACCACATTCGCCCATTGATTGATCAAAAGAGGCAAATCTCTATAACTCTGAATCCAATCTTTATAGGTATTCCAAATAATGGTCTCCGAAGTAGGCCGCACAATTAACTCTTCTTCCAATTTCGCCTCTGGATCAACAATAACGCCACCACCATTAGGATCATTTTTTAAACGGTAATGCGTCACGACTGCACATTCTTTGGCAAAACCTTCTACATGAGCCGCCTCTTTGCTCAAAAAGCTTTTTGGTATGAATAAGGGAAAAGCAGCATTAACGTGTCCTGTTTCTTTAAACCTTTTATCCAAAACAGCTTTCATATTTTCCCAAATACCATAACCATACGGCTTAATAATCATGCATCCTCTTACAGCTGAATGCTGCGCCAAATCCGCTTTTTGCACAATATCGTTGTACCATTGGGAGTAGTCTTCTTCTCGACTGGTAATAACCTTACTCATAGTTGTGTTTATTAATAATTATGTTTTTTTTACTTTGTTTTGTGCTATTTGCCTTGCTTAAGCCTCCACCCCTAACCCCCGCCAGCGGAGGAAATGTTTTGGTGGGGAAGACTGTTCATTCCTAAAGCAAACCTATTTTTCTTATCACAATAATGAACAATAATCATCGCAATTATCAGTAATATTCTGCTTGGCAGATACTCTTTTCCCCCGCTGGCGGGGAAATGGTTTGGCGAGAAGACTGTTCGTTTTCTTTTATAATCCTAAGGGACACCTCTTGTTTCTTATGATAAAAATGAACACTAATCATCGCAATTATCAGTAATATTCTGCTTGGCAGATACTCTTTTCCCCCGCTGGCGGGGGTTAGGGGGTGGACATTTCGCATTTTCTTTAATCCAACCACCAATACCCATGCTTACAACTTCTATTTCATTTAAAACATCCAAGGCAGAAAATCGCAAAGTTGTAAAACCAAGAGCTGCTAAGTCCGAATCACGCTTATCATCTTTTGCTTTGGCTTCAATACTATGGTGTGTTATACCGTCTACTTCTATCACCAATCCAAGAGGTAAGCAAACAAAATCAGCGATATAATTACCAATAGGTCTTTGCCGTCTAAATTGATAGCCCAACATTTTCCTAGCAGATAACACATGTTTCCAAAGACAAGCTTCAGATTTTGTCATGTTTTTTCGATTGCTGTTTGCAAAATGTTTTAATCGTTTGTTGTAATTATAGTTATCCATTTAATCGCACTTATCCCAACTTATCGCTCTTTTTTCATAGACATCATTCCAAACAAAATTCATTCCTATGGTCTTCGCTTTTTTATTTTTCACAAACATACGATGACGTTGTTAGCTAATTATTTGTCATTAAAAGTCTGCAAAGATAACTTTTTTAAGCCAATAGATACTTGAATTGCTCCCTATATTGTTATAGCTTTGGTACTTCTTTTAAATGCTTATGCTAAAACTTTGGCTTTCTTGTTTTATTCTTTTTGTTTTTGCCGCTTTGAGCAATTCAAATAACGTTTTGGGACAAATCATCATTCACGAAGTTTGCACCAAAAACGACTACACACTTCACGACATTGATCAAAATTTGTCCGATTGGATAGAGCTTTACAATCCCTCTAGTGAAATGGTTTCGCTGGCTGGTTATCATTTGACCGACAATCCCGACAACTTATTAAAATGGGCTTTCCCCGACTCCATAATAATGGCGCCGAATACCTATTTGGTGGTATTGGCTTCTGGGCTGGATATGGTTAACAATTATGTACACACCAACTTTAAATTGACACGGTCGGAACCTGAACAACTGATACTGACCAACAGCAATGGCACCATTGAGGATGTACTGTTGCCTCCTGTTCTACCAGCAGACCACTCTTATGGTTATTTTACCGATGATGCTCTTGCTGTTTTTGATTTACCTACGCCTAATGCCGCTAATATTGATTACATCACTGATGTCTCTTGGGAAGAAACTGTTTCTTTTTCTGAAATTGCGGGGTTTTTTGAGGCGCCTGTTGTACTTTCTTTAGGTAAAACTGAAAATTCAGCGGCGACCATCCGTTATGAGTTTGGTGGTAAAACGGTGACCTATGACAGCCCCGAATATGTTGAGTCTCTTGACATTAATCAAACGACTGTTATTTGTGCGAGGCTTTTTGATGGAAGAACAGCAGCGCATCAAACGATTTGCGAAAGCTTTTTCTTTGATGCAAATTATGTCTTTCCTGTCGTTTCTTTAATTACCGATCCTTCGAATCTATTTTCGGAAGAAAAAGGCATTTACATACTCGGTCCAAATGCAGACAGCAACTATCCATTTTATGGGGCAAATTTTTGGTTGGAGAGTAAAATTCCAGCAAGTTTTGAATTTTTTGATGAGGATAAAAATTTAATGTTTAACCAACAATTGAACCTTAAATTACACGGTGGTCGTTCGAGTAGAAACAAACCGATGAAGGCGATTCGCTTGCTTTCTGGTGATTCCGAAGTGTTTGATTTTCCCTTTTTTAAAGACAAAGACATTGCCGATTTTGAAAAATTAATATTGAGAAATGCCAGTAGTGATTTTAACAAATTACACTTCAGAGATGCCGTTATTCACAAGATGTTGATTCCTGCGACCGATATAGACGTACTTGCTTATCAACCTGTCATCGTTTATTTAAATGGCAACTATTGGGGCATCCACAATCTTAGAGAAAGAGTTGATCGTTTTTACATTGCCAACAACCATGCTGTTGACGCAGATGAAGTAATTTTATTAGAAGAAGACTCTCTTATCATTAATGGTGATTTTGACGATTACAACGATTTGGTTGACTATTTTAACAACAACGACTTAACGCTCGATGCTCATTATGAAGCAATCAGCGAACGACTAGACATCTCTTCTTATATCGATTATCTTTCAACTCAAATTTATTTTGGAAACATCGATTGGCCACGCAATAATTTAAAATATTGGAGACCGATTAATGAAGGTGGAAAATGGCGTTATCTCTTTTTTGATTTAGATGTAAGCTTGAATGGAAATCCTTTTGCACCTGTCGATATTGATTTAATTGGTTTGTTGTTAAAAGAAGGAGCCGACGATGTAAAGTTTATTCAAATTTTTCAATCAATATTAGAAAATAGAGTCTTCCTAGAAAGTTTCACCAACCGCTATGCCGATTTACTAAACAGCCTTTTCACCACTGAAAATATGGAAACGGTCCTCTTAAATCAAATGAGTATTTTGGACTCGCAGATAGATCAACATTTTGACAAATGGAATTCTGGGAATCGTGACATTTGGCAAGAAGAGTTGGACTTGGCGATGTCTTTTGTTTTGGAACGTCCTGATTTAACTAGACAGAATTTCAAGAATCAATTGGACGTTGGAGAAGAAAACGATTTGCAATTATCGGTCTTTCCAGAAAACACTGGAAACATTCAAGTCAACAGCTTACAGCTTAGTAAATTTCCTTGGTCGGGTGTTTATTTTAGCGAAGTTCCCATACAACTATCGGCAAAAGCCAACGAACGATTCGCTTTTGATTATTGGCTGATTAATGGAACGGACACGCTCTTTACGCAAAACATTACGCAACAATGGGCTGGAATAATGAAGGCGGAAGCCGTTTTTAAGCGAACAGATAATGAAGCAATAGAACTGAGTATTTCACCAAATATTTCAAGTAATAATCAAGAAATATCTTTTGAGTTTTACAACAATAAAAACAATACGATTAACTATAGCGTTTATGCTGTAAATGGTCAATTGGTTTGGTCTTATGAAGAGGAATTAAACCAAGGTATTCACCTAAGACGACTTCCGACCAACTTAGCCAAAGGAGGTTATGTTCTTTCGGTTAAAATGGGAGAGGAAGAAGTTTTGAAAAAGTTTTTTATTCAGTAAATAAGTAACGATTCAGAAATTGTATTATATTTAGTCTAAAAAGGAAATTATGGAGGCTATAAAGCTTAATAACCTAAGTTTGGAGGAGTATTTGAAGGTAGAGCTAGAAACAAATACTAAATATGAATATCATGATGGGTCTATCTATTTAATGGCTGGTGGGACATTGAATCATGGATATATATGTGGAAATGTCTTTGCAGAAATCAGATCGTCTTTACGAGAAAAAGGAAGTAATTGCAGAGCGATAAATAGTGAGATTAAGGTGCATATTCAATCTAAGAATTGTTATCTGTATCCAGATACAATGATCGTTTGTGGTGAAGTTGAGAAATCAGAAAATGAGCCTAATTCAATCACTAATCCTAAAGTAATAGTTGAAGTCTTATCAAAGTCAACAGCGAATTATGATAGAGGAGATAAGTTTTATCTTTATAGGCAATTGGATAGTTTGGAAGAATATATTTTGATAGACCAAGATAGAGCTCAAATAGATACACACAAACGCCAAGGTGATTTATGGAAGTTATCTCGTATATCGGGAATTGATAATGAACTTGAAATAGAGATTCTTGGAATAAAAGTGAAGTTGGAGGAAATTTATCAAGATATTGAATTCGTTTAGAAAACAAAAACAACTACAATTGAGTAGGGAACGGTGAGCTTTGACACCCACAGCAACCCTCACACAACCGAGCATACTCGGTATTACACAAAATTGATATCCACAGAACAAGTTTAGTAAAAACCCCTATTGATTCAGTCCTAATGCTTAAAATGCCTAATCCCTGTCATCACCATCGCCACTCCTTTTTCATTACAAGTAGCAATCACTTCCTTATCTCGAATAGAACCTCCAGGCTGAACAATTTTACGAATACCCGCTTCCGCTGCCAAACGAACATTGTCGTCAAAAGGGAAGAATGCATCTGAAATCAAAAAGGCATTTGCCAATTCGTTTTTGTGGTAACTGTTAAAATCGCTTCCGCTGTATTCTCTAGCCAAATTTTCACCACTCTTTTGAACCGCCAACATCGTTGCAATCAATCGGTTGGGTTGACCTGCGCCCATTCCCAATAATTGATACGCTCCTTTGTGTTTTCTGACAATGGCAATAGAGTTCGACTTGATGTTTTTAATCGCTCGTAGGCCAAATTCTATCAAGCCTTTGTCGGCACTTACATCGACATTGGTGTCGGTTACACATTCTAGCTTTTCGTGCAACTGATCGTCTTTTCCTTGTACCAATAACGCACCATTGAAGTAGCGGATATCTTTATAATTAGACAAATGACTGAAGTCAAATTGGATGATTCGAAGGTTTTTGTGTTTCTGTAAATATTCGACTGCTTCGGGCTCAAATTCTGGCGCAATCACGACTTCCACAAACTTTCTTTTGGAACGATCTTCGGCATCTAAAGCCAAAAACTGAGCCGTTGCCAATTCTAATTTTCGGTTAAATGCAATGATGGAACCAAAAGCAGAAATAGGATCTCCTGCCCAAGCCAATTCTATGAGTTTCCTTTGGTTCTCTTCTCCTTCGGCAAGACCACAAGGATTACTATGTTTTACCACAGAACAAGCCGACAAACTGCAATCGTCAACCGATTCTATGGCACCATTAATATCTAGAATATTGTTAAAACTGAGTGCTTTTCCGTGAAACTGATTGAGGCTGCTCAAAGCACCAACACTGTCTTTTTCATGGTATAAAATAGCTTTTTGGTGGCTGTTTTCTCCATAGCGCAACGTCTTGCCATTTTCAAAATTTAAGCGGAAGCTTTCTTTGCCATCTTCCTTGTCCATGGTCGTAGCAATCAAGGCATCGTAATCGGCTGTATGGTTAAATGCTTTTCGCATAAGGCTCTTCCTTGTAGCCAAAGACAAATTTCCTTGGCTGCTGTTTAGCTCCTCGATTAATGCTTTATAATCGTTCGGCTGTACAACCACCGCTACTCCAGAAAAATTCTTTGCGGCAGAACGAATCATCGTTGGTCCACCTATGTCTATATTCTCAATTAAGGTTTCAAAATCCGCCCCTTTTTTAAGCACTTCCGCAAAAGGATACAAATTACAAACCACCAAATCAATCGGCTCGATTCCCAATGATTTTGCTTCTTCGGCATCTTTAACTCGATCATACAATAAAGCAGATTCAATGTTGAATGAAATCGTTTTCATGCGTCCACCAAAGGCTTCGGGATTGCCCGTTACGGTACTGATTTCTGTCACAGGAATATTGGCTTCTTCTAATTTCTTACGAGTTCCTCCTGTCGAAATGATTTCGCAACCGAGTGTGTTTAGAACTTGAGCGAGGTTCACGATTCCTGTTTTATCAGAAACACTTAATAAGGCTCTTTTTATTTTTAACATAGATGGTAATTGATAGATGATAATTGATTGTTGATTGTTGATTGTTGATTTTTTGGATAACGTAAAGAAAATTCTTGAATTTTCTTTTAAGAAATACTAGTGCTTCAAAGTGCGTTCTTGACCAAATTGAATGATTTTCTCGATAAACTCGTATGGTTTGTAATTGTTCAATGCGGCTTGGTGAAAAATGGCAGTGGCTGGTGTCATGCCAGGCAACGAATTTGCTTCTATGACGATGGTGTCGATGGTCTGGTCTTCGTAAATGCGGACAAAGGCATCGATTCGGGTGTAGCCTTCTATTTTTAATGCTCGTGCGACTCGCTCCAAATCTTTCTTGACCAAATCAGAAATTTGTTGGCTTTCTATGGGATCGGGAGCATAGCGAGCAGGTGTGAGGTTTTGCCCCTCCCCTGCCAAGAATTTTTCTTCTAAGGATAAAATTTCTGTGGCACTCAAGGTTTCTGATGCTTCAAACATTTCATAAACCAATTCTCCTTTTTCATCGTAATGTGTCAACAAACCGCCAGTTACTTCTAGAAAATGTTTGGCGTTTTTGCGTTGTGTAAATTCCTCAATTAAAAAACAATCTTTAATGGGAATTTCTTCTTTTAGTTTTAAATTTAAAGTCTCTACAATTTCTTTAGACACTTCTATTTCATCCCTAAAAATCATTTCACCAAAAGCCGCTAATTGTGCCCTGTTTTTTATCAATTTTACCGCAGAACTGCAACCATCGTCATGGGGTTTTGTAATAAATGGATAGGCAAATTGCAGCTCTATTTCACTTAATAATTGTGAAGTATTTTTTCTCCACTTGTCTTTTCTGACCAATAATTGTGGTGAAATAGAAAAACCCAAACGATCCAATAACTGATTCGTTTTGTACTTATTAATGGTGATTGCCGAACTGACAACAGGTGAACCATTGTAAGGGATATTTTCTTTGTCTAATAAAATTTGAAGTTCGCCGTCTTCGCCAGGTCTACCATGAAGCGCAATGAACACAAAATCGAATTGGTCTTTTAAATCATTAATCGAAATTTCTTTAGATGCGAATCCAGCTGCCTGCCCATACTTTTGGGTAATGTCTAAGCTTTCCTTTCGTATTTTTTCCAACAAAGGATGGACTCTTGACTTACCCGACAATTTAGAAGAGATGTCGTCGGCATTGTCCTTGAGCATCAGATTAATAGGAATTTGATGCAGGTGCCAATCGCCTTGTTTTCCTGTCAAAAAGACGGGAGTGGGTTCATAGTCTACCGACGAAGCCAGCTTTTCATAAATATTTCGACCACTTTCTACCGATATGTGTCGCTCCGAAGAATAGCCACCCATTACAACGGCTACTTTTGTTTTGACTGCTTCCGCATTTTGGGTCGCTTCAATTTGCTGGTCTAATTGATGAAGTAGTTTGCTGTATGATTTTTTCTGAGGCTGCCCTTTCAATCTTTCGGCTATAGATTGGCGAATCAAGAAGCTTAAAAACCGAGAAGGATTCAGTCCTATCTCTGCTGCTTGATGAAAGAAAAAAGACGAAGGCAACATACCAGAAGTAGTATTTGGATCATTGAGGACAATCCGTCCATCGGAGCAATAAAAACCATCTATTCGAGCATAGACATCGAAGCGTAAAAACTCAAACAATTCAATGGCTGATTGACGGATTCTTTCTACTTCATTATCTGATAAATCAATTGGTGTTTCTTTTCTCGATAATCCAGGTAAATATTTGGAACGATAATCATAAATCTCTTTTCCCTTAATAATTTCTGTAGGCGGCAATGCAACCGATTTTCCAGCTTCGTTTCTGACCACAATACAAGAGAACTCCCTTCCATTGATGAATTCTTCTGCCAAGACTTCCGATTCACTATTGGTCGCTTTGAGTGTTATCTCCGTTTTACCAGCTTCAAAAGCCGTTTCTATTCCTATTAATAAAGTTTCTGGAGTTGCATAAAATTGATTGTTGATTTCAACCGGCAATCCCAAATGAGAGCGCAAATCACAGCGGTCTTTGAGCCATTGAATTTTATCCGCTTCCGCTAAATTATGCCAATCAGCAGCACGCAATTTTTCAATAAAAAAGGCACGATCGGTGATTTTTACAAAATGGTCAAAATCGTCTTCCATCAACATTCCAACACCAATAGATGAACCCTGATTTGCTGGACGAATAACCAATGGAACGCCTACTTTTTCTTGGAGGTCCTCATAGATTTTCCGATGATTATCTACTTTCCAGTCAGCCCGTTTAATCGAAAGAAATCGAGTATCGCTATAGCCTTTTCCTTTTAGCAACTCCTTTTGAAAACTTTTACTCATACCAATAGCAGAAGGCAGAATGCCACTTCCAGAAAAGGGAACATTTAGGTATTCGAGCAAACCCTGAATGGAACCATCCTCGCCCATTGCGCCATGTAAGGCAAGGAATGCAAAGTCAATTTCTTTGGGCAAATCCGTAGGTAAAATGACTTTCCCGATGGCGGAAGCCATTTCCAACTGTTCTGATTCAGACAAATGCGTAAGACTGTCGGCATAAACCTGAATATCGTGAAAGTTCTTGGGTAAAAATTGGGTAGGCGGATAGAAATCGCGAATACTCCCTTTATAGAGGTATTGCCAATCCAATAAAACAAACTGTCCTGTTGGCGTTACAAAGATGGGAACAGGCTCAAAAAGGCCTTTGTCTAAGTTGTCATAAACGGTTCTTCCCCCTGCAAAAGAGATTTCTCTCTCACGCGAACCACCACCAAAAAATATCCCGATTTTCATGGCGCAAAAGTAAGGCTTTTTATGACAATAAATTTAAGACTTTGGAACATAAAACAAAACCTCATTTAGACCTATCAGATTTTGGAAACCTGACAGGTCTAAATGAGATTTCTCTAAAAAATCACCGTTCCTTATAAAATTCTTGCAATATATAAAAGGCTTTCTTTCTAGTCCCATCTTCTGCAATCAATCCTTTGCGATTCCAGCCATCTTGAATAACTGGAAGCACCCTTCTTGGAGAACGAAAGTCAACCAAAATCCAAGGAGAAATGCCTTGTAATTGTTCTATTTTTGAAAGCATTGCTAAGGTTTCGACATATAGATTTTCTTGATATTCTTCGGACCAGCGAGTATCTTTATCGGCATAAAAACCTTGCTTGGCACCTGCACCAAATTCGGATATAATGACGGGTTTGTCCATCGTCATTTCCCAACTGATTTCACGACATTTATCAGGCAAACCATCGTACCAACCGATGTATTGATTAAAGCTTAAAATATCAACAACTTCTGCAAAAGGATCGTCTATCGTTCTTACTTTGGGGTTCCCTTGATAATCATGTTGCTCCAATGCAGCACTGATCAACCTAGTAGGGTCCATCTCCTTTGTTTTTTTAGCCAATTTTGTCAAAAAAACATTACGCGCCTCACTGGTTGGTGTTTCATTTGCCATCGACCATATAATGACAGAGGCTCGGTTTTTATCTCTGCTGATCAACTCCGTCAATTGGTTTTGGGCATTCGCAAAAGTAGCGGGGTTTTCCCAGTCAATGGTCCAATAAACAGGGTTTTCTTCCCAGACCAACATACCCATTTCATCTGCCAAACGGACCATATGCTCGTTGTGTGGATAATGTGCCAAACGGACATAATTACAGCCCAACTCTTTTGCCCAATTCAATAACAATTCGGCATCTTTCTTAGAATGTCCTCTGCCTCCACGAATGGGATTTTCTTCGTGTATGGAAATACCTTTTAAGAATATCGGTTCCTCATTTAATAAAATAAAATGTCCTTTGGTTTTAATAGAACGAAAGCCTATTTGATCTTTCATTTCTTCTCCTTCAGTTTTTATAAGCACCTCATATAATTTGGGGTTGTCAACCGACCAATAATTGATTTTTTGATTTTTTATTTCAAAAACAGCTTTACCAAATTCATCTGTAGTGGTTTCTTCATTTATAGACAACTCAGGTATGTTGATTTGTACTTTTTTTGCGCCTATATCATCTCCATTTAGCACAACAGATCCTTTGATGACATTAGAATCGTCCTTATCCAATTGCATAAAATAATCTTGAACAAAATTGGCAGCCGTTTCAACCAATTTAACATCTCTGGTCAGCCCACCATAATTCCACCAATCGGTATTCAATGTTGGAACTGCTTCCTTTTTTCTTTTATTGTCAACTTTAACAATTAAAAAATTACCTTCTTCTTTTATAAGATCTGTTACTTCATAATTAAAAGGTGTAAATCCTCCAATATGCATTCCCAGTTTAACTCCATTGAGATATACATGGGTTTCATAATTAGAAGCTTCAAAATAAACAAACACTCTATTGTCCGTTTTACTCAAGCGATAATCAAATGTTTTTTCATACCAAACCGTTCCTTCATAATAAAACAGATTTTCTTTCTGAGTATTCCAATCTCCAGGAACCGAAATAGAATCGCTCAAAGAAAAATCATACTCAATCCTATCTGTTTTGTCAGCTGGTTTTGCATTCATAAAAAAAGCATCCTTCCAAGGGTTTTCTTGTTTGTCAAAAGCCTCATATCGGTAATTGTAAAATCCATTTTCATAAGGATCAACAATATAATGCCAACTGCCATTGAGCGAAGTCGTGGTTCGATTATAGGTATTAATCAGCAAGTTGTCTTGCGCAAAAACATTGATCATTCCAAGAAAAAAAAACAGTATTATCGAGAGCGTAGATTTCATTATTTTTTATTAGTTAAATCATTAAAAAAAGAAATCTGGCTACCTTTAACAGATAGCCAGATTTCATAATAAACTTAAAAATAAGAAAAATTTATTCTTTTATCAATAAAACGCTCTTCATTCCCAAATCGGTGGTTGTTCTCAACAAATAGACACCATTTGCAAAGCTTGAAGCATCAATCTTAGCGAAAGAACCATTCGGCTCTAAACTAAGTACTTTTCGTCCTTGTATATCAAAGACTTCCATTAATTTCACAGAAACATTCGCTGTAGAAACGGTCCATTGATCTTTTGTAGGATTTGGCGCCACAGTAAAACCATCGATTTCGATATCGTCTAGTCCCAAAGCAAAAGGTCCAAACTCAACATCATCGAAATAATAAGTCATTTCACCAGCAACAGCGCCAGCAGTTCCAAAATTAAAGAAGATAGATGCCATATTATAGGTCCAACCCATTTGTAACCCATCTGCCAAAGTAGCTGTTCCATCTCTTTCATTATTGAAATCGAAAAAGAGGGTTTCCCATTCACCCGCAACAGTCGTATTCGTTAGTGTCTCACAAGTCTGCGTATTGACAGCCGAATTCTCGACTTTCAAAAGAATAGGCGTTCCTGCTGTTGGAGACCAAACCCTAACAGACATCATAGAATTGTCCGCAGCCAAAGGAAGGTTGGTTGCAAATCCAGTTGCTGTACCAATAGTAGTTCCAGCCCATTCTTCCGCATTCGCTGGTTTAACAACCTGAATTACTTGATTGTTGGCATCGGTTGGGTCGGCTACCATAGAAGAAGCATTTTCACCAAAATCTGTTAGCGTATAATTTACCGTTGCACTTTCAAAATTAACTGGGAAATCTATTTGCGCACCTCCAGTTTGTGTGCCGTCAGAAGATTGTACCACATCGTCAAATAAGAAAGTAGAGGTTTCTGAACCATCTCCAGTAGTTCCATAATCTAACATAAAAACAAGATAGTTGAAAGTGTTCATGGGCTGGCCAGCAAAATCCCAAGTCAAGGTTTCCCACTCACCTGTAACAGTCGTCTGTACATCTATGTCTGTATCAGCCAATCCCTCTAATTTCATTTTCACCGTAGTACCAACTGGTGCTGTCATAAAAACCTTCATAGAGATATTGTTCATCGTTGAAAAATCGAGGTAATTTTCCAATAAAATTTTACTTCCTGCCCAAATTTCTCCACCATCTCTAACAATTTGTCCAACTTTAGCGCTGGTATTGATACCATTGCTTTGAGGATTGTCAATGACAGTCCCCGTTCCTCCGCTAAAGTCTTCGAACGTTACGGCTGTTTCGAAATCGATTGGTAGCGTTTGTGCATACCCAATGCTTACTGTAAAAAGTAATAAAAATGTGTAAATAAATTTTATCATAGTAAATTCTTTTAAAGGTTTGAAAAGTAGTAATATTTCTTATTTTTATAAACACAACAAACATAGTGTGCAATTGACACATAGACAAAGATAAGCTAATTTAGATTTTATGGTCTAGTATGGAGTATATTTCGTCTCAAATATTCAAAGACAAAACCAGGAAAAGGTATTCTTAAATGTGTACTATCCGTCTAAGGTTGCCTAGTACTGATTAACAGATGATTACTTTTTCTCAGAACAGCTTTTTTTGCTCCCCACATCGTAGTATGGGGCAAGCTGAAAATGATGCTCTAAGAGTATATAGCACAATAAAATTATACGTATATCCCTTAAAAATAAACATTAATGGTTTTTTGATCACAAAAGACATCGAGTATCGAGCAAAACACAATTCTTAATCTAAAAAAAATCATTAGATCTATTTATTAATGGTCAACCTTTGACGGATAGCCTAATTCTGGATAGTCATTTTAGATTATTATAAATTTATATCTTTGCCACTTAATACACTGTAAAATAAATAACTATCCATTTTGACATACCTCTTTTTTAATCATATTTCGTCAGAATACTCTCAAAGAGCTAGGCTATTCGCTCGTATTCGTTCCTTATATGATTAAAAAATAGCTGGTAAAAAAGCACAGTTATTTAATTTACAGTGTATTTAATAAAATTACAACAATATATGTTGATTATTGGAGGCTTGATGGGAATATTAACCGTTTTGGGTGTTTTATACTTAAACTTAAACCCTCAATTTGGTGGAAGCGTAAATAGGGAAAGGAAAGAAAAATATAGTCAATCCAAACATTGGAAAAATGGGAAGTTTGAAAATCTTTCACACACCACTATGAACATTACGCCCAAGACTTTCCCTGGTCTGATAAAAAAACAACTCACCAATACCAAAGTTCGCTATCCAGTATCTCCTTTGCCCATTATTCCTTTTAACAATAGCAAGTTTGAACAAGAACCCAGTAAACCGAAGTTTATCTGGTATGGACATTCGGTTTTATTATTACAAATAAGCGGAAAAAATCTATTGATTGACCCAATGCTTGGACCAGACGCCTCTCCTATTGCTCCAGTAACTTCTAAACGATTTAGCGAAAACACCCTTGATCTCATCGACCAATTACCCAAATTGGACGCCATTTTGATGACGCACGACCACTACGATCATTTGGATTATGCCAGTTTTCAAAAACTAAAAGACAAGACCGATGTTTTCTTTGTCGCCTTAGGTGTTTCAAAGCATTTAGAAAGATGGGGAATTGCAGCCGGTAAAATTAAAGAATTCGATTGGTGGGATGAATGCGTGTTTCACGAAATAAAAATTATCTTTACACCCTCACGTCATTTTTCTGGAAGAGGCTTAACCGATCGCTTTAAATGTCTTTGGGGTGGATGGGTTTTCCAAACCAGTGAACATGCCATTTATTGGTCGGGCGATGGTGGTTACGATACACATTTTAAAAAAATTGGAGAACAGTTTGGTCCTTTTGATTGGGTATTTATAGAATGTGGTCAATACAACAAACTTTGGCCACAAACACATCTGTTTCCCGAAGAAAGTATTCTAGCTTGTAAAGATGCCAAAGGAGCTGTCGGCATTCCTGTTCATTGGGGCGGCTTTGCCTTGGCGTTGCATCCTTGGGAAGAATCCGTTGAACGTTTTGTAGCGGAAGCGGAAAGAACCAATTATTCCATTTGTTTACCCAAATTAGGAGAAGTTGTTTGTTTGGGTGATGAATTGCCAACCGAAGAGTGGTATAAGGATATTGATTGACAAGGTTAAAACTTGATCATTAGTAAGTAAATTCAATGGTATTTTGCACGATGCTTGAAGTCTTGATTGGTCAATAAACACATACATCGTGCATCGTGCATCGTGCATCGTGCATCGTGCATCGTGCATCGTGCAAAAAAAATCAATACTGGACAGTTTAATCGAAGATAAGGGAAAACCACATTTCTAATTTTCATTTCTAATTTTTATTTTCATTTTCATTAAACTTTTTCATTTTCTAATTTTAATTTATAAATTTTCATTAAACAGCATGTTTGTACAAAAAAATCTAACGTTTAAAGGAATAATGCGGTTCTCTGGTGGGCACATTATATGGCTGACTTGTTGGGTAGGAAGTGTAACTTTATTGTATGAATTTACTCATTGGAAATGGATGGCGATTCCTTGGTTGCCAATTTCTGTTATTGGTACTGCCGTTGCTTTCTATGTTGGGTTTAAAAACAATCAAGCGTATGATCGTTTGTGGGAAGCTCGAAAAATCTGGGGTGCTATTATTAACAGCAGTCGAGCTTGGGGAAGTGCTGTTAAGGCTTTCTCTACGAATTTGTTTACGGAAGATGATTTGTCGGACAGTGAATTAAAAGCCATTCATACTCGCTTAATGTATCGACACATTGCTTGGTTATATACGCTAAGAAATCAATTGTTGATTCCAACGCCTTGGGAACACATTAGCCAAGGAAAGCATGTTGCCAAAGCTGCAGAACAAAGAATGGAACGTTGGGGCGTTGGTTTATGGAAAGATGAGGACACTCAAAAGTATTTAAAAAAATACATTCCAGATGATGAATTTGATCGGCTGATTAATTTTAAAAACACAGCAACACAAATTATAGATCACCAAGCACAGGATTTAAAAAGACTTAGAGAGATTAATGTGATTGAAGATTTTCGTCATATGGAGTTGCAAAAATTGCTCTATGATTTTTATGTTCATCAAGGTAAATGTGAGCGTATTAAGAAATTCCCTTTGCCTAGACAGTATGGTGGAATGAGTATCATTTTTGTTGGCATATTTATTTTCTTATTGCCCTTTGGTACCATCTCTACTTTCCACGAATTGGGCGGCATTGGAATGTTTATGGCAGTTCCACTAACAGTATTGGTCGCTTGGATTTATCTGATGATGGAATTGGTTGGTGATTATTCAGAAAATCCTTTTGAAGGATTGGGCAACGATATTCCCATGTTGTCTTTGTGTCGTGTCATAGAAATTGATTTATTGGAAATGTTGGGTGAAACCGATTTGCCTCCACCGATTCAACCACAGAACAATATACTTATGTAAATCATAGTTGATAATTGATAGATGATGGTTGATAAGTGATTGTTGATCGATAAGTAAAATAAATCATCATCCATCATCCATCATCCATCATCCATCATCTATCATCTATCAACCATCATCCATCATCCATCATCCATCATCTATCAACTATGAAAAACCCAAGCATACTTTTCGAAGACAATCATTTATTAGCCATCAACAAGCCATTTGGCATGCCCTCACAGAAAGACCAAAGTGGGGATTTATGTGTAGCAGATTGGGCAGAAAATTATCTGCGAAAAACGTATAACAAGCCAGGTAATGTATATGTCGGATTGTTACATAGGATAGACCGACCTGTTGGAGGAATCTTAATTTTAGCTAAAACATCTAAGGCAGCTGCGAGAATGTCTAAAATGTTTCAAAACAAAGAGATTCATAAAAACTATTGGGCAATCACCGAACGCATTCCCGATCCGTTGGAGGGAGAACTGGAACACTATTTAAGAAAAATTGGTGGGAAGAACATTATGCGTGCTTTTAAAAAGGAAGTGGCGCATAGTAAAAAGAGTACGTTGTCTTATAAAACCCTCACTACACTTGATGATAAGGCGCTGTTGGAGGTTGTTCCTAAAACGGGTAGAAGACACCAAATTAGGGTGCAACTGTCCACTATTGGTTGTACGATTAAAGGAGATGTTAAGTATGGTAAAACTTCTTTTAATAAGGACAAGTCCATTTGTTTACTGGCAAAATCAATCACCTTTATTCATCCGATAAAAAAAGAATCCATGACCATCGGTACGCCTACACCGACAACTGGTTTGTGGGCTAAAATCCCTGATACCATTTGAGTTTATGCTGTCAATCAAACGGCCATACATCTTCATTTCGTGTAAGCAAGAAGATTCAGATTACCTCATTAGAATTGAAAGACTATGGAATTGGAGATTCTTAAAGAAATGTTTGGGTGCTGGATGTTGAATTTATTTACCAACATCCAACACAAAACTATTTCCTCCTCAACCTAGAACGCAAACTCCCTTTTCTTTTGGGGCTTTTACCTCCTTTAGGTGGACGCATATTAGAATTACTCAACATTTGCATTTGTTTACGCATTTGGTTGAAATTCTTTATAAACTGATTGACCGTATCGAGACTGTTTCCAGAACCCGCAGCGATTCTTTTTTTACGGGTTTTGTCTTTCGCCATCAAATCTGGATGCTCTCGTTCGTAAGGCGTCATACTGCCCACAATCGCCTCCAGTCGCTTAAACTGCTTCTCGTCAATATCAACATCTTTGAGCATATTGCTCATCCCAGGAACCATACTCAACACATTCTTAAAACCACCCATTCGGCGCATCATTTTCATTTGCTTAATGAAATCATTGAAGTCGAGTTGGTTTTTCTTCATCCGCTTTTCTATGTCAGCGGCTTCTTTTTCGTCGATTTGTTCCTGCGCTCTTTCTACCAAAGAAACCACATCACCCATTCCCAAAATACGGCTTGCCATACGATCGGGGTGGAAAACGTCTATTTTGTCGAGTTTTTCACCAGTAGAAATAAACTTAATGGGCTTATTCACCACCGAACGAATCGACAAAGCAGCTCCACCACGGGTATCTCCATCTAGTTTGGTCAGCACAACTCCATCAAAGTCAATTCTTTCATCAAATGTCTTTGCAGTATTTACGGCATCCTGTCCAGTCATACTGTCCACTACAAAAAGCGTTTCACTTGGATTGATTGCTTTTTTGATGTCGTAAATCTCGGTCATCATTTGTGCATCTACTGCCAAACGTCCTGCTGTATCTACAATGACTACACTAAAACCTTTTTGCTTGGCATGCTCCACCGCATTTTCGGCAATGCTGACTGGATTTCTATTTGCTTTATCAGAATAAACGGCTACATCAATCTGCTCACCCAATACATGCAACTGATCTATTGCTGCTGGTCGATACACATCACAGGCAGCCATTAAGACTTTTCTGCCATATTTGTTTTTTAAATATTGCGCCAGTTTACCCGTAAAAGTCGTTTTACCAGAACCTTGCAATCCAGCCATCAACACAACGGCAGGCTTGCCCTCTAACTTAAACTCAGCAGTGGCTCCACCCATCAATTCCGTCAATTCATCACTGACAATCTTGGTCATCATTTGCCCTGGAGAAACCGCTGTCAAAACGCCTTCACCCATAGCTTTTTCACGAACTCTTTTGGTAAAATCTCTTGCAGTAGCATAGTTAACATCTGCATCTACCAAAGCACGCCTGATTTCCTTTACCGTATCGGCTATATTGACCTCGTTTATTTTCGCCTCTCCCTTTAAGGACTTAAAAGCTCCGTTTAATCTATCTTGTAAACTCTGAAACATTTTTTTATTTTATAAGTTTTAAAAGGGTACACAAATCATTTTCTAAACTTTGAACCATTAAGGTATTAAGAAAATTAAGGCTTTCATTAAGCTTAGTACACTGTAAAAAAAATAACGAAACAAGGTTTAGTGAAACCTTAATGGTTCAAAAGACAAAACACAGAAATTAGACAGTAATTACTGTGTGCTTTTAATCCCGAACACCCAAAACAGTTACAAATTTAATGGTATTATTTGTGTAATTGGTAATCTTAAATAGGTATTTACCTTTTGGAAGCTCACTTAGGTCTAATTTTGCTTGTTGTGTCGCTATGGGAAAGCGTTTTATGACCTTATCTTCGGTCAATTGATTGGGACGAATGTTCGGATAAATTTCCAACAATGCTTCTTTCCCTTCTCGCCAATAAAACACATTGTCACTCAAAGGCACTTTTATTTTATTAAAATCTTCGGTTAAAAAATCATTGCTATTCAAATGCCAAGTTTGGGTTTCGGTAATCAATGTAATTTTCTGGCTGTCGTCAAATAAAACATCAAAAAGCTCATATTGAAAAAAATTGGGTGTTGGTCGAACATATTGTCCAATAATCAACAACATACTGTCTTTTGCCAAAATAGTAGACGTATCTTTTTTTATCTGAAAAGAGCCTGGTATTTGAATGTCTTCAACACTTAAATTGGTTTCTCGATGGTTTGTAATCCAAATACTGTCTTGAATCCAATCGCCATATCTACCAATAAAGCTCAATGTCGGTTTCTCAAATTCCAATAAAAAAGTGGTATCAGTAAAGTATCGTTTGGTTGCTTTTTCACAAACAACATAACTCAAATCTGGATGAATTTTATCGACAGGAACAATACTAATTAGATTTTTGGTCTTTTTCTGGTAATAAAACTTCCGTTTTTCTTTTACGCCATCAACCATTAAATGATGATGTTGAATTTTACCATCGTTCTTATAGTAAAATTCTTCTTGTTCGACATAATCAATATAGTGCTTTAACTGTCCCTTTTGATAAAACCATTTAAGTTCTTTGTCCTTAATAAAACGCTTCTCAAGCTGCCCATCGTAATAAAACCGAAACTCATAAATTTCTTCAAAAGGGGCTGCCCTATTAATAGAAGCCCTCCACATCAAGGCGCCTTCTCCATTAAAATACCACCAATCGCCTACTTGAATTTCTCCAACGGAAATCGTTGTCTCATAAGTGTCGGTATCGACAGAAGACTTATAAACAACCACAAACTCTCCCAAGTCCTCTAATGTACCATCTGGATAAAATCTTGCCCAAACACCCGTTTTATGACCCAAACTATCCAAGCGATTAATCTGTCCACTTTCGACCAAAGTCTTTAAGGAATCAGCATCCAAGGCAGCCGCTTCCGCTAAAACTTCGGCTTCCGTTTGTGCAACTAAGGAAACAGAGAAGAACAGTAAAAAAAATTTGAACACAGTATTAAACATTGGAGTTTTTGAAATGAGGGATTAATAAATCTTAGATTTTTACGCTGTTTACAATCTAAGACTATAAACAAATAGCAAGCGCTTAATGAAACAAATAAAGCACTACTCAAGATATATGAGCAATGCTTTATTTGGCTACCCGTCTAAAATTGCCGAACTGCTTCGTTGCATGTACCCCTCGACTTCGCTCGGGGCTCGGATTTCCGTACCCCGAGCGGAGCCGAGGGGTACGATTTGGGACAAAAATGTGC
>ENA-ORXT01002296-ORXT01002296.1-marine-metagenome-genome-assembly--contig:-NODE-2296-length-23216-cov-4.437314_pt1 | contig 23216 bp, 16 predicted proteins | sample MGYA00237868_ERZ511482 | MGnify/ENA metagenome assembly ERZ511482
AATCGAGAATCGAGAATCGAGAATCGAGAATCGAAAATCCAAAATCGCCAATCCAATGGGCCTGACCAAAACCGACGCCTACACCCCCGAGCAGCTTCACCTCGCCGAGCTGCTCAAAGCCCTGGCTCACCCGGCCCGCATCGCCATCCTGCAAAAGCTGTTTACGGTCGATTGCTGCATCTGCCGCGACTTCACCGAAGAGATCGACCTGTCGCAGCCCACCGTCAGCCGCCACCTTAAAGAGCTTAAAGCCGCCGGCCTGATCTCCGGGACGGTGGAGGGGACGAGTGTGAGCTATTGCATCGACGCGGCGCGGTGGGGGGAAGTGCGGGCGTTGGTGGGCGGGTTGTTTGACGGGTTTGGGGAAGGGTGTTGCTAAATTTGGGTCAAAGCACTCTCAAAGTGCGTTGCGCCTCGCTCGGAGAGCGAAGATACCGCTTGCGCTCGGAGAGCGCGGCGACCCATAATAAGAACAATATGATCGACCAACTCATTACCGACCTACGCGCCGAAGCTCACCTCGTCCCCGCCGCCCGCAAAGCACAACTGCATCGGCTGGCTGATTACGTGCGCGGCAAAAACGGCGACCCCGTCCACCTCAATTTTATCTGCACGCACAACTCTCGCCGCAGTCACCTCGGCATGATCTGGGCGGCGGTGGCGGTGCACCACTTCGGGCTGACGAACGTAACGACTTTCTCCGGCGGCACCGAGGCGACCGCCTTTAACCCGCGCGCCGTGGCGGCCCTGACGCGCGCCGGATTCCGCGTCGATAATCCCGGTGGCGACAACCCGCGCTACCGCATTCATTTTGCCGACGGCGCGGCGCCGCTGGTCTGCTTCTCCAAAACCTACGACGACCCGGCCAATGCGAAGGACGCTTTCGCGGCCATCATGACCTGCTCGGACGCGGACGAGAACTGCCCGCTCATCCCCGGCGCGGAACTGCGCATGCCCCTGACGTACGAAGACCCCAAAGCAGCGGACGACACGCCCGAAGAAGCCGCGCGCTACGATGAGCGGCTGCGGCAGATCGGCCGCCAGATTTTGTGGGCCTTTAGCCAGATCTAAGCGGGCGCGTGTTCCCCGTCCCCGTCCTCGTAGGGGGCAAACAACCTTAGCCCGGAGGTGCTCCGTAAGAGCTTCTCCGGGCGACTGCGCGCGACTGCGTGCGACTGCGTGCTTCTTGAGACTTCTAAAAAGCCCCCAGCGCCACAACCCGTTCCCCTACATTCACCGCATAAAAATACCCCGCCCCCCCGGCCGAAACATTCGTCTCCGCGTTGCCCGGCACCGTGGCGAAAATGCCCGCCGCCCAGTCCGTTGCGTTGAGCAGGGAGACGAGGTGGGCGTAGTACGCCGGCGAGAAGTTGAGGCGGTAGGCGAACACCACGTCCGTCGGTGCGCCGCTGATGCCGGTGATGGAGGTATTGTTGGGGAACAGGCCTTGTGGCGACGCCCCGGCGTGGGTGAACACCAGCGGCCGGTCGATCAGCTGCTCGTGGAAGGGCGAATTGGTGAACGTCGTATCGCCGGCGCTCACCGTCGCCCCCCGGAACAGCCAGCCGCCGGGGCTACCGTAACCGAAGTTGTGAAAGCGCACGGAAAACTCCAGGAAATCATCGAACTCCAGCCGTTCCGCTACGGGAATTTCGGCGGCCGCTGCGTCGGAGAATCGGGGAACGACGTCCGTTGCGGTGTAGCGCCGGCCGTCAGCCGTGACCTCCAGAAGGCAAACGCCGCCGGGCGGCGCGAAGGCACCGGCCGCGGTAGCGTAGGTGCCCGGCTCGTCGGTCTCCACGTAGTCGATGCGGCGGTCGTCGGTCAGCACGACGACGGCGGCCCCGGTGACCGGCCGTACGGAGTTTTGCGGGTCGGCGTAAACGCCCGGCGTCGACAGCCGGATGCGGTGGGTGCCGGGCAGGCTGGAGATGCCGCCCTCGACCACGAGTTGTACGTCGGTTTGGGCCGTGCCGTCGGTAAGTTCGGGCAGTTCAATGGCTTCTTTTGTACAGCTGCTGAGCAACAGAAGTACAAGCAGCGGAAGGAAGAGATGTGGGATGTTCATGGTGGCTTTGATGTAATGTTTAAGAAGTCCTGACGAGGGGGAGACGAGGCGGGTGTTTCGCCGTGCGTTGTGGTATTCGCCACCTACTGAAACGTAAAGGACCACGACACGAACGGCAGCGCGCCGAACAGCGAGTAGCGGAACACCGTCACGTCACTCCCCCGATCGTCAAACTCGTAGCCCAGCGCGTTCTTCCGCCCGTAGACGTTATAGACCCCGGCGGACCAGGTGCTCGCGAACCGCCGCGCCCTGGTTTTTGGAGCAAGCGTAAAGGCTACGTCCGCCCGGTGGTAAGTCGCCACCCGACGCCCGTTACGGGTGGAATAAATGGGCACCCGCCGCCCCGCGTTCTCGTAAAAGCCGATGGGTAGTGTGATGGGCCGGCCGGAACTCAGATTACCCGTCAGGCTCACGCTCAGCCGTTGGGTGATTTCCGAGCGAAGGTTGAGTTTGAGGTCGTGCGGAATGTCCCACACCGCCGGGTACGCCTCCCCGCCGTTGATGCCGGGAATGGTCAGCAGCGCGCGGGAGAAACTGTAGTTGAGCCCGCCGCTGAAGCGCTTGCCCTTGCGGCGCAGGCTCAGCTCGGTGCCGTAAGCTTCAGCCTCCCCGGCGCGGACCTCGCGCTCCACGTAAGGGTTGTTGATGAAGCTCGCCTGGGCCAGGTAGTCAAGCTGGCCTTCCGTGCGGCGGCCGAAGACTTCCACCGAGCCGGCCCACGCCGCGCCGCTCTCGTAGAACCAACCCGCACTCGCGGTCCGGGTCCGCAATGGCGCGATGTTGGGGTTGACGGGGAACCAGGTTTCGAGCGAGGAATAAGACAGCGTCGCGTTGCGCAACAGGTGTTGGTACTGGGCCGCGCGGGCATAAGCCAGTCGCAGCGTACTCGCCTCGCTGAGGTTGTAGCTAAGCTGCACGCGGGGCTCCAGTGTGAACTCGCTGTGGTAGCCGCCGGAAGTCGCCGTTTCGGCGGGAACTTCGGCACCGGCGGCGTAGTCGAATAGCCGCGTTTGACCCACGTTGTTTTGGCCGCTCAGGCGCAGGCCGTAGTTGAGGTTGAGCCGGGGCGTGATCCGCCAATCGTGCTGGACGTAGAGACCGGTCTCCACGGCTTGCGAGCGGGGTATGCTTTGGCCCACTTCCGCCGATTCGCCCGGCGTGAACCGGTGATATTGGGCCGAGGCACCCGCGTAGAATTTGTGCCGCTCGGCGGGGTAGAAGCTGAAATCGACTTTGGCCGTCTCGGTTTGCAACTGGTTGCGCCATTCGTAGTCGAGGCCGGCGGATTTGAACGCCAGGTCGTTCCGGTACGCGCCGTGGATCAGCGACAGCGTCGAGAACAGCTTCGGGCTCAGCTGCTTGACGTAGCGGAGCGACAGCGTTTGGTTGCCCCACTGGTTATCGAGGTCAGCGTCGGAGCGCAGACGGTCGGAGCCCAGGTAGGCGGAGAGCAGCAGCTTATCGGTGGCGTTGGTTTTGAGCTGGGCCTTGAGGTTGAGATCCGCGAAGCGGGGTTCGAGGGCGAGGTCCGTGCCGGGCTCCACGGCCAGGTCGAAGAGGCTGCGGCGGACGCTGAGCAGGAAGGAAGCGCGCTCCCCGGCCAGCGGCCCTTCTACGGACAGGCGGCCGGAGAGGGGGCTGAGGCCGCCGGTCATGCGAAAGCCCTTCGTGTTGCCGTCCCGCGTCCGCACGTCGAGCACGGCGGAGGCGCGGCCGCCGTAGTTGGCCGGGAAGGTGCCTTTGTACAGATTGACGTCCTTCAGCGCGTCCGGGTTAAACACGCTGATGAGGCCAAAGAGGTGGGAGGGGTTGTAGATCGGTGCTTCGTCGAGCAGGATCAGGTTCTGGTCCGACCCGCCGCCGCGCACGAACATACCGGAGGAGCCCTCGCTGTTGTTCTTGACGCCGGCGGTGAGCTGGAGGGCCTTTACCAGGTCGGCCTCACCGGCGAAGGCGGGGAGTTTTTTGATGTCGGTCACGCCGAGAGAGGTGGCGGAGAATTGCCGTCGGCTCGGGCGGGTGTTCTTGGCCGAGACGACGACCTCGGTCAGGGCGGTGCCGGCGGGCTGGAGCTCGACGCGCAGGGCTTCGTCCTTCAACTCCGCGAGCACCAGCGTTTGGGGCTGAAAACCGAGGTAGCTTATCAAAACCTCCTTTGCATCCGGCGTCCGCGCCAAAGAGAAGAAACCGTAGGCATTCGTAGTCGTGCCGCCGCCGCCGGGCAGCAGCTGCAAGGTGGCGCCGATGAGTACCTCGCCGCTCTCGGCGTCGTACAGGTAACCATGGAGATTGGACTGAGCGGAAAGGTGGACGGTAAAAAGCGTGAAAAACAATAGCGAGAAGCGCATGAGAGGCGGGTTCACAGGACGACGAATTTACGAGTACATTCCCGGTTGTTGCTCGCCGCGCGCAGCAAATACATGCCGGGCGGGAAATTGACCGTAGAAAGGACGACGTCGTGGCGGCCGGGCGGTAATGGAAGGGTGGTGTTGCGGTAGACTTCGCGGCCGTCGGCGGTGGTGATTTGCATTCGTAGCGTGCCGGTTTCTCCGAGTTGTACCTGAATGCGCGGGATGTTTTCGACGGGGTTGGGCGCGACGCGCAGGTGCAATGGAATGGGGGAGGGCGTGGTGATGCCGCAATCCGCCATGAGGTGCTGGACGGCGGCGCGGAGGTTGAGGGTGCCGGACGTAACGGTCCGCTCCCGCAGCGGCGGCCGGTATTTGGCGCCGGCCAGAATGGCTTCCTTTACCCGCAAGGCCGAGCCGCCGGGGAGAGGGGAGACGTGAAAGGTGCTCGTGCGTGGTCGTATAGTGTGTGGAGCCGGCTAGCCGGTAATATTGATGGTCAGGCTTCGGACCGTCATATTTCCGGAGGGGTCGCTGACGGAGATCGTTATCTTGACCACATCACCGACACTGTATTCATCGGCGTTGAAGGGTATATACGCGGCGATGATCTGTTTGCGGACTTCGGAAGATACGATGTCCAGGTAATCCGGGTTGTCGATTGCCGTGGCCGGACCGTCGTTGACGCTGGTGACGAAACTGATGTCACGAATGTTTGCCTCATCTTCGATCAGGATGGTGAATTCGGCTTCCGTGCCCAGCACCAGGTCCATCTCGTCGTTGGCAATCGGGGTGCCGTCTAGGTGCTCGAAAAGTACCGTCGGGGCAATCCGGTCCAGGATTTCCTTCTCGCAGGAAAAGGCCAGTAGCGCAAGGATCGAGAGGGGAAGAAATATGAAACGAAGCATAATAAATCAGTTGTGGTTAGAAAGATGGTTTTTCAGGAAGGAGCGAGATTTTCTTTTCGCCCTCCCTCGTTTCGTTGATACAAAGAACGGACCCCGGGCTACCCACAACGGCTGACAGGTTACGGGTTTGATTTTCTCCTTGAACAGGATTAAATGGGGGGTTATTTGTTCGTAAATACTTGAAAACGAATAAATTATTTAATTCGTTTTCTCATCCATTTTTTCTAAAAAGGCCGCCCAAAGATCTTCCATTGGGATGATTTCGATGCTGTAGAAGTTCATTTTTTGGGGTTTGGCGTCGATCAGCCGCTGCAAATTGTTCTTATTCTTCCTGATGGTAGCCACTTTGTGATAGTTGGCTTCTGAAGCTACGGTAAGCATGCGGGAGAAGTAGTACAGGCGCGGCAGGGATTGTTTGATGCCGTGGCGGGAGAGGTAGCGACTGAGGGCCTCCAGGCGTTCGTCCGCCTTACCGTAGCGGCGGCGGGTGACGTGCCAGAAAACCTCTACTATATATATAAGGACGTTGTTGCCCGCTTTGTCTTGGCTGACCTTCCGCATCTCGTTGATGAATTTGCTCAGGCGGAGTTTCCAGTGGGTAACGAGGCCCAGATGCCTTTCTGTGGAGCCTATAAAAGATAGTAGCATCTGACCTAATAGCAAACGTTCTAAATGATCTTCCGGGGTGTTTTCCAGGGATCTGGAGTTTAGTATTTCATCTACACAGTCGCGCGCGAGATCGTATTGTAGGTTGTGAACATTGTGATAGAATTCCAGCGTCTTAAGGTTGACCCATTGATGATTCTTAGCGTCGACTTTCGTTAGCTCAGATAAGCGCGTGAGCGTTTTTAAAGTTCCTTTACTGTTTCCCGTGAGGAGGTAAACAGCGAAAATGTGTTGTAGGAAAAGACGATGGACGGTAGGGTTTTTGCTGAGAAATATTTCTTGTGGTTCAAAAATGGATTCAATTTCCGCGGTGGAACTCTGACCGACGGCGATCTTAAGGTCGAGTTTGAGTTTGAGCAGCATAAATTCCGTCATTGGTGGTAACTCCTCATCCCCCCTTAGGTTTTCCACGCGGGTAATACCTTCGCCTAGTTCCTCTACTGATAACGAGGGGATACGAAGGTTCGGCAGCAGGTTTTGGTGCCGGTACATACGCTCGGTAATCGTATGGCACTGCTGAATCCAGTCGAAATGAGCTTTCTGTGTAGCGTATTGAATGTATTTTTTTCGATTTGAATTAATATTACCATAATAATAAGTAAGCTTATCCAGAGCTAAATAGATTATTTCTAGTACTTGGTTTTTTTCTGCTTTACGATATGCCGATTCGATTAATGGGATAGCTATTTCCCGTCCTCCGGTGGCCCAAAGCGTAAAGCCCGCCAGGTATAACCTGTAGCATTCAATCCGGTCATCCATCTTACCGATGCCCTTAATAAGAATACCATTAATGATCTGATTTTTAAGAACGGTTTTAGTCTTAGGGAGCCGAGGGTCTTTTGGCTTTCCAAAAACGGACCGTGAGGCCTCTTCCTCCGATGTTTCAGTAACGGTTCTCAAATGAGCTAGTAGTTCGCTGGTGTGCGTCTGCCGCGACAGCATATCTGAAATCACGTGGGTGATTCGTCCTCTTTCATCGAGGAAGTTGACCAGGTCCGAGAGATAATTCATGCATGATGGATGATAGGATAAAGGTCCGAATAAAAGCAGATGTTAAAAGACGTATCGGAAAACTTTAAGCTGAAGTTAATGGACGTATAGTGTTGGTTATTAGTGATTTAAAGCAAAAGATAAAGGCAAATTATGGGTATGAAAACGGAAGCGGGCTTGGCGGGCGTCCGCCTTTTTGAGCCCGTCGTGCTCGCATCTTTGGACTGTAAGATAGGGGAGGCGCAGTATACCGCGCAACTCCATCACCTTAACCTTAGCCGGTTCCGGATTAGCCGTCTTGCTGCCACACGAAACGCTCGCGCTCAAACTGGGCCGGATTTCAAATCGCCGCCCACTCCCCGTCAATTACTTACCTTGCCCCCCACCACAAAACCAACAGACCAACAGACCAAAAACCCAACCATGCCCCTTTCCGTCCATTCCGAAATCGACCCCCTCAGGCGCGTCCTCATTCACCGGCCCGACGCCGGCACCGCCAGCATCACGCCACAGCGGGCCGAGGAACTGCTTTTCGACGACATCGTCTACCTGCCGCAGATGCAGCGCGAGCACGATATTTTTTCGAACCTGCTGCGCCGCTTCCTCGGTAAAGACGGCGTGATCGAGATCGGCACGCTGCTGGCCGAAACCATCGCCGCCAGCGAGGAGGCCACCCGCGAAAGCCTCGAAATGATCGTCAGCTGGGAAGAGCTGCCGCCCAGCTACGTCGATAAGCTGCTCGAACTGTCGCCCAGCGAACTGGCCGAAGTACTCATCACCGGCGACTTCAAGCAGGACGACCGCCGGCTGTTCGATCCCATCCCCAACTTCATCTTCACCCGCGATATCGCCGTGACCGTCAACGATCACCTGCTGATCATGAAGGCGGCCAAGGCGGCGCGCAGCCGCGAGAACTTCCTCACCCGCCTCATTATCTACGCCCACCCGATGTTCCAGGTGCTGCAAACCGAAAAGCGGGTCATCAACCTCAACGACGTCGAACTCTTCCCGCCCAGCCGGAACGCCGAAAAGATGTCCATCGAGGGCGGCGACGTGATGATCCTGAACAAGGATTACCTGCTGATCGGGGAATCCGAACGTTCCAGCAGCTACAGCCTGCGCGCGCTGGCGGACCTGCTGTTCGCGCGCGGCGTGGTCAAGAACGTGGTCCGCGTCAGCGTACCGGCCGAGCGCAGCTTCATGCACCTCGACACCATCTTCACGCAGATCGACGAGCACGACTTCGTTTGCTACGCGCCCATCATCTGCGAAGGCGGGCGGCCCTCCGGCGTCGAAGTCTGGCGGGCGGACGGCGCAACGGCGGCCTACGCCAGCCTCAAGGAATGCATCCTGGCCGAGATCGACCCCATCGCCCGCTTCCTCCCCTCCGGCGGCGGCCGCAGCCCCTTCCAGGAGCGCGAACAGTGGACGGACGGCTGCAACCTCGTCGCCCTCCGCCCCGGCGTCGCGATCACCTATGACCGCAACCCGGTGACCGCCGAGACGCTGGCCAAAGCCGGTTACACCATCACCGGCGCGCTCCGCCTCATCGAGCAAATCGACAACGAAGGCCTGAACCCGGACATCGTACGCAAAACCATCATTACGCTGCCGAGCGGAGAGCTGTCGCGCGGGCGGGGCGGGTCGCACTGTATGACCTGCCCGATTGAAAGGGGGTAGCGTGTTGGTGCTATTGATCTATTAGTACTTTGGTCTATTGGAACCGTCGCAATAGACCAACAGACCAACAGACCAATAGCACCAACAGACCAACAGACCAATAGCACCAACAGACCAATAGTCCAATAGCACCAACAGACCAATAGTCCAACACCCCAACTTATCTTTGCCTGAATTTTAGAACACACTCCCCCTTTCCCAATGAATTTCATCGAAGAACTCAAGTGGCGCGGCATGCTCCACCAGCTCACCCCCGGCATCGAGGAACACCTCAGCGAAGCCCCCCGCAAGGCTTACATCGGGTTCGACCCGACGGCCCCTTCGATGACGATCGGTAATTATGTACAGATCATGTTGCTTACGCTGTGGGCGCGCGCCGGTCACCACCCGGTCGTGCTGTTCGGCGGCGCGACGGGCCGCATCGGTGACCCTAGCGGTAAGGACAAGGAGCGGCAACTCAAGAGCTACGATGAACTGGACAATAACCTGGCGCACCAAAAAGAGCAGATGATGCAGCTGCTGGCGGCGGGTTTGCGGGGCGCGGACGCGGGTGCCGTGGAGGTGGAGGAGGCGAAGTTCTCCGTCGTCAACAACCTCGATTTCTACGCCGAGATGAATGCGCTCGACTTCCTGCGCAACGTCGGTAAAACCCTTACCATCAGCTACATGATGACCAAGGATTCGGTCAAAAACCGGCTCGAATCCGGCATGTCGTTCACCGAGTTCAGCTACCAGCTGCTGCAAGGCTACGACTTCCAGTGCCTGTACCAGCAAGACGGCGTGACCGTCCAGATGGGCGGCTCGGACCAGTGGGGGAACATCACCGCCGGCACCGAATTCGTACGGCGCAACGCCGACGGTAAGGCCTTCGCCGTCACCACGCCGCTGCTGACCAAGGCGGATGGCTCCAAGTTCGGTAAGTCGGAAGCCGGCAACATCTGGCTCGACCCGGAGATGACCTCGCCCTACGAGTTCTACCAGTTCTGGCTGCGCTCCAACGACGCCGACATCCCCACCTACCTGAAGTACTTCAGCCTCCGCTCGAAGGCCGATATCCTGGCCGATTGTGCCGTAATGGCCGACGAGAACGCCGAGTTCCGCGCCATCAACGACATCAAAAAACGGCTGGGCGAAGAGCTCACCGAACGCGTACACGGCGCCGACGGGCTGACAACCGCCCTGCGCGTCACCAACCTGCTCTACGGTAAGGGCGCGGCCGAAGACCTCCGGGCCCTCGACGCCCGTACACTGGCCTTCCTCGGTGGTACGCTGCCCACCTTCCACGTTGCCCGCGCCGCCATCGACGCCTCACCTTCGCTCACCGATTTCCTGTCGGAGCACACCGAAGTCGTTTCCAGCAAGTCGGAAGCCAAACGCGCCATCGGGGGCAACGCCGTTTCCATCAACAAGGTCAAGGTGACGGACGCCGAGGCGGAGATCAACGCCGGTGACCTGCTGCACGAGCGGTTCATTATGGTGGAGAACGGGAAGAAGAAGCGGTACCTCGTCATTGTAGATTAAATGAGGTTCCTGTTGGCGCGAAGCTGCCTCCGGCAGCGAGCACCTGCTCGCTGCCGGAGGCAGCTTCGCGCCAGGGAGTCACCGCCGCTGGTACACCACCAAATCCTCCCCGATCCGGTCCGTCTCCTCGAACACCTCGAACAGCCGGTCCGTCAGCGGAGTCTCCGTGTTTTCATCCCCGCGATGGCCGATGAGGTAGGTCACCGTCGGGTCGTTGATGATGCGGTCGGCCTCGGCCCGCTCATCCACCTGGAAGGCGCGGACGTGGTGCCGCAGGAAGAGCAGTGAGGAGTGGACGTATGGCGTCGGTACCGGCCGGTCGAGCAAGTGATAGGTGACTTGTCTTCCGTTGATGTTAAAAAACGTCTCGCCCGGCCCGAGCCGCTCGCGCAGGTAATCGGCGATGGCCGTCGGGTCGTCGGTCTTATCGCGGTATTTGAACCAGTGAGCGGTGCCGAGGGCCAGCGCGGCGACGGTCACGATCAGCGGCAGCGTCTTGCGCAAACCCTCCCGGCGCAGCCACGGGAACACCGTCAGGCCCGGCAGCCACCACAGGGCGGCCAGCAAAGCGATAATGGGGTGCAGCTGCACCTGGTAGTGCCCGAAACGCTTGCCGGTCAGCAACACGACGGTGGTCACCAACACGAATTGCAGCAACAGGTACACGCCCCAAACGAACGGTCTTGCCCTTTCGTCTCCTTTCGCCCTTTCCGCCCTTCGCCCATTCAGTTGCACCAGCGCGCCGCCGCCCAAAATCACGAAGGGCGAAAAGCGCAGCAGGTAATCGCCCATGTATTTGGCGCGCAGGTACCACGGCAGGTCGACGGGGTAGGCCTTGCTTACCTCGAAAGTGTAGAACCAAAGCTCATCCAGCAAGCCCAAACCGGCGTAGTAGGCATAAACGCCCAGCAGCGGAAGGGCGAAGCCCGCCACCAGCAGAAAGCCAGAGCCGATTACCCGCCCGTACGCCTTTTGACGGCCGTAAAACCAGACCATGAACAGCCCGATCGCCAGGGCCTCCGCCGCGGCGAAGGGCTTGATCGTCATCGCCACGCCCAGCAATATACCCGCCGCCGGCCAGTGCCAGAGTGGGTCTTTACCGCCCGCCCGGATGCGCGGCGCAACCGCTACGGCCACCGCCGCAATCGTGAAAACGTTGAAAAATATCTCCGTATTCGGCGATACGCCGTAGTAGGTGAACAGGCTGCAGATAAACAGGTAGACCAGCCCCGCCGCCGCGCCCACCCGCTCGCTGCCCGTCGCCCGCCGCCCGGCCACGAACAGCCCGAAACTCCCCAGCCCGACGACGGCCGCCGCCGCCGCCCGCAGTACCGGAACCGCCCCGCCCGTCAGTTTGATCAGCGCGGCGTACAACCAGAAAATGCCGATGGGCTTGGTATCCACCACGTCGCGCAGGTACAGTTCACCGCGCAGCAACTCGTCGGCGATCACGATGTACGTACTCTCGTCGTGGTTGATCACCGCGATGAAAAAAGTGCCCCAGCGGGCCGCAACGGCAAGAGCGATGAAGGCCAGAAGCCAGTGGTGGGTGCGCATGGGGAGCAAAGGTAATTAGTAGGAAGTGGGAAGTAAGAAGTGGGAAGTGCTGTCGCATATAACAGCGGCAGCACTTCTTACTTCCTGCTTCCCACTTGACTACCCCCGTTCCGTCCTGATCTCCACCACCGTCCCCGTATTCTCCCGCCCAGGGTAGAGGTCGGTCGTACGCATACTCATTGCGATGCCTTCTTGGTCGGTGATCAGTTCCAGGCGATCTTTAATGATGCTGCTCGAACGGGAAATATGCGCCTGGTCTTTCTTGCGTTCCGCGGCGATCTTACGGCCCACGCCGTTGTCGCTCACGGTGCAGATCAGGACCTCTTCATCCGCCGGGTCGGGCAGGAAACGGATGCGCAGTTCGCCGCCGGACGAAAGGTAGAAAAGGCCGTGGTTGATGGCATTTTCCACGATGGGTTGCAGCAGTAAGGACGGGATCGTCTCGGTGCGCCGGTCGATGCCGGGGTGTACCTCGATCGACCAGGTGAACTTGTCCCCGAAACGAAGGGCTTCCAACCTGATATAGCGTTCGAGCATCAGGATCTCCTCGTCGAGCGGCACGAAGGGCCGGCGGGAGGCCTCCAGGAAAGAGCGCATCAACAGCGTGAAGTCGTTCAGGTAATTGGAAACCCGCGGTGTTTCTTCCTTGAGGAACTGCCGGATGGCCGTCATGGCGTTGGCGATGAAGTGCGGGTTCATCTGCTGCCGCAGCGAACGCAGTTCCAGGCTTTGCACCTTGCGGTCCGCTTCCATGTCTTTCCTGATCCGGGCCACGTTGCGGCGGTGGAGGTAATACAGGAAGCCCAGCAAGAGCAGGAAGCACAGCCCGAAAAACCAGGGCTGTATGTACCAGGGTGCGCGTACCAGGACGTCGAAGTGTAGCGATGCGCCCGTCGCCCGGCCTTCGCCGTCGAAAGCCCTGACGTGAAAAACGTATTCTCCCGGCTTGAGGTCGGTATACCGAACGGAGTTTTCCGGGCGGGCGGCCGTCCAGGTCTGGTCGTGGTTTTCCAGAAAGGTCTGGTAGCGCCGTACGCCGTCGCTTTTCCAGTCGGGAATGGTGAAATCGAAGGCGAAGTAGAGATTGTCCGGTGGAATGATGATGGGGCCGGTCGGTTTGGCCGGTAGTTGCTTGAGTTGCTCGTACCCCTTCCCGTTGTTCAGCTCCCGCAGGGTGAGCATGGCGACGTCGTAGGGGCTGACCTTGGGCAACAGGTCTTCGGTTCGGAAAGAGACGAAGCCGTTAATGCCGCCGGCGTACCATCGCCCGTCGTGCGGGTTGCGAAACAGGGATGCGGTGTTGAATTCATTGTTCGGGAGCCCCTCTTCGACGAAGAAATGGTACGCGGCATCTTCGGGGCCGTGCAACGTCATGCCGTTAAAGGTGGTGACCAGCAGGTGTTCGTCCGCCGCCGCGCCCATGGCCGCAATTGCGTTGGCGGGCAACGGAAGGAACTTACCATCGTCGGGGGGCTGCTCTCCTTCCCGCACCTTACCGCCCAGTCGCCGGCTTGCTCCGGTTTCGGGGTCAAAAGACAGGATGCCGTGCTGGAAGGTGGACAGGAGGAGCTTGTCGTTCTTCCACGGCAGGATGTCCGAAACCGTCGTGCTCGCCGCTTCTCGCAAGACGGTACAGGCTTCCAGACGCTCGGTCGCCACGTCGAAACGGTAGAACTTACGGTCGGTCCCGATCCAGAGGCAGTTGCGCGTCGAGTCGAACAGGGCCGCCTTGGTGTAACCGTGGATGGTGTACTCCGGCCCGGCCGTGAGGATCAGGGCAAAGGAATCCCGCTCGGGGTAGAAATGGTACAGGTGGCCGTCTTCGTGCGTCTGTTTGTCTTCGGTGATCACCATCAGTTCGCCCTCCCGGCCGGTGGGCCTGATCCAGCGGATGACCTCGTGGTCGCGCGGGATGCGCCAGCGCTTCCAGCTTTCGTCCGCCGGGCGGTAGCGGTATACGAAACCGACGAAAGTGTTCTGGTTCTCGAAGTCGCAGTTGTGCCCGAAGATGTCGCCTCGGTAGTTGATCATATTGGTGCCGCAGCCATAGGTGTCGCTGACGGTGCCGTCGTTATCGACCAGGGTGATCGTGTCCAGACCGAGATCATCGGGCCGGATGCGGAACCAGTAAGGCATCGAGGAGTCCTTATTGGCGTATACGTTCCCCTCGTCGTCGGCCGTGAAGCCCCGCATGACGTCTCCGAATTTGTTGGGGGCCAGCTTCCGGTAGAGGTAGCGGCGGAAGGGGCTGTCATTATCGCTGACCTTATAAACACGGTAGAAGCCGCCGTAGGAAGAGATCAGAAAATCATTGCGGAAGTCCGCGCCGGAGAGGGTAAGGATGCGATTCTCGATGTCCCTGATCCAGTTAGCGTCCAGCCGTTGATCTCCGACGAGCAATTGCATCTCTTGTACCGTCTTTTTTTCGGGGTCGAGGTAGGCCAGCACCAGGTTACCCGCCTCGTCTTCCCGGATGAAGTTTACCCATACGCCGCCGGATAGGGGCGGCAGGAGGTGGAAGTCCGTCTCCGAGGCGCCTTTGCGGTACAGCCCCTCGCGGTTGCTCACGAAGATGTTCCCGGCGCGGTCGCGGTGCAATAGATTCACCGGCCGGCTGGTGGGTAGATTATGTCGTTCTACCGTACCGGCGTTGACCAGTTCCAATTGGTTGACGGAGCGGCGATAGAGCAAGTAACCGTCTTCGTCGGCGAAAACGAGCTGGTCGAGTGGGCCCGCTTCTCCCTTTAGCCGGTGGACCTTCCCGTGCGGGCCATCCGGCCGGAAGCGGTAGATGTCCGCCCCCCGGGCGAAGTACATCGCCGCGCCGGACTGATGCGCCACCCCGGCGAAGTGACCGTCGGCGGAGGTTCCCAGCCGCCGGCCATCCGTCGTCAGCGTGACGGGGTCGAAGATCTCCACGGAATCGGGGTGCCGCCGCGAAACGGCGTAGATCAGGCCGTGGGCATCCTTCCTCAGCGCGCCGGAAAATTTTTGGACCTGCTGATGGAACAGGGTAATGCCGTGGCCATCCAGGCGGCAAAGTCCGTTATCCGTTCCTACCCACAGCAGGTTGGCGTCATCGAAGACCGAGCCGTGCACCACCCGGCTGGGCATACCGCCGTAAGTACCGATATGGTTGACCTCCAGGCGCTCGTTCTCACCCGCCTGGGCATGCAAAAAATGGCCGCATACCAGCAAACTGAAAAACACTAAACCTGTTCGGAGTAATACTAGGGGCATAGTCGAAAAATCACGGAGAGACTAAGCGGACAGCGGTAAAGACACTTTTAACGTGGGCAAAAGTAGTAATTTCGGCAACTAAACACTATGAACATGAAAGCATTACTGATTGACGACGAGTCCTCCGCCCGGCTCGACCTGCGAAACATCCTGGAACGGCTTCACCCCACCACGGAGATTGTCGGCCAGGCGGCGGACATCCGCGAAGGGCTGCGTAAAATCGATGACCTGAAACCGGATTTGCTGTTCCTCGACATCGAGATGCCCGGCGGTAGCGGGCTCGACCTGATGGATGCGCTGCCCGTGGAAGGCCGGCCGGAAGTGATCTTCGTCACCGCGCGTAAACAATACGGCCTGGATGCCATCCGTCACCGCGCCCTCGATTACATTCTGAAACCGCCAACGGAAAAGGCCCTGGCCGAAGCGCTTAGCCGCGCCACCGAGCGCATGAAGTTGCGGTCCGTACTTCGTTCGCAAACGGCAAACCCCTACGCGGAAATGGAGGTCGGCATTCCCGGGGAACGGGGAACGGAATTCGTCCGTGCCGGTGACATCAAGTACTGTAGTACCGAAGATCGCTACACCCGTTTTCATTTACGCGACGGCACCACCCGCCTGTCTTCCTATCCGCTGGGAAAGTATCGGGAAACGTTGCCTGATCCGTATTTCTACCTCACCCATCGCTCGTGCCTGGTCAACCAGGATTTCGTAACCGGAAAGGTGAACAAGTTGCAAATAAAGCTGACGACCGGCGAAACGGTGCCCGTAAGTCGCCTGAAAAAAGCAGGGGTCGAGAATTGGCTAAGGCTGAAAAAGTAATTCGCTCGGCTTGGAAACGGATAGTTTCTTACCATTCGTAAGACCAATCATGCCGTTCGTGGTATGAAATTGGTAGTCGGTGACCCAAACCTATAAATTTGACGCATCATCACGAAGTGCTTACCGAAGGGCACCGACTGATGATGGCTCCTTGAATTTCACTTTGATTTCCCATAACACTTGAACTCAATTTTTTTACACATACACTTTGAACACACAATTTTAAAGTTTCACAACACGATACCTAAACTATCCCGCCCGCTTTTCCCATCGGAAAGCGGGCTTTTTTAGTCCGCTTTCAGGCTCCGGTCACGCGGGCCGCCCGTTGCGGCGGCACTACCTTCGCGGCATGTATAACAGTCTCGTCATTAAAGTAGGATCCAACGTGCTCACCCGTTCCGACGGGCGACTCGACATCACCAGCATCAGCCATTTGGTGGACCAGGTGGCCGCGCTGAAGGCCGCCGGCATTCCGCTCGTCCTCGTTTCCTCCGGGGCGGTAAGCGCGGGGCGCGAATTACTCGACGTTCGGGAGGGGACGGACGAGGTGGCCCGCAGGCAGGTGCAAAGCGCGGTGGGGCAGGTACGTTTGATGGAGATCTACCGACAGTTGTTCTCCAACCACGGCTTGCTCTGCGCCCAGGTGCTGGCGACCAAGGGCGACTTTCGCGATGACCCGCACGCCGATAATATGCTGAACTGTTTCCGCGCCCTGCTGCTCGACGAGGTCGTGCCGGTGGTCAACGAGAACGACGTCGTGGCCGTCACCGAACTGATGTTCACCGACAACGACGAACTGGCCGGCCTTGTCGCCCGCATGCTAGAAGTCGACGCCCTCGTCATCCTCTCCAGCGTCGACGGGCTCTACGACGGGCCGCCCGACGCGCCGGAGAGCCGCCTCATCCGCCGGGTCAGCGCGGAAGACGACAGCGTGCTCGACTTCGTACAGGAACGCAAAACCTCCTTCGGCCGGGGCGGTATGGGCACCAAGTTGCGCATCGCCGCTCAAACGGCGGCGGCGGGTATTCCCGTACTGCTGGGCAACGGCCGGCGACCCAATATCCTTTTGGAAGTGACCCGGGGGAAATGGTCGGGCACCACGGTATCCTGAAAAACTTCCTTTTCACCCGCGCCCCCGCCCATTTATAGTCTCAAGATATAGCGCAAAAGGGAGTTGGGACGCTCCGAAGCGTCCGTTCTCTTTCTGAAGAGCTTTCTTATCTCTTATTACCTGAAAAACCCCGTCGGCGCAAGCACCGACGGGGTCCGTAAAACCTATCCGACCACTAATGGCCGAGGCGGATCGTGGTCTAGAAGCGTACGTTCAGTGCCGCGTTGAACATCGTACCCAGCTGGCTGAAGTGGTAGCCGTCGTAGGTCATCTGCGAATAACGCTGATTGAAAGTGATGAGGTTAGACTGGTTCATCAGAAATTCCTCGTCCTCCAGGCGAGGGTCCCCACCGGTTTCGGACATGAACTCCCACTCGGGCAGTACGTTGAGCAGGTTGTTCACGTTGAGCGACAGGGTGGTCATATCGGTGATGCCGTAGTTGAAAGCCAGGTCGGTGACCACCTTGGTGCTGAACTCCGTGAAGATGCCGGCGTCCAGGCCCTGCTGGTAGAAGGTGGTCGGGCCGAACACGGTGTTGTTCAGCGCAACCCCCAGCTTGCCGAAGTCGGTGCCGAGGCCGAAGATGACCTTGTACTTAGGGCGCGAAGTGAAGAAAAGCGCTTCCTGTGTCTGGTTGGCGACGGACTGGCCCGCACCGGCAACGATGGCGGGGTTTTTGACGTCCCCGTCGCGCTCGTTCTGGATCATGTAGTTGCCCGAGAGGTTGATGTTCAGGGCGTTCTGGCCGAGCTTGATGCCGCGGTAGTTGGCTACGAAGTCGATGCCGGACGTGCGGGTGTCGAGGCCGTTGACGAAAAAGCTGAGATCGGAAAGATTGTTGTCGGACAGAATGGCGTCCAGCTCCGTATCCCCGGCGTCCGTGCCGCCGATCTCGGTGGAGAGGATGATGCGGTCTTCTACGCGGATGTTGAAGTAATCGAGCGTGATGCTCAGGTCACTGGAAGGCCGAAGGCCGACACCGACGGTGAAGTTGGTGGACTTCTCGGGGTCGAGTGCGGGCAGGCCGAGCAGGCGGGCCTCCCGGCTCACGTTATTGACGAGGCCACCCACCTGGATGCCCTGGCCGGGAACGAAGCTGTACTGCGCTTTCTGGGTGAAGATCTGGTGCAGGGTAGGGGCCTTGAAACCGGTGGAGAAGGACGCGCGGAGCGTGATCTTGTCTTCGGCGAACTTGTAGCGCGAGCTGACCTTATAAACGAAGGCGTTGCCGAAATCGGAGTAGTTCTCGAGGCGAACGGTAGCGTTGACGAGGAAGTCGTCGGTGATGTCGAAAGCCGCATCGGCGTAACCACCGAAGTTGTAGCGGTTGAACTTGCCGGAGTTGCGGGGGTCGGCACCGGCGAAGGAATCGGCACCGCCGTCTTCGTAGCTGGCGAGCTCGCCTTCGATGATGGTGAAGTTCTCGTTCCGGAACTCGGAACCGAAAGCGATACCGATCTTATCGGACAGGCGGCGCGTGATGTCGATATTACCGACCGTATGCGTGAAGCGCGTGCCACCCGGGTCAAAAGTAATGGGGCTGTTCTCCCGGTAGGTGAACGTACCGTCGGGGTTCAGCGTATTGTTGCGGTTGTGCGAATTGTTCACCTTGTAGGTTTGTTGGTTACCACCGATGGTGAAGCTCAGGTCCGCGATCCAGCCGTCTTTCTCGGTACGGAAGCCGAGGGTGCCGTTGTAGTCATTCAGGAGGCCCTCGAAGGTGGGCACGTACCCGATGTACTCGCCGTTGGGCCCGTCGGGGAAGAAGTCCGCCAGGTAGGGAAAGGCTTCCTCGGTACGCCAGTACGGCGTACGGTAGTTGGCGAAAGAGTTGACGCGCTTGTAGATGTAGGCGGCATCCCCGTAGATCTCGGTCGTTTCGGTCAGCTTGTTGCCGAAGTTGACGGCGATCTTGGAAGCCGTCGTTTCCGGCGAACCGTTAATGTTGCGGGCGTCGGGATAGGCGTCGAGGAAGCGCTGAACGTCGGCGATGTCCGCGCCGAAGTCACCGGCTTCGCCGGCCGCGTCCACCGTTCCGGGCCGGTTGGCCAGGTTGGTCTTGCTCAGGTCCAGGGTGTAGTTGATGAAGCCGTCGCGGCCCAGTTTGGAGCCGTTGTTGAGGGCGATGCCGTACATCTCACCGTCGCCTTCGCTGGTGATGCCGGTGCGGAGGGTAAAGGAGCCATCTTCGTCGTTGTCCTTCAACACGATGTTCATTACCCCGGCGATGGCGTCGGAACCGTACTGGGCCGAAGCACCGTCGCGCAGGATCTCGATGCGCTTGATGGCGTCTACGGGGATGCCGGAAATGTCGGCGCCGGTCTCGCCCCGTCCGGGGGAAGTCTGGGTGTAGAGCAGGGCCGAAAGGTTCTTCCGCTTACCGTTGATCAGGATCAGCGTACGGCTCGGGCCCATGTTACGGATCTCGTAGGGGTCGAGCAGCGAGGTGGCGTCATTGACCGGCGTCTGGACGGTGTTGAAGGACGGGACGCGGTACTGCAGCGCCTTGTCGAAGGTTGCCTGACCGGTGGAGATGAGGTCCTTGGCGCGGAATATGTCGATCGGAAGGGGAGAGGTCGTGTTGGAGCGCGGGGCGGTCCGGGAGCCCACGACGACCAACTCTTCGAGGTTGGTAGCCCCGCTTTCGAGGTTAATGTTCAGCGTGGCGTTCTCACCGGGGGCGAGGGTTACGTCGCGCGTCTCGGTATCGTAACCGATGTAGCTGATGCTCAGCGTGTAGGTGCCCGCCGTCTTGAGGTTAAGGCTGTACTTGCCGTCCACGTCCGTGACGGTGCCCACGGAGCCGGCGCTGATGGTGGCACCGATGACGGGGTCGTCACCGTCGGTAACCGTGCCGGAAACCATTTGGGCGCCCAGCAGAACGGGGAGCGCGAGCAGAAGAGATAGAATCTGGTAATGAAGGAGTTTCATATATACTGTTTGGGTGAAAGCGGATCCGGTTCCGGTACGGATAGTTAAGTGTGCTTTATTGCGGCGGCCGGGATGGTACGAAAGGAAGCCGAACAACCCAAGCAGACCGCGCCTCCGCCGGAATACGGAGCGCACTACGGGAACAGACGGGCGTTTTTTTGCTTTGTACCCGGTTCGACCCGGTTTATTTCAAAAAATTATCGGTTCGATAAAAAAGGATGGCCTCGCCCGGATAGCGTCTTTCGTAAAGAACGTCCGGCGGATATGCGCAAAACCAAAACCCCTTTCCGGAAGTATTCCGGAAAGGGGTGTCGGGAACCGGACCCGGGAGGGTTCGGCACATCGCGTTTGGCTCGCGTGAGCGTTTTTCCGCAATTCTTTAGTTACGCCTCCAGGTGGAAGTCGATACAACGGTGGAAGAGGTCGTGAAATCGCCCGTGGTGGAATTGGTCGTTTCGTCCTGGCTGATGGTGAGGATGTCACCGGAAATGCTGTAGTCGGATGTTTGGGCTCCGCCCATTCCGCCAATCGTCATGCCGTTGAATTCGAGGGAGAAGAGACTGCCGTTAAAGGTTATTTCGTTGCTGGAGGCGGTGTAAGATCCCGTGTTGTCGACACTCGTGTAAGTGTCGGTCGAGCTGCTTGTCGTACCGTCCAGGTCGGTCGAAATGGCGATGGTATAGGAACCGTCCGCCGTGAATTCGGTACCCGTGAATTCCAGGTCGTAATCGAAAGTCGTACCGCTGATTTGGGTAGTGGCTACGGAGTTGATGTTGGGGGAGGTAACCGTGCTGTTTACGGTAGCCTCCAGCGTAAGGGCGGTCCAGTTGCCCTCCAGTTCGGCCGGGGCCGGGGCGTCGTCGTCGGAGCCACAGGAGGTGAAACCCGCCAGCAGGAGCAGAAGAAAGGAGAAGTGAATAAGTTTCATCGTCAGTTTTATTAAGCGTAAAAGGAATTGACCGGGCGATCCCGGCGTCGGCTCGGAAAAGGCTGATTGTCGGAATCAGCGATTGACCGACCGATCTTCTACGCGAAAAGATTATCTGATATTGGCTGAAAACGGATTTTTTATTGAAATACTTTCTCCCCGTAAAGCAAAAAACCCCTCTACGAAACGGTTGTCGTAGAGGGGCCGGCGTTCCTTACCGCGTTTCACCTAAAGCGTACCCCGCAACTCCTGTTCGCGCTCGATCGCCTCGAACAACGCCTTGAAGTTGCCCTTGCCGAAACTCGTCGCGCCCTTTCGCTGGATGATCTCGAAAAAGACCGTCGGGCGGGGCTGTACGGGTTTGGTGAAGATCTGGAGCAGGTAGCCCTCATCGTCGCGGTCGACCAGGATGCCGAGCTCGCGCAGGGGGCTGAGGTCCTCGTCGATGTCGCCCACGCGGTCGAGCAGGGTGTCGTAGTAGCTGTCGGGGACGCGGAGAAACTCCATACCCCGGGCGCGCAGGGCGCGGACGGTACCGATCACGTCGTCCGTCGCCACGGCGATGTGCTGAATGCCGGGGCCTTTGTGGAAGTCGAGGTACTCTTCGATCTGGCTCTTCTTAAGGCCGGGCGCGGGCTCGTTGATCGGGAATTTGACGCGGCCGTTGCCGTTGCTCATCACCTTGCTCATCAGGGCGGTGTATTTGGTGCTGATGTCTTTGTCGTCGAAGCTGATCAGTTGCTTGAAGTCCATCACGTCGGCGTACCAGTTCACCCACTTGTTCATCTCACCGAGGGCGACGTTACTGACCATGTGGTCGATGAACTTGAGGCCGATCGGCTCCGGGCGATACTCCGGCTCCCAGGCGGCGTAGCCGGGCAGGAAGGGCCCGTCGTAGTTCCTTCGCTCCACGAATTCATGAATCGTATTACCGAAGCTCTGGATTTGGGCGCGGACGCAGGTGCCGTGCTGGTCGGAAGAAGCCGTGGGGGAGGAGACGGCCTCCGCTCCCCGCGCCACCGCGGTATCGAAGGCCACCGTCGCGTCGTCGACCCACAGGGCCACGCAGCGAACGGTATCACCGTGCAGGTCGTGCAACCGGCCGATCTCCGTACCGTTGGTCAGCGGGCTGGTGAGCACCAGCCGGATCTTGTCCTGCACAACGACGTAGCTCTCCCGGTCCGTCAGGCCCGTGCTCAAACCCGCGTACGCCAGCGGCTGAAAACCCATGCACGACTGGTAAAAGTGCGCCGCCTGCCGCGCGTTGCCGACGTAGAGCTCGACGTAATCCGTACCCAGCAGCGGGAAGGAATCGGTGGTGGTGAAGGGGGCCGGTTTGGTGGCGATGGTGGACATTGGGAATAGTTTTGTTGTTTACGCAATGGTTGCGGGTGCAAAGGTAGGGTTAAAGTGGGAAGTCTTATAAGTGAGAAGTCTTCAAGTGGGAAGTGGGAAGCGCCCACTAATGCGGAGCTCCGCGATCGAGTCTTTCGAATCAAAATCAAACATTGAATCTACTCCGAAAACCTCGACTGACATAGGTTTTGATGTTTTAGTATGAATTTGTAAATTAGCATATGTTTAGAAAAAGCCAAAACAATCAGGGAGATTTATTTAGTGGTATATCAAGCCACGTGTCAGATCGGAAGCAAAAAATGCTGTCAGATCCAAATTCCTGGCATCATGTATTTTATCGAGAAATAGTAAGTCGGATAGATGAAGAAGTATTTTCAGTACTCTTTTGTGGAGATAATGGTCGTCCCAATGCGTCGATACGGGTGCTAATAGGGATGATGATATTGAAAGAAGGAAATGGTTGGAGTGACGAACAACTATTTGATGAGTGTCGGTTCAATATAAAAGTACTGATGGCGTTGGGTTATCTGAATTTGGATGAAGATATACCAGTTGAATCGACGTACTATTTGTTTAGAAGGCAATTGATGGATTACAACGAAGAATATGGTACGGACTTATTAAAGAAGAGTTTTACTAAAATCACCAAAGAGCAAATTCAAAGCTATAAGGTGAGTGGTAAAAAGATAAGGCTAGATTCCAAATTAATTAATTCGAATATTGCTTTGTGTACAAGAATCGACTTGATTCTGGAGACGATAAGAGTGTTTATAAAGGGACTAGATTTATCGGAAGTAAAAACCGATTTGAAAAAAGAAGATTATGAATTGTTGTTGGAATTTCAGCAAAAATCAACAACGAATCTAACTTACCATTTAAGCAAAGAAGATAAAGGGTTGTTATTGCACCGGATGGGTCATGTGATAAAAACATTATTAATCCATTATGAAGGTCGTCCGAATTATGAGCATTTACAGCGGCTGTATGAAGACCAATATAAAGAGGTAAGTGATCAAGAAGAGAATGGTGAGGGGGATGATGATGCGGGTGATGAAAATATAAGTACTCCACAGTTAAAAGAGCCAAAGGAAT
>ENA-ORXT01002297-ORXT01002297.1-marine-metagenome-genome-assembly--contig:-NODE-2297-length-23212-cov-4.245040_pt1 | contig 23212 bp, 20 predicted proteins | sample MGYA00237868_ERZ511482 | MGnify/ENA metagenome assembly ERZ511482
TAGGTCATATAAAATAGCGATTCCCAAACAGGCATAACAACATTGGCTGATAGACAAAACCTTTACCGACTAAGCATTATCAAAGTACCTCAAGGTAGTATTTATCTATGTTTGAAATTCCGATAAAAGTAATAGACGAAAATAGTCAGATTGAAATTCCGCAACCAAATCGTAGTGGTGATGCAGCGGCGGATCTTCGAGCAAATGAGTCGGCGATTATAGCATCTGGATCTCGTGCAATCGTAGGGACCGGGCTAGCAGTTGCTATCCCAGAAAATGCTTGTGGACTAGTTCTACCTAGGTCGGGTTTGGCTTTCAAACATGGAATAACTGTTTTAAATTCACCAGGGTTAATCGATTCAGGTTACAGAGGTGAGATAAAAATCATTTTATTGAACACCTCTGATGAAGATTTTAAAGTGGCTGTAGGTGACAGAATTGCGCAACTTCTAATAGTTGGACTACAGCAGGTTTCTTACATTCAAAGCAAAGAGTTACCTGCTGGCCCAGATGAACGAGGTGAAGCAGGCTTTGGGTCTTCAGGAGTCAAATGATGTCAACATGCGAAGTGAACTCGCTAGGCAGAATGTCAATAAAATCGACTAGGGCTGAAGAAACTGTAAATGAACTTATTTTTTCTGAGCATGGAACGTTCGAAGACAGAATGTATATGTTCGTTGAGGCGCAACCACACAAAAACACTAAATATGAAGTTGGATTAACTGCAGAATCAGGCCATTTTATATCACAGCGTGAAGACCCAAAGATGACAAGTATCATCGCAACACCATCAGCTGAAAGCCTTTTGCTCCACACAGAACAAGATGCACATATTGCTGATTTAGAGGTTGCAAAAAAAGATGATATCGCTGAAAACCTCATTGATGTTTCTGTTTGGGATTGGAACGGTAAAGCCCTAGATCTTGGTGATGAAGCAGCTTCATGGGGGCAAGCTGTTCTAGGTCGGCCAGTTAGGTTAGTGGCAGCTAGCAAATCAGATCCTAGGTTTGTGTTGGATGACCCTTCTATGGGCATAGTTGGTTTTGCTGATAAGTATCCCCTTCTAATAACGAATATAGCTTCGGTGGAATCAGTAAACGAAATGTTAAATAATGCAGGCAAACCTACTGTTCCTTCAAACAGGTATCGAGCAAATATTGAATTATCAGGACTAGATCCATTTGAAGAAGACAGAATTGAGACTCTAAGCTATACCGATAGTAATGGTAAAAAACTTGTCTTTAGAAGAGGGACTCCGTGTGCCAGATGCCCAATACCCGACACTGATCAAATAACCGGCGAGGTTAGGCGAGACGTTCGTTCTGTCTTAGGTAAAAATGGTAGAAGGGGTACTTACACCGATCCTTCTAAAGCTGGAAGTATTGCAATCTTTTTTGGTGTCAATTTTTATTTAGAGCAGATGCCAGGCCAAGGTGAAGTAATAAAATTACCAACGGGATCTGAACTGGAAATTGGCTATGCAGAGCCTAATTGGATTCCAACCTGATTATTCAATAAGAATTAGGTATTGGACATTTGAATAGTTATTTTTGAGCCAACTATCTTGATGCTGTCGACTCCTTTAAGATTTAAAGATTCTAAATCTGATTTTGTTTCTGCATCTATTTCTTGGTCATTGTTTTGGAAATTTATATACACATAATCTTCTGACCAATTGGCTTGTACAGTTATTTGTCCTTCGCCTTGTAAAGACTTTACAGCTGTATCAACTACAGTTTGCAGCTCATTCATGGAAGATAGTTCAATTCCTAAACGCATAGCCAAGCCCGATATTGCAACTCTACCAATTCTGGTGAAATCTGGAGAGGCTGGGAAAGTGACTTTAAGTTGTTCGTCTGTATCTAAGCTCACGTTATTACTATGGCATATTTTTGACACTAATTGCTATTCTCTCGGATAACTTTCATTGGATCTTTATCTATGCAGAAACCTTTGAACGAAGAGTGATTGATTATTCCGCCTTCAGGCCACGTACCGTATTCGACTTCGATTACTTGGGATGGAGAAACCCAAACCGGTTTTTTCTCAAATGAAACTTTAATCTTGAAAGGTGATGATTCGGCTGGTTTTAATAGTTTAGTTATGTTACTTCTGGTGTAATCATCGAAGCCAGTACCCACAATGCCGGCGAATGTAATATTCCCTTTTCTCATATAGCCCAGTATTAATGAACCAACGGCTCCTTTAAGTGATTCTTCACCTTCATGCCATCCACAAATAATAAACTCTTGACGTTGGCGAATTTTTTTCTTTATCCAATCATGCGACCGTTTTCCAGGTTGGTAAATGCTATCTTTCCTTTTTAGAACTATCCCTTCGAGCTTTTTTGATTCTGCGATATCAAACATCGCTTGAATGTCGGTATTTGATTTTGGAACTTTCCAAGATTTGTTATCTTCTAGAACAGATTCAAGTAGCTCTCTTCTATGTGAGTAGGTCTCGCCCACTGTTTGTTTGCCATTATAAAAAAGGATATCAAACGCCATAAAGGTTATCGGGTACTGATCTAAGTCTAAATTGTTTGGTGTTGATGATTGAAACCGATGTTGTATTCTTTTGAGCGAAGGAACACCGTTCTCAAATGAAACAATTTCACCGTCAAAAATAACTGGGTTACTGACTTGTGTGTTCAGTTCATGTAATTCTGGAAACTGATTTGTGATTTCTCTTCCACTTATAGAATAAATTCTTGTTCCAAGATCCGGGATGCAATGCACTTGTGAGCGAATGCCATCCCATTTAATTTCAGCAACCCAATTTTTGTCATTTATAAAACTGCCAGTCAACGCCTTCATGGGTTTTATCCATGACAATTGATCTTTCATAGAATTAGTTTATATTATTTTTTACCATAAATATTTGTATGTATTAGCTAAGTTTTTTTGGAATATTTCATAAAAAATACTCAGCCTACCATTCAGTAGGCGCTTTTTCAGCTTTCTTTAGTTGCTCGCCTACTTCTAAGTAGGTAGGGTGGGGGTATGGTAATATCCGCCGACTTGGCACTTTTAGCAGAACTCGAACCAACAGCTGCAACGTTGTTAGAGAACCACTACGCAAAAACAAAAGAATGGCACCCCCATACTCTTGTTCCTTGGAGTAGAGGTAAAGATTTTGAACCTGACTATGAATGGAGTCCAGAAGAATTTCCATTACCAGATGAAGTTCGTAGTGCACTTTTTGTAAATCTCTTAACAGAAGATAACTTGCCGTATTATTTTCGAGATATCGAGCGTATGTTTGGTCGTGAAGGCGCTTGGGGTGAATGGGTCCGTAGGTGGACTGCTGAAGAGGGGCGTCACGCAACTGTTATTAGAGAGTATTTGACCATAACAAGAGCCATCGATCCTACAGCTTTAGAACAAGGCCGAATGGCTCAGATGAGCGGCGGTGAAGTACCTGAACCTGAAACTGCAACAGATGGTTTGGTTTACGTTACTCTCCAAGAGCTTGCTACGAGAATTTCTCATCGAAATACTGGTGCTCTTATTGAGGATCCAGCAGGTCATAATATTTTAAGACGAGTAGCGATGGACGAGAACCATCATTTTTTGTTCTACCGAGATATGGCAAAAGCAGCTTTAGAAATTAATCCAAGCATGGTTGTTCAGTCTATGGAAAAGGAAATTCTTGGATTTGCTATGCCGGGTACAGGAATTCCAGACTTTGCTAAACATTCTAAAGCAATTTCATCGGCTGGTATTTATGATTTGCAAGCGCACTATGAACAAATTCTTGATCCAATAGTTATGAATTTTTGGGATCTTCCGAATCTAGAGGGGCTCGACGCTGAGGCTGAACAAGCTCGGATAAGAACAGTTAACTATATTGAAAAGTCTGGGCGTGTATCGGAACGAATTAAGGCACGTAAAGAAGCTAAAAAAGAAGAAACAATTTCTATTTAGTTTATTACTGTTATTGATTGTTTTATATTTAGAGTAGTTTTTTACTCTAAAATGACTGGACCATTTGGTTCAGGTTCTTCTGGTTCAGGTTCTTCTGGCTCTGGTTCTTCTGGGTCAGGATCATCTGGATTAGGATTGTCCGGATCTTGTTCTTCTTCTTCTTCAAGTCTTTCTTTTTCTAACTGAGCTTTTGTTGGTTCCCCATCGCAGCTATAACCTTCTGTATCTCTATATATAGCGACAACAGCATTAGGATTAACCTTGCCGTCAATGTTGCGCCCAACACGAACCTTCTTACAAGCCTCTTTATAAGGTTCTTCAACAGGAGTGAGAGCCTTAACATTTCTAAACTTTGTAGAGTAAAAAGTTACAGTCACAGATGTTGGAGTGTGTTCGGTCCAGACCAAAATTCCGTATTTAGAATTATTTTTCATTATTTGCTCTGGCCCTCCCCAAGAAATTGTAGCTTCAAGCCCTCTTGGGTATCGATCAATGTAAATCGAATGTGATTGGTATTGGACTAAGTCTGAACCGCTGAAAAAAGCAGCGTTAAAAAAGGTTGTTATGAATTGGCTTATCCCGCCTCCAACATCATCATCAACAACAACACCATCGATAATTGCTCCGGCGCCTACAAAACCTCGTTCGACAGTTCGTTTCCCAACTTTTTTGTTCAAAGAAAGTGTTTGTCCAGGCCCTACGACGGCGCCATTCATAATATCTGCAAATCGTTGAATGTTCTTCACTCGATCTTGGCCCGGGTTATGAGCGGTAGTGCAGCTACTAACCTCTTCTACGATCCCTAATTTCATAAATTTTTCATAGGTCGGATCAGAATTAATAAATTTTGGTTCAACTTTGCCTCTACGAATGTTTCTGTCATACCCTGAGCTTCTGGTAAAGCTTCTGCCGGGTCGTTTACATTGTGCAGCCATAGAAGGAAATTGAGGAATATTTCCAAGAGTCGCTTTTTTAGGTTCAGAGCTTAATGTTTTTTTAATCATTTCGGCTGTGTTGTTATTACAGCAAGTAACATTTTTTGAAGATGGAATCAATACTGGCCTATTATCAATAATTTTGAATACCGGGCTGGAGTTAGAACCGCCAATGTTTGGCAATTTGCTCTTTAATATCTCAACTGCTATTTCTTGATTGATGTGCCAATCAGCTTGCCCTTTTTCATCTGTTCTGACTTCAAACATTGTTTTTAGTTCATTAGGTTTGAGTTCTGCAACTTTGTCTAATACAGATATCAATATAGGTTCGCTGGATATATTGTTTGCGTCCTCTGCCAGCTGTTCAGCTTTTTCTAGACTGACAGTGGGTTCGGTGTTAGCGCTGGGAATATTCACTGAGTATGGGTCTCCAGTGTTAATGGCATCGCTAAATAAGGTATCAATATTTGAAGTGTCAACTGATATTCCTGGTTTCCCAGGTGATACGGATATCTCATTATCCTCAAAAATAAGTTGAGGTTCTTCAACCACGCTTAAGTTCTCATCAAAAAGGCCTGTGACTTTATTCCCAAGTCCGTCCTCAATTGAATTAATAGTGATTGGAATATCAGTTTTATCTTGTCTTCCAAACAGCCAGCCAATGGGTTTGAAAAGGATGAAACCTTCGTTCTTGTTCGCCAATGCATCTTTGGAAAGTTTGTCTGAGTTTATACTTAATCCGAGTTCGCCTAAGGTGCTAGTTTCTGAAAGGTCGGTAACAGTTATAGAGATCTTTTCATCTGCGAAATCGTTGGCAATTTTTTTAGTAAAATTATTAATTTCATCTACGTCCATTCCAGATACGTCAGTTTCTGAAATGTATGTTCCATTTACAACTTTGTCAGAGTTCCCAGAATTGCTAATAGCCCAGATAGCAAATAATAGAATATATAATCCAAAAATTGCTGCCAATGGTATTAGAAATTTTAGTTTTGTATTGAATCCATTAAATGGGTTATTAAAGCCCTTCTTTGGAGGTGTAAAATTGTTTGGCCCTTTGAATACAGGTTCGCTTAGTTCTTCGCTTGCTTGATTAATGGGGTCATCGAAAGATGAATTGTCGTTAAAATTACTCAATTTTTTTCACCTTCGACATAGTTGTATCCCTTTGCATCAATTGAAGCCCATATTGATGTGTATCGTATGAAAAAACCCAAACATGTAATCAACCTGTCATGAGTATTGAAACAGTTGATTCTTGGAGTGGTAAACAAATTTTGGATAACAACAATCAATTTGTATGTCAAATGTTATACATTGTGTAAAAATATTGATATGTTGATCATGAGGTTGGGTTAGGTTCAAATGTTAGAACATATAGTCTTATTTTTTGCTTCTGTATTTGCTGGTGGAATTGATGCAATAGTTGGTGGCGGTGGGCTAATTCTAATTCCAGCTTTGTTTATTACTTTTCCTCAAGCTGAACCCGCCGCATTGGTAGGAACCAATAAATCTGCTGGAGTTTGGGGTACTATATTTTCAGCTACAAGGTATTTGAAACAGGTAAATGTTTCTTATTCGGTCTTATTGCCTGCTTCAATTGCTGGAATTGTTGGTTCAATAATCGGTGCATTGCTTTTGCTTGGAGTGCCTACTGAACCTCTACGTGTTGCGTTACCAATTATTCTTGTATTGCTACTTATCTATACAACTAAGAATAAGGATTTGGGTAAAGTTCATTCCCCGAAACTCGCTGGGACAAAAGAAACGCTTGTGGCGAGTGTCATTGGGTTTGTTGTTGGAGTTTATGATGGTTTTTTTGGACCAGGAACAGGTTCGTTTATAATATTTGCATTTGCGAAATGGCTTGGATATGACTTTTTGTATGCTTCAGTTTCAGCGAAAGTTATAAATTCTGCAACTAATATTTCTGCATTAGTAGTATTTCTTTCTACAGGAAATATTTTGTGGGAATATGTTGTTTTGCTTATAGTTGGGAATTTAGTCGGTGCATTTTTTGGTACACGTTTAGCCTTAAAGAAAGGCGCTGGCTTTGTAAGAATCGTGTTTATTGTTATTGTTTCTATTCTTATTATTAGAACTACTTATGATGCGATTGTGTTGATAGGTTAAGTTCAAAATGTGTTGCATGTATGATTGAAATCTGATGACTCCAAAACAAATATTCTCAAGATATATAGAAATGGGCCAAATGATGGGGGAAATGTTTTCGCCTTCAGTCGAGATAGTTGTTCATGATTTACGGAGTCCAGATAAATCAATAATATTTGTGTACAACGGTGAGATTACTGGACGAAAAGTTGGCGATCCAACTACTGATCTTGGACGCTTGCGTATAGCGGATCCTGATACACCTAGTTCAATCATTGGGTATAATAACAAGGCGCCAAATGGCTCGAAATTAAAGTCATCGTCTTTGGCTATAAGAAATGAGAAAGGTTCTGTAATAGGGTCATTCTGTGTTAACTGGGATTTAACCGCATTTGATCAGTTTCAAAATTTTTTGTCAGCGTTTATGAAGACTGTCCCAAATCCGCATATAAATGATGGGGAAGATTTTGGAATTTCTGGTGCAGAAGAAACTATTGAAGAAATGGTCGATACTTATATTGTTGAAAATGGTTTATCGGCTAAACAGCTATCACAAGAGCAAAGGTCTAAGTTGGTCAGAGATTTACAAACCCGTGGAGTGTTTGAAAAGCGTGGAGCTGCAGCAACCTTAGCAAGGAAACTAAATTTAACTAGAGCTTCAATATATAACTATTTAAAATAAGGCACTAAATGTTTATGTTGCCTTAGCTGTATATAACTGAAATGTAAACTGTTGTTCTATCTGGATTCACTGCTGCTCCGATTTTTTGATAAGCAGTTCCGTTGCTACCTTCACAACCAGTATCAGCTATATTTGGATTCCACCATTCTGCTTGGCCTGCAAGTCCATTTTGAAATATTGATTGTTGCAATTCATCAAGCCCGTCTTCGCACCAAGTAGACCCAGTGAATTCATCTAGTTCGTTGCTGTTGATATTAAATTTGATTAAATAAAATGGGTCTTGAAATCCGCCTTCGAGTACGTTTATTTCACTTGCTGAATCTGGCCAGCTAAATCCATATGTGACTTCGAGCTCTTTTGCTTTTTCAAAACCTTCTAAGTCTTCAAAATAGTATATGCGTTCAGTTCTAGTAGACTCTGATGAAGATTCGGCACTGCAGGAAACGGTTGCGAGTGTTAAAATTATAAATAAAACTGTTTTCACATGACCAATTGTACTGATTTATATCTATTTCGGCTGGAAATAAGTGTATATGTACCTAACGACCGTGGGTTCATTGCATCTAAATGATATTGCATATTGAATTGTTTTTAATTTGAAGTAGGCTAGATAGTGCGCTTGTATATTCTAAAGGTGGTTAGATGTTTAAAGGTTCTGTAAATGGCTGGTCAAAACGTTTATTAGCTTTATCTCTTGTGGTGTCGGTTTTAGTATTCTCAAATGTAAACCCAACTAATGCCCAAGCTCCTATTGATTTAGATTTCGTAGCAGCTCAAGAGACAGACTGGGGTGTAGAGGGTGAAGGTATTTCAAATGTTGTTGGAGTAACTAACTCTTTAACTTTTTCTGTAGAAGAAGTCAATAGCAAAATTTATGCTGCTGGGAAGTTTACAAATGTAACTAATGGAGATACATCTTTTGTTCAACCTTTCTTGGCTGCTTTTGATGTGAACTCAGGTGAATGGGTTTCTACATTTACACCAGATATTGAACAACCTGTTCTTGAATTACAAGCTTCACCTGATGGCGCTTTATTCATCGGTGGAGAAATTAAAACTTTAAATGGTTCTAATGTTGGTTCTTTTTCTAAAATTGATCCTGAAACAGGAGAAATTTGGCCCGGTTGGGATACCCGTGTATTTGGTGGTGGATCCTACGTCAGAGAAATCTCTCTAGAAGATGACGGTTGGCTATATGTTGCCGGACGCTTTTCAACCGCAAATGATGGCTCAGGTCCTATTGCTGTAAACGACATTGTTCGTCTAGATCCAATAACTGGAGTTATAGATGTAACTTGGTTGCCTGATCTTGTGAATCTTACAAATATTCGTGGTGTTTCTGCCAGCAAAACTCAGAACACAGTTTATATAGTTGGCAAAGGAACTACTCAACATAATGGTGTTGTAGGTATCTCATCGGTTGATCCGACAGTTATTGTTTGGGACTCTTTCGAAAATAACTATGTAAAGCCAAACATGTGGGATGTTCTAGCTACAGAACACGGAACTGTTTTTGTTGCAGGAGAACAGCATGCTTTATACGTCTATGATGAGAATAATTCAATGGCGTTAAAGCAGCATCATATTTCTACGCCTTTATCTGGAGATAGAGATGGTGGTGACTATCAAGATTTAGAACTAGAAGGTGATACTGTTTTTGCGAGTTGTCATTGTTGGGGTAAGCACTATACGTCTACAGAATTGCTTTGGTACTCAGATGCTGGCTGGGGTGAAGATGCCTATACGGGAACTACGAGTGGAGTGGTTGCATACGATGCGTCTACAGGACTTAGAAATCAAGATTTTAATCCATATATGTCTGGTGATATTGGAGGATGGGATTCGCTTCGAGCCTCAGATGGATGTTTATGGTTAGCCGGCGGGTACAACTCTGTTGGTATTCCAGGATCAACAAGGTCAGGCCGAGATCTTGTGCGCCTATGTAGCCCAGAGGGTGGGATAATAAATCCACCTGCTTCTTGTGTAGCAATTGTCGATCACCCAGATGTTGAAATTTCTTGGGATGATGTTCCTGGGATATCTGATTTTGTGATTTATAGAACAGTAGATGCGGGGCAACAATATCATCGAGGTTCTGTTAGCGATGCCAATACGTTCACCGATTCAAACAGGTTTGACACAAATTTAACTTATTATGTAGCTTCCAAAGTGGGAGTTGATAAAAGTGAAACTGTTGAGTGTAGTTCTGAAACGATTGAACCAGAAATTGTTGCACCAGTTCAATGTCAAGCAGTAATTGATGGATCTGGCATTAATATAAGCTGGGATTTTGTTGTAGATGCTGACCGATATATAATTAGAAGGTCATTAGATGGTGGCACTCAACAACACCGTGGTTCTTTCACAGGTTTGTCTGCTGTTGACTCAAACCGTGATGGATTTGAAATTCAATATTTTGTGGAATCAGTATTCCCAGGGGATATCAAAAGCGACCGTACTGCTTGTGATATGTCTGAAATTGAACTTACTGTAGATGAAGTTGCATCTTGTTTAGTTACTCAAGATCCTGCAGATCCGAATTCTGTAGTAATTTCTTGGCCGGCTGTTGATTCTCCAGATCCGCGATATGTAATTAAACGTAGCGTTGATGGCGGAACAATATTTTGGTCAGGTGCAGTAGACGTTGATACTACTTTCGCTCACTCTCTTAGAGCTGGAAGTATTCAATACTATGTACAGGTTAAAGCTAACGGCCTGCAGTCTGAACTAATTGCTTGTGGTCCTGTAGTTCAGGGTGTCTAGAAACCCAGAATAGCGGTTATCCTAGTAGACGTTTTTTAGCGGCTTTACTTCTTTCTAAAAGATCAGCAGGTATTTGGGATTCAATTCCCGAACCTGTTGATTTTTTGGTTTCAGTAGTTGATTCGACTTCAGTAGCTTCTAACTCTTTTGCCTCAGCTGCCTTAGCCAGTTCTTCTTGATTTTTTTGCCAGGCTTTGAGATGCTTAGGTCTTACAAGGTCGTCATGGTCTATATGGCCAATGATAGATTCATCTGAGAACCTTACCCAGTATCTTTTCCATTCGCCAAGGCCATTTGAAAGTTTTACTTTCCCCTTTGCACCTTCAGGAATTTCACCAACTGGTCGGGTAGTGACTATTTTTTCGCCAATGCTGAAAGCTTTGTCTAGATTTATTTCTTTTGCCATATTATTTAGGGTATCTTTATCCTATTAAATTTTACTACGATGTGATAACGAAGTAACCCTCCGTGGGCAAGGCCCAAGCGGAGCGGATTATTTGATGTGATCTAGAATATAGAAGATCACCGTAATTCTATTGTTATTTTTTTTGTTTGAACCAGGTCAACATCGGTAGATCCTAGAAATAGTTAATATTTATTAAATTTATGAATACGCTGAGCAGAATCCACTGATTAAGCACTCTTGTTTGTTATTGTTTGGTTTAGGTTTGTTTGGATGAAGTCTTTCTTATAGTCAGTTCGCTAGTATAGTTTTTTCTTTTTTGGAAAGGTAAACTGATTACTGGCGTTTGGGAGTTTCTGTGGCGGTCGGCAACATAAAAACAGGTAGAAATATTCGTTTTCCTGCTGTTTCGGATTCTGCGATTACAGCAACTGATTCTACTCATCTGCCTCATGCGATTGATTCAGAAATAGAAATCATTAGTGCTGAACTTCTATTGATGGGCGGGCTTTTAGATCTCACAAGAATATTTCCAGAATACCCATACTTTGTGTCCAGAGAAGTAGCATTATATTCTAGAGTTTCATATAAATCTACGTTGGATCTTATAAGAGGTATGGATAATACCTCAGTAGCTGCAGAACTCTTTCTGAATCAAATTTCTAGCAAAGATGTATTAACACAAATCCGTGCTTTAGTGGAAGTACCTCTGCCAGCTTTAGAAGAAGCTTTTGATTTCGAATTCGTAGATAATTTTGAATTTAACAAAAGAATCTTGATTGAGAATTTAGATGAAATTTTGGCGTATGTTGATGATGATCTTATCGACTTTGAACTGACCGAAATAGAAGACGAAACAATATCTGCAGTAGAAACGCGCTTTAGAACTATCGTTGGTATTTTCTTATCCGAAGGGAAAGAAAGCAGAGTCGGAAAAATTGCTGATGCTTTACTAAATGACCGTGATGTAGTTGATCGCAACAGAGACTCTAAAAGAGTTGGCTTAAGTCAAAGAACCGACCAAGCAGGTATTCCATATATTTTTGCTGATATCTCGGGAATTCCATACCAACTTCAAGCAACTAAAGCGACTTACGAACAAGTTGAGTTTGCTGTTCTGGAGCTGGAAGGGTTGTTAGAAATCTTAGAACGGCTAAAAAATGGTGGGCTAACTGATTCTGATATCGAATTTTTATTTGGGCTTCAACCAACTCCTAAACCTGAAGAAGATGTTCTTAAAAACTTTCTAGAGTTACTTAAAGATGGTCCTTTGTTAGAAAAGAGAATCATTAAGAACGCTATATCTCAAAGTATGACTCCAAGTGAAGCTGATATTGAGAAAATTCGTGCTTTGAATCTTGAGGGGTCAGATGATGCTGCCAGAGAGCTTGAAAAACTAAAAAGATATTATGAAGAGCCACCTACTCTGATCCATTTAGATCCCAAAGTTACACAAGGTTTGGTTGATGGTAATTCTCAAATAGATATTGATAAGTTTACTTCTCAAATTGAAAGCTCGATTGAATATTTTCAAGGGATAATTGACGGAATAAATATTAACGCATTGCCTGAGCCAGTAAACCTTGAGGCAATCATTAAAGCCCGACCTAAACCAGAACAAAGAATTGCCGGGTCAACATCTGCAAAGTCTGGTTCGTCAAAAACTCCAACGCAAAGCACAGCGCCTTCTGATCCCGGTATTGGTATAGAAGCCGACACTATTGATCCAACGACTCAAGAAGGATATATTTTTCCCGCACCTCCAAAAATGCCTCGTAGCAAAAGTCGTTTACCTGGACCTGATACTCCTGCACCTAAACCAGCTTCTGTATCTAAACCAGCTCCTGTACCTGAAACAATAGAAGATCCTGTACCAACTACTTCGGTTGAGTCGGAACAATCTGAACCAGCAAAACCAGTAAAGAAAAAACCTATAAGAAGATTATCACCTAAGAAAGAAGCAAGAAAAGCAGCAATAGCAGCAAAGAAGGCTGATTCTAAACAGCCTCCTGCTCCCCAAATCCCAGCTCCCGATATAGAACCAGAAATCACAGTTACGCCAGTCATTGCATCAATGCAACAGCAACCAGATCATCTTGTTGCTGATTATATTTATGTCACCCCGGATGCAACCGAACCAATAGATCCATCCAATTTTGAAATTGATACTTCTTTGCCGACACTCATGAGAATAGAAAGAAAAAATTCGTGGCACGAATTAACTTTAACAAACTCTGAAGCATCAGTAGTAATTAACGCAACGACTTTTCGTCAAGCAATGCTCTGTGCTATTCAAATATCAACAGGAGTTCAGAATGATAGAATGCTGCTTTTAGGGCAACATGAATTCCCAAATATCCAAGAAGATGTTTTTGTCTGTGACTTGGCGACAATTGGAGAGTTTACATTGGAGGTATTTTCTAATGTCGTTACTCTCAATATGTTTACTGTTGATTATTTATTAACTGGTGATAAGACTTTGAGAATTGACGTTTATGATGATGCTAATAAGTCTCTGTGGCCGTTTGGCTTGCATGCTAATGATGGTTTCACCGAGTTAGATGTGGAAACCGTAATCACTCAAAAAATACAATATCCAGAATTTTTTAGATCTCAATTTAGCTCTGAGGGATCTTGTGTTATCGTTTCTTTAGAAAACAATTTCGCTGTTGAAGTTCCTTTCGAGATGGCAGTTTTCTACATCGAGTACAGCATGTTGACCGGTAACCCTCCAAAGACAGAGGGGCTTTTTGTATTTCAACTTGATCAGCAACAGGCTGGCGTAAATCTTTACATACCCGGCCATAGCCCAGATTCTGTCGAGTGGAATCGGCTAAAAGATCAATATCTTGAGGTGATAGTATCTGACCGACAAGATATTATTGGTTTGCAAGAAGCTAAACGGAGTCACTTAGATGACTTAGTTATTGGATATCATTTTGCTCAAAAGCAGTTAATTTCAATTTCTCAAACAGAATATGAAAGAGAACGCGAAAGGTACGCAATTCTTGGGGCTAAAGAAGACTGGTCAATCTCTATTGAAGACACAACAGTGTCTATTTCTGATGGGGCTACAACAATCGAATCGAATTGGTTAACCTATTCACAAGCATTTAGTTTTTTGACGAATCTGTGCCACGATAAAAGCCAAGATTTTATTATGCCTCAGATGCTTGCCAGTTTTGTTCCTACTTCGCCAACAGAGCAATTTGTTAGCGAATTTTCAGTAGAGGACATTCATAACCATTGGCATAATGCAATTTTGTCTGGGCTGGTTTCGTATTTCTATCTTGCCATTGACTTAGATGACACCTCTAACTCTGAACTTATTTTAAATTTGCCTAAAGGTGTTTATCAGAATCCATTATTCGATCATCTAGATATGCCGAGTGGGTGCTGGCTGAATCAATACGATGATATAGATCAAATGTTTCCTGACTTGCCGATGAGCTCGCAACAATTATCTACAGTAGAGTTGAACTCAATCGAAGATTTATTACAAACTGGGATTGTTGAGCCAAAATCGACTTTTGGTATACCCGATGTACGTATGAATAATTCACAGGGTCAGGAAACAACAAATGTTATTCCGAAAAAAATTCGAAGAGAGTGGAGAGGTAGCAAAACAAGTATTCGTAAATTGGCAAGAAATAAAAAACACACTCGATTTAATAATATTGACGTACTATTTACAAGAGGCTCGATAAGTACGCCCCACTCTTTATGGGGCTCATCGGCTTTTCATATACTGATGTTTGCCTCTAAAAAACCTATTGCATTAGGTTCTAAAGTGGCAGAAAATCGATATTTGCTTGAAGTGTTTCGATTGGGGAAAGAACCATCTGTAGAACTTGTTCGTAGACTGTTAGAAAAACTAAATGTAAAGCCTATCTCACCAACCCTTCGAGATGGAATTCTTAATCTAGCTCCTAAACCAGTAGGTCCCTTAACTCCACGACCAGACGGAACTCCACCAGCCTCTGTATATATTCAAACGGCCGATCCTTTAAGCTGGATATCAGGTCCGACAGTTTCATAAATCTGTGTTTAGAACACATTCGTTGATCTAACTCAACTAAGTATGTTGGAGCCTATGATCCGTTAGATGGAAACGGCGATAGAAATCCAGACTTTAATGCTGGCTCTGGCAGGTACGAGGTATTGCAGTTATTTGTCCTGCAAATTTCTTGCTTGTTAAAAAAGAACTGATAAAACTGGAATAGTTACATTATTCCAGAAACTTCCTATCTTGGCTCACTATCAACATTAATTAAAAATTTACCTGTTGCAGCATCTGTTATCTGAATTTCAGTGTCATAAATTAGTCCAGAATTAGAAGGCGACAGTTCACATTTAAAGGTATCGGAAATAGAAAGGGCAATCGGAGTATCACCACAATCAAGGGCTCCATCCCCTAGAACTGTTCCAGATCTTGACTCTAGAATCTCAACTGCATTTTGTTCGATCGCTCTGAGAGCATCAACTGTAACTAAATCAACAGAGTTAACTGAAATCGTATTTTCTCCAGTTATCTTAGCGATCCATTCAACTGCACCAACATCGGTTTGGGACCTACAAATGAATGTTGTACCCAGATTAGTATCAGCCGGTGTGTCACAATTTGCAGAAACTTCAGTAAACGATTGCTGCTCAGCTATCTCCCCTTCAATTAACTCCTCCGCTAATTTTCTTGTTGAAGCTGTAGAAATTGTTGCAAGATCATTCGTTTCGTCTTCAACTAAAGAAGTCTCAAATAATAGTCTAAATTCGCCAGTTTCTATATTTGTGATCTTCACTTCAACGTCTTCAGCAGCTTCTGAATTTGACCTAGTTAAAGAACATGCAAAAGTTTTCGAATCGTCTAGAGCAATTGGGCTTTCACCACAATCAAGAGCTCCATTTCCAAAAGATGTTCCAGCATTTTGTTCAATCTCATCGAGAGCTTTAATAGTAACTAGATTAACCGAGTTGATTGAAATCTTATTTTCTCCTGTTATCTCAGTTACCCAATCAACAGTTCCTATATCTGTTTCTGATGTACAGTTAAATACCGTACCCATATCTTCATTTGACGGCTTATTGCAACTAGCAGATACTTCACCAAGCGATTCCCGTTCAGCCAACTTACCCTCAATTAAATCCTCCGCTTCATCTTCTAACGAGCTACCAGCAGAGGCGCTGAACGAACATCCAACAGCTAAAGCACATATAAACACAGACAAAGACATATTTTTAAGATTCATAATTAGATCTCCAATTATTTTTACGATTCGCTCATTTATGTCCAATGGCTTGTGTATTCTTTCGTTCATTAAAGTTCTTAACTTTAATGAAACATTCCCGCCACTAGTGAGTTCGCTATACGGGCCTGCTACAATTTGGCCATCATGTGCTTGTGCAACTGGTCTATCCAGAGTATGACATTAGTGGCAGATTAAGAAATATCAATATCACACGTAGTCTTCGCTTGTTCTCTCAATCCATTCTGAGTTCTTAACTTTTAACCAAAGCAATCCACTTAATAAAGAGAAGAACCTGTAATAGATAGGGAATAGGAACAGAACTAAGATAGTTGAAACAAGTAATCCGAATATCATTGCAACAGCTAACGGCTCCCAGAATGGGTCTGCTAAAGCTAGCGGAGTTAAACCTGCAATTGTAGTAAGTGTAGTTGCAATGAGTGGCCTAAATCTAATCCGAATAGCCTCAGCTATTGCTTCTGAAGCTCCAAGGCCTTCTCTTCTTCCCTGGTTAGCTGAGTCTGTTAATAGGATTGTGTTGTTTACAACTACACCAATTAGCCCGATCACTCCGATCACGGCAATGAAACTGATTGGATTATTTGTAGCTAATAATCCCCAGAAGACACCGATTAATCCAAATGGTATTGCCATCATTATAAGTATTGGTTGGAATAGCGAACGGAATTGGAATGTTAATAATACAGCCATTGCCAATAACGCTACAAATCCCGCTGTCCCGGTAGCGGCGAAGTCTTCCTGGTTGTCTGATTCTTGTCCTTGGTCAAATTCAAGTGTGTTTGTATTTAGTCCTCGAGACGTTAGTTCTTCTTCGCCGAAGTTTTCTGTCACAAATTTTTCTGCAGCTTCGGTCAAAGCGGTTATGTCATCAGCATCAAATTTTGCTCCAACAGAAATTTGTCGTTTGTTATCGACTCTTATAATTTCGTTTGTGCCAAACACTTCAGTTTCTGTAACCAAAGCTTCTTCGCCGTTTGCTCTCTCAACATTGTTGCCATTTAGTTTTTCTGAAATATCGTTGGCTAAAGTCACAGCAGCTTCAGAGTCATCGGAAACATTGATTTGAACTTTGAAAGGAAAGTCTTCTGTAGGTGGGCCGTTGCTCAAAATTTCTGCTGAAACTTTTGCGCCTTTAATATTATCTACTTCAGATTGCACCATTTCAATAAGTTCTGGAGACGCTATCTCTCTGTCATTAAATGAAACCAAATTTATAAACAGGATGGCGTTACGAGATCCGGAAATAACGTACTGTGCTCTTAATAGGTTGTCGCCTAATTGTTCAGAAACAGCTTCGTCAATTTCTTTTGAAAGCTCTTCAGCTTCTTCAATTGTTGTTCCATTATCAAAATCTGCTGTAACAACAAATGCGTTTGAATCTTTTGGTGCAGGGAAAATGTTAAAGCTTAGTTGAGAAAATAGTGTTGAAGCTATGAAGAAGACAATTCCTAGAGATCCTACTACTCCAACAGTTGTATATATTATTGATGTTTTTGTGTTCTCACTAAATAGTTTGGCTATTTTGCTTAGCCAATTAGCTGCTTTTTCTTCTGCTCTGATAATGAAGTTTTCGTTGGCTTTGCCTTTGAGAATAAAAGGTGAGGCCAATGCAGGGATTAAGATTATTGACAGAACAAATGAAACTAAGAGCGTTACAACTATGGTTATTGGCATTACTCGGATGAACTCTCCAAGGATTCCAGTAACAAATAGTAGTGGGATGAACACTAGAACTGTTGTTAAAGTCCCTGAGAATGAGGCAGCGCCTACACGCCCAATTGCGTAACGTACAACTTCGATAGGTGACTTTGATTGTTTTCTATTTGCCTCGATTGATTCAGCTATAACTACAGCATCATCAACTAAAAGGCCGAGTGTAAGAATTAAAGCAAATAGTGTTATTACATTTAATGTTAAACCAAATACCCATAGTAAAACAAGTGCGGTTATTACTGTAGAGATCATAAATGCTGAAGTAACAATTGCAACTCTCCAACCAATTAACAAAAGGCTTACTGCGGCTACTGCTAAAAGACCTGTGAAAAGGTTTGATTGAAGTGAAGAAAGTTGGAACCTTACATCTGTTGCCTGGTCAGCTCCGATTACTGTCTCATAATTTTCATCAGTGCTTGGATCTGATTCTATTTGAGATTTTACAGCGTCAGAGAATTCAATTATGTCGAGGCCTGTGTCCGCTCTTATTAACCCGATGCTTATTGAATTTTTAAACTCTCCGTCAGCTGATGCGAATCTGTTAAAACTTGTTTGGCGTTCTACTTCTTGGCCCGTAGCTGGATCAACTGCAGTTGTGAAAAGGTCTTGAGTTTCAGCCGTCTCAATTTCTGGGCTTTTAACCATGTGTTCTACAACTTCATCAGCCCTTTCTTGTAGCTCAGCTGGGGTGGCGTTATCTGACTTGACCGATATCAGCAGGTCATATCTTTCTAAGAACTTTGCTGGTTGTAAGGGCTTGAACTCAATGAGAGCTTCTTTGGGAGTGACTTTTTTAGCTGCTTTTTCTAAGATCTCTACGCCTTGTTGGGAAGTAAGATCCGAGCTGAACTCAACAATCATAAAGAATGAATTATCTAAAGCTGTTGCATTGATGCTTTCGATCCCTTCTTCTTTGATCAATGCTTCACTCAGTGGCCCTGTTACATCTTTATCAACTGTTTCAGGACTATCAGCAAAGTAAGTTCCTGAGGCTGTGCCTATCGGGAAGTTAATACTAGGGAAACCTTCACGACTTAGACCAGTGGTATATGCGAATATTCCTGTAAGTACTAGAACAGCCCATAGTCCTACAACGGCGAGGTATCTTTTTGCCGAAATCCCAGCTATCTTCGCAAAGATATTTTTGGATGCTTTAGATTCGGTTTTTTCCATATTCTTACATTAGCGGTCATATGTGTATTATTAGTTTGTTTTTGATATCGAATAACTATTTCAACGATCTGTATAGCAGTGCTAGTCCGAGAAATATAGGATAAGTATCTTCTTTAATGCTTCGTCATAGTGCATATTAAAGGATAGAATGTATTTGTGGATGCGGCGGTTCCTGAAAAACGAGTAGAGAGAAGAGTTGCCTGGGAAAGAGGCTATTCTTCTAGAAAGTATCTTCCCTTTCATTGGATGAAGGCTCTATTTGCTTCAGGCGATAAAAATCTGATTTATACGCTGAGGTCAAGCAGTCAATGGATCCAGTATTTCAGTGATTTAGTAGAAGACAATAAACTTGGAAACCCTTTTCAAGAATTCAGTAAGGTTGACAAAATAGTTGCAGAATATCATGTAGAAGGTGATGGAACTTTGGAGTTATTGGCAATTGAGTCTTTTGCTTTAAACCCTGATTATAAAGAGGCTACAAAGCAGGACAAATCTTCAATCATTGGCTCAGTATTTCATGGAACTCTTATTAGTGTCCCCTTGATACTGCTTGCCTCATTTTCGATTTTCTTAGTAGCTGCAGTTCTTCTGTCGGGTTTAGTTCTAGCGCTCGATACTTTTAAAAGATCACGTTTGGGTGATGTGCTTACGCTAATAAACCCAGAGAATAAATATGTTCTGATTCACGAAATCAAGGACAGTGAAGATGTCGCAAGTATTGATTCAAAGAGTGCTACACCTAAGCTCCCGAATTCAAATCAAATAGTTGTTGAAACTACTCATCAAGTTGCTTCAACAATGTCGAATTTCTCTAATAGCCCCGTAACATTAGGCGCTACTAGTAAACTTTCAGCAAAATTAGGTGATTCACAAGACAGGGCACATGCTCGTCCGGTTCGCTTATCAGGTTAGTGGAGCTTCTGCAAATCCAACACTGAACCTTTCGCACCAAATCTCGACCGTGTTAAACTTGTCTAGGTTCACATTTAGATCTACTTCATAGTTCTGTGAGCCGATGTTGCCTTTTAATTCTCCAAGGTTAATTATTTCACCGTCATCGGCTCTCAAATATACTTTTAGATCAGGACCGTTATCTGATTTGAAATCGTCTTCGAATCTTAAGAATCTTTTGCTGCCATCTGAAATTATGTTTGCAGTTCCAGATCCGTCATAGCTGCCTAAGCCGGTGAATTGAGCGGTGGCTTCTGTTCTTGCTGCTGTAGTCTCTTGCTCGGTGACAGTTGTCTGCTCTTCTGGTGTTGTTGAATCTTCTGGTTCAGTAAATGTTTCTGTAGAAGTTGAAGTTTGAGATTGATTGTCTAGCTCATCGCTCGATGCAGTTGTTTCAAATGGGTTGTCTTCTGCTACTACATCATCTACGAAGGCTTTATGAATTCCAAAAACCCCGAATGCTAAGAATAGGGCTATTGCTAACCCTATAAATCCACCAGTAACTATCATGTATTTTTTGTTCATATTTATCCTCGCTGAATAATTAACAATGTTAGGTGGCAAAAAATTTCATTTATTCTAATCTAATACACTGGTCTGTGCGGGGTTGGGTTTTATTTAATGAACTCAAAGCTTTTGAATTTACCTATAAGAATGCGTAATCCATTATTGTATATTTATCGCGGTTATACTGGCTTCCGATCACTTTTATAGTGCTTTGAAAGGAACTATTATGGCCGGTGGCTTAGTAGGGTTGTTTGACGATATTGCGGCGTTGGCAAAGTTAGCGGCTGCTTCGGTTGATGATATTGGAGCTGCGGCTGGTAAAGCTTCTGCAAAAGCTGCTGGTGTAGTTGTCGACGATACAGCAGTAACTCCAGCTTATGTTCAAGGTTTAGCGGCAGAGCGTGAATTGCCAATTATTAAAAAAATTGCCAAGGGTTCTCTTAAAAACAAATTATTGTTTATCCTTCCAGCTGTGCTTCTTCTAAGTGAATTTCTTCCTACACTAGTCGAAATTATTTTAGTTTGTGGCGGTACTTATCTGTGTTTTGAAGGTGCCGAGAAAATCTATCATAAGCTAAAAAAAGATGATCACAGCCATGATGTGCCTGCTGTCGTAAAAGGTCCTGAGGCAGAGGCTGCTACCATTTCTGGTGCCATTAAAACTGATTTTATTTTGTCGGCAGAGATAATGGTAATTGCTCTAAAAGAAGTTATTGATGAAAATATATGGTCCAGAGCAATTATTATGGTTGTTGTTGCCGTATTCATTACAATAATTGTTTACGGGGTTGTTGCCTTAATTGTTAAGATGGATGATTTTGGTCTTTCTCTTGTGCGCCGTGAGTCAGAATCTAGTCAACGAATTGGTCGCAGGTTAGTTTCTGCTATGCCAGTACTTCTTAAGTGGCTCTCTATTGTTGGAACTGCTGCAATGATTTGGGTTGGCGGTCATATTCTTCTTGCTGGCGCTAAGGAACTTGGCTGGGGTTGGCCTTACGATTTTGTTCATGATTTAGAAGTGTCTGTTAAAGATGTTGGCGGAATCGGTGGGGTATTGGCATGGCTTGTTAACACTTCTTTGTCTGCTGTTGTTGGGTTAATTGCTGGAGCAATTGTTGTTGCAATAATTTCGAACTTGCCGTTTGGGTCGAAGAAAGATCTCGAACCTAGTCATTAGGCTCGAGATCGCAATTTTCATCTAGTCGATTTCTAATTCTTCTTCTTTATTCTTTTGTCTACTTTTGGATATTTTCATGCCAACAAAGAAACCACTTAATACTGCAACTAGTCCAACTATGAACCCGGCTATTGTTGAGAATTCAAATGTTTCTTCACCAAAAATTTCTTCCTGAAAGCTGACTCTTAATGCTCCAATCAGGAATACCGTACCCATTAATAATTGCAGTAATCCTCGTTTGCGTTTAAAGTCTGATCCTGTGGGCCAGTACATGGCATTCTTGCTTTGTGAGTATCTTTGCACAATCATTATTACAAAAACTATACTCACCATAAAAGGTGCCACATAGGGTACTGCTGCTCTTCCGCCAATAATTAACGCAATTCCTGCAGTTAGGTATTGCAGAATTACAATTAGTTGGAAGCCAATGGCAGAAGATTCGTACCATACAAAGCGGCTTCTTTCATCTTTGTAATAAGGGTGATCTAAATCTCCTATCCATCTAAGTGCTGATTCTGTTTTGTTTATTTCTCTACTCACGCCTGTTCCTTTTCTGAGAATAATGTTTCTACGGTTACATCAAGTTTGTTTGCAATGCGCAATGCCAAATGGACTGATGGTGAGTAGTCTCCAGCTTCAATTGAAACTATTGTTTGCCTACTCACCTCAACTTCTTTAGCAAGCTCTGCTTGCGTTACATCTGCAAACCGTCTGTGCCGACGAACACTATTTTTTGTTTCGTTGCTTGGTTTAACCATAATCATAAATGTATATGATTCTTTTCCAAATGTCAACTTTAATTTACATTTAGAAAAGAATAGTTTACTAAAATTGCTGAATAGTGATTGGCTTAGAGGTCAGTAGACGCATGAAATAAACTCATGCTAATTTGGATAGGGTGCTGTCTCTCTGGCGTGTAGAAACTAAAGCCTGCTAGTTGGGTGTTAGAGGTTGAGTTGTGAAATTTATGCCTGCCCACCCAGAGGCCATAAAATTTCGTATGTTCCCGTGGTCGTTGCCTTCGGGGTTTCCTAAAACATCTTCACGATAATATTTGCCGAACAGTGCAAGAGTTTCTTGTTGATCTAAAGAGTGTATTTCTGCGAAAGAAAATATTTTGCAAGAACCTTCATTAGTGCCAGCATCGTTAGTTAGATCACCGTTTGTGAATGCAGCGGGCGTGTATTTATATTCGGCTTCTATGGTTTCTATTACATGAGTAAAGTCAATAGCTTCTGGTGAGTTCTTTGTTTGTTCAATTAGTTGCTGGGTTAGTGGTTTGTTTTCTAGCATCAATTTTTCCTATCTGTCTAAAAATTCTTGTACTCGTTCTGGCGGTCGGCCAATTATTGCGGATTTTCCTTTGACTACAATTGGTCTTTGTAATAAGCGTGGATGTTCAACTAGTAAATCGATAATAGCTTCAGCATTGTCTAGTTTTGATTCGTCAAAATCGGGTTGAGATGCAATGTGTTCTTTAAAGAAAGAGTCTCTTCTGACTAGTTCAGTAATGGGGTCTTCTAGTTTTGAAATTAGATCTTCTAGGGTTTCTCGGTCAGGGTTATCTTTAAGATAGTTGATGATTCTGTGACTAGTTCCACTTTCTTGT
>ENA-ORXT01002298-ORXT01002298.1-marine-metagenome-genome-assembly--contig:-NODE-2298-length-23207-cov-3.942110_pt1 | contig 23207 bp, 16 predicted proteins | sample MGYA00237868_ERZ511482 | MGnify/ENA metagenome assembly ERZ511482
TTCGTTTATCGGTATCGCTGCGCCGGAGCGGGGAGCACCCGCAGTGGGCGTTGAGCCGTTGAGGGTGTAATGGACGCCGGGAGGAAGCTCAATGGACAGCGGGCCGCCATAAAAACCACCCGCAGGGGTGGGGCTTGCGGTGCTGTTCTCCCTGCTCTCTGTTTGTTTCATTGCACCTGCGTCTGCGCCCCAAAAAAAGACAAGCAGTAAGCAAAAAAGCAGCCTTGAAAAGAAGTATCGTAGGGGCAAAACGGTAGAATATCAAGCTAAGTGATAGTAAGGTAACGATGCGCGCTGACTTTTCTGTAGTACACTCGGTCACTTCAGATTATTTTTTTATTTCCGGTAAGTTGATTGTCTAATCTGATTCGTTCCCGACCTGAAGTGACCGAGTGACCACTTTTGCCAAAACTATTCCGAGGAATTTGCACCTCTTGTGGCTTTGGGTAATATATCTTTAGCGCCCACAGAACCTCTACCAGCTATGCGCCACGCCCTCGAAAATCATCGCCTCAGTATCTCCGTCAGTGAAACCGGAGCGGAACTCGCCAGCATCGTTAAACTCGATACGGGGCGGGAATATATGTGGCAGGCCGACCCCGACGTGTGGGGTAGCAGCTCTCCGGTACTCTTCCCGATCATCGGTATGCTGGCCGACGGTAAGACAATGATTGACGGACAGGAGTACCGCATCCCGAAGCACGGGATGGTGCGGAATAATCCGAACCTTGAGTTGTTTTATCACTCCGAAGACCGGCTGACCTTCCGGCTCTGCTACAGCGAAGAGACGCTGAAATTGTATCCCTATAAATTTGATTTCCGAATCACATACCGGCTGCGCAACGAGCACATCATTGTTTACCACGAAATCATGAATGTGGACGAAAAACCGATGTTTTTCAACCTCGGTGCTCACCCCGCTTTCCGCGTTCCTTTTATCGATGGAGAGGCCTACAGCGATTATTCTCTTCGCTTTGAGCACAAGGAATCCGCTGGCCGCTACTCCGTTTTATCCAACGGAACCATCGGCGACGTCACCCGGCCCGTGCCCTGGAAAGACGGCAACATCCTGCCGCTAACGCACGAACTATTTGCTAAAGACGCGCTCGTTTTCAAAGACCTCAGCTCCCGCAGCATCACGCTGGAGAGCAGCATCACCGGCCCGGTATTGAAAGTAGATTATGCCGGCTGGACCCACCTCGGTATCTGGGCAAAGCCCAATGGCAATTTCGTCTGCATCGAACCCTGGATCGGGCTGGCCGATACGCCGGCTACCGGCGGCGAATTCAAGAATAAGGAAGGGCTCATCGAACTTGACCCGGGGCAGACGTATGAGATGAGTTATGATATTAAGATTTTGTAAAACCTACCGCGCAAAAGCCACCGCCCGCTTCTCCCGAATGACCATCACTTTGATCTGGCCGGGGTACTGCATGGATTCCTGAATCTCCTGGCTGATCTTGAAGCTCAGTTCGTCGGCGTGCTGATCGCTCACCTTGTCGGCTTCCACGATAACACGAAGCTCCCGGCCTGCCTGCATGGCGAAGGCGGAGGTGACGCCCTGGTTCTTCTTGGCGATCGTTTCGAGCTCCTTGATGCGGTTGATGTAACCGTCGAGGATTTCCCGGCGGGCACCCGGCCGGGCGCCACTGATGGCGTCACAGGCCTGTACGATGGGAGAGATGATGTTGTTCATCTCGATCTCGTCGTGGTGAGCACCAACGGCGTTGACCACGATGGGGTTCTCTTTCAGCTTTTCACAAAGTGCCTTACCGTAGAGGGCGTGGCTTAGTTCGGTATCCTCTTCGGCGACTTTGCCAATGTCGTGCAGCAAACCAGCGCGTTTGGCCAGCTTGATCTGCTTTTTGTTGAGGCCCATTTCGGCGGCCATGGTGGCACAGAGGTGAGCCGTCTCGATGGAGTGCTTGAGCAGGTTCTGTCCGTAGCTGCTGCGGAACCGCATGCGGCCTACGTAGCGGACGAGCTCTCCGGGCAAGCCGTGAATGTCGAGCTGAGCGACCGTCTTCTGGCCAATCTCCTGAATTTGCTGCTTGAGTTCCTTTTTGACCTTATTGACGACTTCCTCAACACGGGCGGGGTGGATACGGCCGTCGCTGACGAGTCGCTTAAGCGACAGGCGGGCAATCTCCCGACGGATGGGGTCGAAGCTGGAAATTACAATGGTCTCCGGGGTGTCGTCTACTACCAACTCCGCGCCGGTGGCGGATTCGATGGCGCGGATGTTGCGGCCTTCGCGGCCGATGATCTGCCCCTTCACGTTGTCGTTGTCCAGGGGGAAAACGGACACTGTGTTCTCAATGGTCATTTCGGCACACATCCGCTGGATGGTGTTGATGACGACTTTGCGGGCGTCCTTTGCCGCATCGGTCTTCGCCTCTTCGAGCAGCTCACGCTTCAGGTTAAGGGCTTCGTTGGCGGTTTTGTTTTTTACGTCTTCCAGCAGGCGTGCCTTGGCGTCGGACTGACTCAGGCCAGCGATTTTTTCGAGCTCGTTAGTGAAACGGTCGTGCTGGGTTTCCAGTTCTTCCTGCTTCTTGCGGGCAATGGCGAGCTCCTGGTCGAGGACCTTGTTGCGCTCATTAAGCTTCTGCTCTTCCTGTACCAGGGCCTTTTGCTCTTTGGCGATCTCCGCACGCTCGGCGGTAAAACCTGAACGCTCTTCTTTCATGCTGGCGGCTTCCTCCTTCAGGGCTTCCCGCTTTTCTTTCAGTTCTACTAGCTCGTCCGCTTTTTCCTGCTTAAACTCATCTTTGAAGCGCTGGAATTTTTCCCGGCTCTCCTTGATCTTCTCCTTTTTAAAAGCTTCCTGCTTTTCTTTGAATTCGCTGAAGGACTTCTCCGCTTTAAGTTTAGCCTGGCTGACGGTCTTTTCGGCGGTCAGTTTGGCGTCGGCGATTATTTTTTCTGCTTCCCGCTTGTGCGACTCGTCCTGTACGGCACCGGCTTGTTTGTGTTTGCCACCTACGACGAAGTAAGTGCCAATGACACCGACTACCAGAGCGACAGCCGCGTATATAATATCCATTTTTTATGATTATAATGAGTTAAGAAAGAACCCAAAAAATCAAGGATAGCTCAGGAACTGTGCTGCAACAGAACAAACACGCCGGTGAGGGCGTCAGTGCTCTTTCTATAACATGCCCTCTACCAGCACATTGAGTGCTTCCAGTCGTTGGGCGAGTTCGCCGCCCTGAGAGGTGTTGGCCATGTTGCGGGCGCTACGAAGTTCGTCCGCATAGGTTAGCAGGGTCATTACCAGGCAGTCCTGTTTGTCGCGGTCGCTGTACTTCACCTGAAAGTTATTAAAACGATCATTGATTTCAGCAACGAGTAGTCGCAGGCCCTCTTCGTCCCGGGCCGCAATGCGGAGGGGGTAGGGGCGGCCGGCGATGACCACGATGATGGGATTGTTGTCCTGGCCTTGTTGTGCCATAGTTTAGTTCCGTTGCAGCCAGTCGAGACACCGATCGATTTCGCGCAAGCAAAATTCAATGGTCGCACGTTGATCATCAGTTTGGGAAACAGAGGACGAAGCGTCTTCTGTCATCTCACTTTTGATCGGTTGGCCACGTTCTAATTTATCCTTGAGCGAGCTCACGACGCCGGTTTGGCGATCGAGCTCCCGCTTGAGTTGTTGATTTTCGGCTGATACCCGCTCGTAGTCCGCCCGTTGGCGGTCTGCTTTTGCGGAGAGTTGCCGGATTTTAATTTCCAGACCGTCAAGTAACGCTAACGGCTCCATAAGATTTGATTACAGGTTGGGTGTTTTAATGATGGGTTGCAAGATACTACGATTTTGAGGATTAACGATGGGTAGGAGGGAAGATTGCAGGCCTGACCCGATCAGGCCTGCATTTCAAAGCACGAACGGGAGATAAAGAAATGATATTATGTAACCTTTTTTGTTTACGCTGTAGGCCTGATCAATTGATCAGCTCATCGGCTTTTAATGGCCATTTACAGTTGGTTGCCTGTGCCTTGGTCGATAATCGAAAATTATCCCCGAAAAAGTAATGATATTGGCGGAATAATGACAGACACTCCAGGAGTAATCGATTTCCGAGGGGCGATCAATAGCTCGCGTGTACATGTAGTTACACTGTACCAGCAACTGACCACTAATTTAAAGCAACTCATCTATAATTCATCTCCTGCCCATGAAACTGCGTACCCCGCTCACCCTTCTAGCCATATCCCTGTTTTTCTCCCTCACTGCTCAAACCTCCCGGATCGATTCCCTCGATCAGGCACTAGAGCACCTTGCCGCAGACGGCTATCTAAGTGGTAATTTGCTGCTGGCCGAAGGTGGCGAGGTCCTTCTCCGGAAAAGCTATGGCTATTCGGATTTCGACAACAATACCCCGCTACGGGAAGACGCCGTACTGGAGCTCGCTTCCGTTTCCAAACAGTTCACTGCCGCCGCCATTTCGCTGCTGGCGGCCGACGATAAAATCGATCTGGACGCACCCGTAGCGAAGTACCTGCCCGAACTAACTGCCTACACCAACCTGACCACCCGTAACCTGGTGCACCATACCGGCGGGTTGCCCGATTACATGGGGATGGCCGGGGAAGTAGACAAAGCGCCGGAATTTGTCACCAACCAGTTCGTGCTGGATTACCTGCGCGACCAGCAACCAGCTGCTGAATTCGACCCCGGAGAGAAATTCGAGTACAGCAACACCGGCTACCTCGTGCTGGCCTCCCTGGTGGAGCGCGTCAGCGGAAAGCCCTTCGGGGATTTCCTCCACGAACGGATCTTCCAGCCATTGGGTATGAACAGTAGCCAGGTATATCGCCGACGCTACGAACAAGATCGTAAGGTAGACGGCTTCGTGCCGGGCTACGTCTGGAACGAAGACCACTACGTTATCCCGGATTCCCTGGAGGACATGAGTTTCGTTGTTACCCTGGATGGTGTTTTCGGTGACGGTATGGTTAACTCCACCCTGGATGATCTCTACCGTTGGGACCGCGCCCTGGCTACCGGAAAATTACTGGATACGGCTATGCTTTTCACTCCCGGCCAAACCAGGGACGGTACTTCTACTGGCTATGCTTTTGGGCAGGGCGTACGCCAACATCCTAAATACGGCTACACCATCAGCCACTCCGGTGGCTGGCCGGGCGTAGTGACATACATTTACCGCTTCCCGGAAGCGGACCGCACGCTGATCCTTCTGCGCAACGACGATGGTGGGCGCAACGACCGGGTCAATGTACTGCGTAATGCACTTCATGCTTTGCACGGCATGCCGCTGGAGCTGGAGAGCTTGTCACCACCCAGGGCCGTAGCCGTCGACGTAGAAAAGGTGAACCATCTACTCGGTACTTACGCCATCTCACCGAGTTTCAAACTTCGTTTTTTTGTTGAAGATGGTAAGTTCATGGCTGAGGCTACGGGGCAGTCCGCCCTCGAACTGGGTGGCCACGAAAAAGAAGATCGCTATTCCATTCTGTCGGTCAATGCCGACATTCAGTTCCAACGGGATGAGGCAGGAAAGGTTACGAGCCTGACTTTGTTTCAGGGTGGGCAGGAAGTGCCGGCGAAGCGGGAGGAGTGAAGTGATCGGATTGCAGGCACGACTCCTATCTACCGCCGTACCTCCGCGCCAAGTTGCTTAGTCAGCGAACCTTCGATGGATTTCATCACCTTATCCACCTGCTTATCGTTCAGGGTCTGCTCGTCGCTTTCCAAATGGAAGCTGACGGCGTAGCTTTTCTTCCCGGCACCGAGTTGATCTTCGTTTTCGTAAACGTCGAAGAGGTTGATGTCGGTGAGGAGTTTCTTTTCGGCTTTGCGGGCCAGGCGCTCCACGTCGGCGAAGGTGATGCTCTTGTCCAGAATGAGCGCAAGGTCGCGGCGCAGGCTGGGGTACTTGCTTGGGGTAGTTACCTGAACGGGCTTGCGGGGTAGTACGCGCAAGGCATTATCCCAGTTAATGTCTGCGAAGAAAACGTCAGACTTTACGTGGCGCGCCCGCAGGTGCAATGGATTGACGGCGCCAAAGTCAGCCAGTACCATCGGGCCTTTGTGGTAGCGGAGGCCGTAGCTGAAACCTTCAGCGGGGGCTTCGGCAGTGCGGTAGTTGTCAACGCCGAGGCGCTGAAACACGAGTTCAACGGCTGCTTTTAGGGTGTAGAAGCCTGCTTCGTTTTTTCCTTTGGGGCTGGGGTGCCAGCTCTCCGGTTGCCGCTGACCGCTGAGGGTCAGGGTAAGGTGGTTGACCTCTTTGTATTTTTCTCCTTCCAGGTGATAAGAGCGGCCGAATTCAAAAAGGCGCAGGTCGTGCTGCTGGCGGTTGTGGTTGTGGGCTACGGTTTCCAGAGCGCTCATCAGCATCCCGGGGCGCATCACGTCGAGGTGAACGTTGCTGGTGTTGTTGATGTACACGAGGCCTTCGAGCTGTTTGCCGTCGGAGACATCGCCGTAATGGCGGCTCTCGTCGAGGGAGAGCGCCATCATTTCGTGAAAGCCGTTGGCGGCCAGGAGGTCGCCGGTGAGTTCCCGGACGTAGTTCGGGTCTGGTTTCGGGGCTACGGTCATGGCCGTAGTGATCATCTGCGGAATCGGTACATTATCGAAACCGTAGATGCGCAGAATTTCTTCGATGACGTCGATTTCCCGAATCACCTCGCTCTTGTTGGTCGGCACGGCAACGACGAAGCTTTCCGCTCCGGAGGAGACGATCTCCATTCCCATGCTTTTCAAGATACCCTGCACCTGCGGCCGCGCCAGATCTGCCCCAATCACATCAATCACCCGCTGATCACGAACGGTAATCTCAAGCGGCTGAATCGGGTTGGGGTAAATGTCCAGTAACTTACTGGTCACTTCGCCACCGGCCAACTCCTGCAGCAGCAGTGCCGCCCGTTTCAGAGCGTAGGCGGTAATGTTGGGGTCACTACCTTTTTCGAAAACCCGGGCGGCGTCGGTACGCAGCGTATGCCGCATGCTGCTGCGACGCGTGGTACCCGCCTCGAAGTGAGCTGCCTCCAGGAAAATACGCGTAGTGCCATCGCTTACGCCACTGTCCGCTCCGCCAAAAACACCCGCAATGCACATGGGCTGGTGTTTCCCGTCGCAGATCATCAGGTCATCGGCACTTAGTTTCCTTTCTAGCTCGTCCAGGCTCATGAAGCTTGTCCCTTCGGGCAACTTCTCTACGTTGATTTCCTGACCGGCTACTTTGTCCAGGTCAAATGCGTGTAGTGGCTGGCCCAGTTCATGCAGCACGAAGTTGGTAATGTCCACTACGTTATTGATCGGGCGAACGCCGATGGCCAGCAGGCGGGTACGCAGCCACTCCGGGCTGGGGGCAATGGTGAGGTTCTCAATCGTCAGGCCAGCATATCGAGGCGCCTGGCTAGTGTCCTCAACGTTTACTTTGATCGCTGGCCGGGTACCTTCTTTAAAGCCAGTAACGTCTGGCCGTTTTACGGTTACCTCTTTATCATGGTTGACGTTTAAGGCCGCCGCCAGGTCGTAAGCTACCCCGAGGTGGTTGGTGGCATCGGATCGGTTAGGGGTTAGCCCGATGTCGAATACGTGGTCTTCTTCCAGCTCGAACACCTCTGCCGCCGGCGTGCCGGGGTCGTAGGCTTTATCAAGTACGATGATACCGTCGTGGCTTTCACCGAGGCCAAGTTCGTCTTCAGCACAAAGCATCCCGGCGGAGACTTCTCCTCTGATCTTCCCCTTCTTGATTTTAAATGGCTCTCCGTTCATGGGGTAAAGCATTGCACCTACGGTAGCCACAATGACGTGCTGGCCAGCCGCTACGTTGGGCGCACCACAGACGATGGAGACGGGCTCTCCGGCTCCGGTGTCCACACTCGTCAGAGAAAGTCGGTCGGCTCCGGGATGCTTGCCGCACTCCAGTACGTGGCCAACAACAACGCCCGCAAGCCCGCCGGGGACAGACTCTATTTTCTCCATGCCTTCCACTTCCAGGCCGGTGCCAGTGAGCAATTCTCCGATGGCAGCAGGCTCCAGGTCAATGTCAAGATACTGGCGAAGCCAGTTGAGGGATACTTTCATAGGGCGGCAAAGATAACAAGAGTAAAATTTTTAGAAACAGCCCTTTTAGAAACCCCTGCAAGTATGAATAATTATGTTATAGAGGTGTGAAAGAATGTTCTTTGTAAACCTATAAAGGCTGTTTGTAACCATATATAGTTGATTAGCCGTCAAAAAATACCTTAATAAAAAATCTCCTTGTGACGGTTCTAAACCAAATGGGTCTAAATGACAGGTACGACAATTCTGTCCGCACCTGACCTTTAGTTTTTCGCTATCTAATTAATAATTCATGGATCTTTCCAACTTAAGAGCTACCCTTATAGACAATCTGGGTGAGGGCTTACCCACAATTTTCGCCGCTTTAGTTATCCTGCTGGTCGGCTATTTCATTGCTAAGCTGCTGCAACGCGTAGCTTACAAACTGCTGAACAAGACCGGGTTAGACAACCGGATCGCTGCCAATGCTGGTAGCACGATGAAGCCAGAGCGTGCGCTGTCGAAAATAGTCTATTACGTAGTAATGGTCATCGTTTTAGTGATGGCCATGGAAACGTTGGGCCTAACGCAGATTCTTGACCCACTCAACGATATGGTGAGTCAGTTCCTTGGCTTTATTCCTAACCTTGTAGCTGCCGGCCTGATTGGTTTTATTGGCTATGTAATTGCTAAAATTGCTTCCAGCCTGGTGGGCATGGCGGCAGGTTTCCTTGAGAACCTCGGTGCCCGTGCCGGGCTCAGTGCTGAAATTAACCTGACTTCCATCCTTAAGAATGTTGTTTTCATCATCATTTTTATTCCCATCCTCATCGCAGCACTCGATGCACTGAATATGACGACCATCACTGATCCGCTTAAGGACATGCTCGGTATGTTCATCTCTTCAATTCCGCGCATCATTGCTGCCATCCTGATTATCGGCTTATTCTACATCGGTGGTAAATTCATTACCGGCCTGCTGCAGCAACTGCTTGCCAGTCTCGGCGCTGATAATATGGCAAACAAGCTCCAGCTTGGTGCCGTGATCGGTCAGGGAACAAGCCTTTCTAAGCTGCTGGCTAACGTTGCTTTCTTCTTCCTGATGTTCCTCGGTGTGATTACCGGCATGGAGCGCCTGGAATTCACGCAGCTGAACCAGATCCTCGCACAGATTTTTGAAATGACGGGACAGATCGCCTTCGGCCTCATCATTCTTGCCCTCGGTAACTACCTGGCCAACCTGGCGTACACTACCATGTCAAGCGGCCGCTCTGATACCTTCATCGCTTCGCTGGCGCGGATCGTCATCCTCGGCCTTTTTCTTGCCATTGCCCTGCGCACAATGGGAATCGCTGATGATATCGTAAACCTCGCCTTCGGTCTTACTCTGGGTGCTGTTGCTGTTGCCGTAGCCCTTTCTTTCGGCTTGGGTGGTCGTGAAGCTGCCGGTGAGCAAATGAAGCGTATTCTGGATAAGTTTAACAAAGACAACTCTCAGAATTTATAGAGAGTTAACGATCACTAATCTCCGTACAGCCCTACGGTAAATAATTCTGCAGTAGCTGTCGGGCTTAGCTTGAATTGGAACCCACCTGGACCATTTGGTCCGGTGGGTTTCTTTTTTTGTTGTTGATACCTGACAGAGCAATGGTGAGCAGCCGGGGAAGATGGTAGACAAAAGCCGGACAAAGGTTAAAAATGCGGATGTGTCCCCGATTTGCGCACAGCACTAGAAAATATTATGCCATCTTTGCTATTCTTAGCCACTTTCTTAACCCCTTGATTTCTGCCTGACCTTTTGCTAAGACTATCGACTTAGCGGACACTTCAAAGACTTTGCGCCCCAACATGAGAAAAATATTACTATTGCTTCTTCTCACGACCCTGAGTGGGGTGGTTCAATCGCAGAAAGAAATCTTACGCGTAGAACCGGCCAATGTGGTGAAAGAGGTATTGGTGGATGATCTTGACGAAGACTATCAGGACATTACGACGGTTACGGTTACGAATGACTCCCGTAGAACGATCCAATTGGTGCAGGAGCAGCGTGTCGTCCGTAAGCCGGGATCCTGGTCTTACGGTACTTTCTCCCGCCGGGCCCGAACGTCTCCCTACGTGCTCGCGGAGGCGGAGCAAGACAGTGGACGCCCGGTCCGTCTGGCGCCAGGAGAGTCTGCCAAATTCGTCGTCGTGCTTCAACCCGACGGTATCAGTGGTATGGGGACCGTAGAAATACTTTTCTCTGACCTTACGGTACCCGGTAAGACGTTGGCCAAAGGCAGTTTATCCACAAAGATCATGCGTCGCCCTCAGGTCGATGCCAATGAACCACCCTCAACGGGAAGCCAAACGAACGAAACTTCCGCGGCCAGACCAGTGGCCACTACCGTCAGGCTTTTCCCCAACCCCGCCCGCGAACGGTTTTTTGTGGAGGCACCTCCGGGTACGCAGCTCGGCCGCGTGGAGGTGTCTAATGCACTAGGTAACCGCCTGCGGAAATACGACCAGTCCGCAGGTAAAGCCGGCTATGAGATTGAGGACCTCCCCGATGGTCTCTACCTGATTACCATCTACGATAAGTCAGGAAATAAATTAAAGACGCTGCGGTTGTTGCACCGGCGGTTTGGGGCGTAAGGGGTAAATTGATGGGGTTTGTGCACTTCAGCGTTAACCTCAGTTGTAGCGGGTGAGATAAGTGGAGTTCTCAAAAAAAAGAGAAGCTCATGTGTCTATGTTACATAATACTTTTCCTTTCTCAAGGAAGCATTAGCAACCGGATTTCCCCTTCTGACCGCACTTGTGATTTATGGATAAAGCCTGATCTTTGGGAACTACTTCTCCCCAACGAATTTTCTTCCGGCCATGATTACTACAGATTACACCACCGAAGTACGCGCTGAACTGGCCAGCCTCCGCGTTGCCGCTGCCGGGCTCAACCGGCTGGCTGCTGAGCGGTTGAACGATTGCCTGACGACGCTTGCTGAGCTGACCGAGGCCAACGTCGTTCCCTTGCTTCAGGCCAACGCTAAGGATCTTGCCCGGATGGACCCGGCCAACCCGAAGTACGACCGGCTGCTGCTTAACGAAGATCGCCTGCTGGCCATCGCCGCAGATTTGCGGCGGGTAGCAGCGCTGCCCAGCCCGCTGGACCGCACCCTGGAGCAAAGCACCCTGGCCAATGGCCTCAAATTACGCCGGGTAAGCGTCCCCATTGGCGTAGTGGGCATCGTCTTCGAGAGCCGGCCCAACGTAACCTTCGATGTTTTTGCCCTCAACCTGAAGGCCGGTAATGCCTCCGCACTCAAGGGCAGCCGCGATGCCCGCAACAGCAACGCCGCCATCAAAAAACTCATCGACGAAGCCCTCAGCGCTTGTGATATGCCGGCAGCCTGCTACCTCGCTCCGGCGGAGCGGGAAGCACTCCGGCCCATCCTGGAAGCGGATGGCCTGGTGGACGTGATCATCCCCCGGGGGAGCCAGGGCCTGATCGATTTCGTGCGGGCTAATGCTTCCGTACCCGTCATTGAAACCGGAGCAGGGATCTGTCATACCTACGTTGACGAAGATGCTGAGCTGGAATGGGCCAAAGCCATCATCACCAACGCCAAGAGCCGGAGGGTGAGTGTTTGTAATTCCCTTGATTGTTTACTCATACATTGCACCCGCGTCAGCGCCCTGCCGGAAATGCTGCGCAAACTGGCTCAGGAACACGAATGTGAAGTTTTTGCTGACGCTAAGGCATATGAAACTCTGCTCAGTCATTATCCCGAAAATCTGCTTCATCACGCTACGGCAGAAAGCTTTGGAACGGAATTCCTGAGCATGAAACTCTCCGTTAAAGTAGTTGCTGATATTGAGGAGGCCATCGCCCACGTTGAACAACACGGGAGCCGGCACAGCGAAGCCATCGTTAGCAACAACGAAGCCAATATCAAGCGCTACCTGAGGGAAATCGACGCAGCCGTTGTCTACGCTAACGCCAGCACGGCATTCACCGATGGTGGGCAGTTTGAGCTCGGCGCGGAAATCGGCATCAGCACCCAGAAGCTGCACGCCCGCGGGCCGATGGGCCTGGCGGCGCTGACCAGTTACAAGTGGCTGGTGGAGGGAGCGGGGCAGGTTAGGTAGTGTTGTAGACGGTAGCCGGTAGATTGTAGACGGTAAACCGGTAGTATTCCATCTACAATCTACCGACTACAATCTACAGACTACTTAAAGCTCCATCACCATCGTCATCGTCTTCCCGTCAAAAGCGACCGTACGGAAGCCCATTCTTTGGTACCACTGCGCGGCGTGATTGTCTCCGTGGACGGAGAGGGAAACCTGCTTGTCTCCGCGTTCGCGCAATGCGTTCAGGAAATGATCCATAAGCTGCTGCCCGATGCCCTCACCCCTGATCCCTTTTTTGACGGCAATGCCGAACTCGGGCACGTCGGCACTCACAAAGCCGTAGCCAGGTTCTTCCTGCGCAAAACGGCGAGACCAGATTAAGGCAACGGGTTCTTCCCCCCGTATGGCCTCAAAACCGAGGTCTCCTTCACGGCCCCAGTATTCGTAGTATCGGCGTAGTTCCGGTGATCGGGTGGCCTCAAAGGTCAACGGAGCTTCCCCCGGTGGGGTATAAAAGGATGCATGGAACATCTCGTGGAAGAAGGCCGTGCTGGTACTTTCAAGTGGTTGGAAACTAAGTGTCATGGTAGTGGTGGCTGGAATAATAAAACGACGTGTTGGGATTGAGTAAGCCGTAAAGAAAGCCCAAAGTCACCAAATTTTGTGGAAGGGCCAAATGCCTCTTGCGGTCAAAAGTCGAAATTGTAGGGGTCAGGGCCGAAGCGGTGCCCGCGTTCCAATTCGTCAATGGCAATCATATGCTCTTCGGTGAGTTCAAAATCGAAGATGTTCCCGTTCTCCTTTATGCGCCCCTGGTTACTGCTTTTGGGGATAGCGATGATGTCATTCTGCAGGCACCAACGCAGGATGATCTGGGCGGGGGACTTACCGTATTGTGAGGCAATTTCGGTGAAGAGGGGCTCTTCTTTGAACTTGCCCTGCATCAGGGGGCTCCAGGCGGTAATGGCGATATTGTGAGCGTCGCATTCGCTGATGGTGTCCGCCTGTACAAGATAAGGATGATATTCGATCTGGTTGAGGGCTGGCAGGACTTCTCCGTGTTCCAGAATATCAGCAATATGCTCTGGCATGAAATTGCTCAGGCCGATGGCGCGGACCTTGCCTGCCACCAGTGCCCGTTCCAGTTCCTGCCAGGCGGCTTCGTATCCGGTGACGGGCCAGTGGAGAAGCATCAGGTCTACGTAATCCGTCTTCAGGCGTTGCAATGACTCGTCGAGGGCAGCAGTCGTCCGGCCCGCACGAATGTCATCGTTCCAGATTTTGGTGGTGAGCCATACCTTATCGCGGGAGACGGAGGCGGAATTCAGTGCCTGCCCGACGGCTTCCTCATTTTTATAAACGCGTGCTGTATCGACGTGCCGGTAGCCAGCATCAAGTGCCCAGTGAATAGCGTCAATGGCTTCCTGGCCATTATCAACCTGCCAGACACCAAGACCTAGTTGGGGCATCCGCAGGCCGTTGTTGAGGGTTATTGTTTGCATACGTTCTGCAACGCGTGACTTATCCCCCAGGTTGTGTTCTGGCGCTGACGCAGGTGCAAAAATTTGTAAGAAGAGCAAAGCAGAGGAAGACTATTTACCAATTGCCTTTTACCTGATTACTACACTTTATGGTCCAGGTATTGCCCGAAACGGCTCATCACTACCGCATGGGCTTTTGCCTGGGTCATTACGTAGAGGTACCAGGGTAGTGATGGTACGAACTCATGAATGGCGGAGATCACGTACGCTCCGTCAAGGACGCTGCGAAACTCCAGCCAGCCGTAGTCTTTCCGGCGCACGAGCCGCCCGCCATTGATGTAAAACAGCTGGCGCTTATCGTCGCTCCGGTCGGGAATGAACTGTAGTTGCAGCAGCGTGGTGGTTCCAATCCGGAAGGAGGACAGGTCCCCTTCGCTGTGAACATTGATCAACGTCCGGAAAAAAATGGGTAGCCACCGCTGGTAGATTCTGGCTACGTAAGTAGCGGTATGGCCGTTTGGGTTCGGTAAGCGTTGTACGCTCCGCACGGTATTTCGTTCGCGCTTCGTGTCGCTGATGCGTTCGGGCAGAGGTGGAAGTTTTTCTTTGCCGAAAAGCGCTCGTCGCGCGGCGGTCCGGAAGTCTTTCCGATCCGGGAACTGATCCAGCAGGGCATTCGGCGTGGCCACCAGATCGTGGCGAAGGCTTTCCACTAATGGAGACACCAGTGCCCGGCTCGTATCTGTAAACAGTGCAACCCAGAATTTGGAAAGACCCGGACTGAAAAACCTGACGGGGCGAATCGTGCGCTTCTTGCCGAGTATATCCGCTACGATGCGAATCATGTCCATATAGGTTGTTGGCTCAGGGCCGCCAATGTCAAAGTGCTGTTGATAGGTTGTTTCCCGACCGATGCAGTATTCCAGCATTCTTAGTGCGTCATCCAGCTCTACCGGCTGCGTATCAGACTGGCACCAGGATGGGCAGATAAGCACGGGTAGCCGTTCTACCAGCTTTCGGATCATGGTAAAAGAAGAGCCTCCGGCACCCACAATGATGCCCGCCCGAAGGGCGGTGATGGGCACCCCCGCTGCACCCAGGGTAACTTCCACTTCGTAGCGGCTGCGCAGGTGGCGACTCATGTCTTCCACGGCTTCGTATTCGGGCAAAATACCACCCATGAATAAAATTTGCTTTACGCCATTGGCTTTGGCGGCCCGTCCGAAATTGTCAGCCAGTAACAGATCGGTATCTTCGAAATCTCCCTGATGCAAGCGGGTACTGGGTTGCATGGAATGAACGAGGTAGATGGCGTAGTCCGCTTCATGGAGAGCCGCCTCCGTACTGCTCAGGGAGTAGAGCTCTACCTGCCGCCACTCGGCTTTGTCGTAGCCCGGGGCTGTTTTCATTTCACCACGGCTGAGGGCAATGATGCGATACTTGCTGTGGTAGCGCTCAATGAACCAACGACCAATGAAACCGGTAGCTCCGGCAATTACAATTGTAGGACGATGCATATCCTACTAAAGAGAACGGGGCCCGGCATTGTTTTGTGCCTGGCCCCGCAGGTGGGTATTTCAGGCTGCTTTAGCCTGGATACTAATTTACTGGTGGGGTAGAATCAGAACCGCAGGTCTTCTACGTGGTAGCCCGGGAAGGCCGCTTTTTTAAAAACAAAGGTGTCGTCGTTTAAGCTCACGTTACCACGGGTTTTATCGAGGTGGAAGGCAAAATTTGCACCATCCCGGCTAAAAGCCATAACGGTGACGAGCTCCTTCTTCACTTCATCTACCAGTAAGCGTAGCTTCGTGAACTCGCTGTTGTCCCGGTCAACGGGCTTCAGCTCAATCGACGTCAGCTTTCGCCCCTTTACATTTTCTTTTCCCTGAAAAGCCAGAATGAAACTGTCTCCTTCGTAGAAACTGAAAAGAGTCTGGGGTGTCAGCATGCCATTCGTCTCTCCGGGTTCCGGCAAGTTGTTGATCATTACTTCCTTGTTGGCGTGCTGAATAAGGTACGCTGCTTCAGCATTAATGATTCCTTCCTGATCGCCGAGTGTGAAACGAACTTCTTCTCCTCTGCGGCTTAATGCTCCCTTTTGGCTTTCCACTGGGCTATTGGGTAAAGTGATATCCAGCCGAAAGTCAGCCGATAATGTGGAGTAGGCGTCATACTTCTTCCGAAGGCTGTTGACCAGTTTTACGGCCTCCGGATCACTATCACTGACGGAGGTGTATTGGTTGTTTTGTGCTTCCAGAGCAGGAGTAGCAAAAAGAACAGCAACCAGAAGAATGAAAATGCTTCGCATAGCTAGGATATTTATGAACGGTACATGTTAAACGCATAACTATCGCAAGTGATGATAGCCCGATGGTTAACGTGTCGTTAAAGGCAAAAAATTTCCATACTTAAAATAAGTGTGTATATTGTTAAGAAGCAGAAGGATGTGTCTGTTTGAACATGAAATTTTTTTCGGTAAATTTTCTTTTTACCCTTCGTTTTTGTTCGCTTAAAGAGTAGCGATTATATCTTTGTCACTCTTTTTGACGTTGACCCAAGCCCAGTATTAGCATTAATAATAATTGTTTATTTTAAGCAACGTCCATGACCTCAGATCTTAATTCCGCTAGAGAGCCCTCTGGCGATGAGAATAATTTGCAGACCCTTCGTTATAACCTCTTCCAGTCTGCAAGTTGGTTGAATAGTAGTATCCGAAATTTTCTTGATCCTTACAGTATTACTCCTAAGCAGTACAACATTTTGCTGACGCTGGCTGACCGTAACCCGGAGTCTCTTTCCGTCCAGGAAGTACGTGAAAGCCTGGCGGACAAAATGTCCGACGCAAGCCGGCTTATTGACCGGCTGGAGAAGAAGAGCTACCTGGAAAAATTTCCTTCTGATTCGGATCGCCGCAGTAACCGGGCTCGTATTACAGATGCCGGGATGAAAGTGCTGGAAAAGATCAATTCGCGCCGGGATGTACTTGACCAAATACTGCTGCAACGGCTGAAGCCGGAAGAGATTAATCAGTTGAATGACCTTCTTTCGAGATTGAAGTAAGGGCTTAAATTCAGGAGTCAGGATACCAAAAGCATATTTGCCGCCGTATCTGCTGTAACTTTAGCCCATGAATTTACCGGCTCGGATGGCCTGGCGATATTTATTCGCCCGCAAGTCTACTAACGCAATTAATATCATTACCCTCATTGCCGCCACTGGTGTAGCGATTGGGGCTGCTGCGTTGATTCTGTTGTTGAGTGTCTTCAACGGCTTTGAAGACATCTTCCTTGGCTTGTTCAATAACCTTAATCCTGACGTTCGCATTGTAGCTGCTGAAGGAAAGACCTTCGACCTGGAAGAGTCTACCCTGAAGAGGCTTTACGGGCTCGATGGGGTCGTCGCGGTTTCTCAAACCCTGGAGGAAACCGCCATCTTCAGCTATGATGGCAAGCAAAGTGCCGGCCGCATCAAAGGAGTGGATGGTATATACTCCCTCATTAATGGAATTGACACCATGGTGCGCGAAGGCCGCTATGACCTTGATTTTCCGGAAAGTAAACGGTTTGGTGCGCTGGTGGGCAATCAGCTGTCAATAGGTTTGGGCGTAGACCCTCTGAACCAGTTTCAGCCACTGACGATATTTATGTCTCGCCCAAAACCCCGGGGCGGTGGGTTTCTGACGACGGGCAGGAGCTCTTACCTGCGTCGTGATTTTCAGCCCACCGGCATCATCCGTAGTCAGGAGGCCTTCGAAAACCAGGCGGTCCTGATCAAAATTGAAGAGGTCAGGAAGCTGTTGACGGTCAGCGACAGCACCGTAAGTTCCCTGGAAATAAAGCTGGCACCCGGTTTTGACATTGACTACACCTACGATGAGATTCAGGAAGTGATGGGTCCCGCTTTCACGATCAAAGACCGTTACCAGCAGGAAAACAGCATTCTTAAACTAATGCAGGTAGAAAAATGGGTGGGCTTCGCCATTGTATCCCTCATGATGATTCTCATCAGCTTTAACCTCGTTGGTGCACTTTGGATGATTGTGCTCGAGAAAAAACGGGACATCACAATCTTGAGAAGCCTTGGCATGACGGCCAGAGACATCAGAACGGTATTCCTGCGGGTGGGGCTGCTGCTTTGTAGTATCGGGCTGCTGATGGGTTTTCTTCTGGCTACTATTCTGTACGCCATTCAAAAGACTACCGGACTCATCAGCCTGCCGGGTACCTTTATGGAAGCTTATCCTATTTCCTTCCGGTGGATGGACTTTCCGGTAGTGGCCACTACTGTTTTGGGCATTGGTCTGTTGGCATCCATCCTACCCGCCCTCCGGGCGGGCAAGGTCGGCGCATCGGTCTCCGAAGAGTAGTTCAGCGCACCCTCTACCTTCCCGCCGGAAAGAGCTTGTTCTCTTTGGCGTATTCCCTTTTAATGGCTTCTAAAATACGTTCGTGACTGAGCGCAGCTTCCCCGGCCGCCAGCGCCTCAATGGTCGCATGGCGCAATAAATTAGCGATGGAGGCTCCGGAGAGCTCAAACTTTTTGGCCAGCATACCAACCTCCACCTCTGTAGAAAGCGGAAGATTGGCGGGCAGCATCTTTTGCCAAAGCAGCAACCGTTCTTCATGACCGGGCATCTGAAAAGGAACGATGGCCTCAAAGCGACGGGTGAAGGCATGGTCCAGATTATTGCGAAAGTTTGTCGCCAGGATGACCAAACCGTTATAGTTTTCCACCCGCTGCAGCAGGAAACTGATTTCCTGATTGGCGTAGCGGTCTTTGCCTTCTTTTTGCTCCGTTCGTTTCCCGAACAATGCGTCCGCCTCGTCGAAAAAAAGAATCCAGTCTTTGTGTTCGGCTTTCTCGAATAGCAGGGAGAGATTCTTTTCTGTTTCACCGATGTATTTGGATACGACCATGGCCAGGTCAACCCGGAATACGGGTCGGCCGGAGGTATTACCCAGTAAGCTGGCCGTGAGGGTCTTTCCCGTTCCGGGAGGCCCGTAGAAAAGTGCGCGGTAGCCCCGCCGGGCGTACCGCCCGTAGCCAGGCTCTCCATCCAGCTGCTTGTGAAATTCAAGGTAGTGAAGGATGGATTGCAGCCCCCGGTGAGTGTCTTGGTTGAGTACAATGTCTTCCCAGCTGAGGTCGGTCTCGATCCGCTGTGCGGGGAATTGCCGCGAGAAAGTAGGCTCCTGGACCCGGCCGGTAAGCATTTGCTCCAGCCACTCCCCGTCAACGCAGAGCTGGCCCGCCAGCCGGGGCTCTCCTGCCGGAGCGGGAAGCAGGCGAAGAATCTTCTCTTTGATCAACGGAGAGTCCGCTGCCAGAACGTCCCGGGTGGATAGCCGGGCGGGAAGGCTCTGGCCACCGATCAGAAACTGAAGAGTCTCGCCGGTAGGTAAAATGCCCCGGTGCTGTTTGCCCCGGACGCCGCCAAAGGACAGGAACCGATGATCGTCCGTAACCCGTTCTTTCAGCAGGCGCGACAGAAAACCGGGCGCAATCTCCGGAATAATGGCCAGGATGAGCGATAGCTGATGTGCCGGGTGCGCGGACAGGCCGTTCAGCACATTCACCAGCGGAAGCTGCCCGGCCGAAGTACATTCGATGCCCATCAAAGGCATCAGCCCGGCCTCGCCCAGGGCGTGGGAAATTCGGTTAGCGAATAGCCGTTCGGCGTGGCTGAGGAGCGCTTCATAGAAATTAGTGCCAGCAATGATGGGTACGTTCTGCATAATTGTTAGGTACTTATTTACCGAATTCAGTATCCCGGCCGAGTGGCCCCAGTGCGGGGAAGGCAATCCCATTGCCACTGGCGTTGTAAGTTACGCGCAGGCTCTGGCGGGGGTCCCGTCGTCCGGTTAGTAACTGCATGGTTTTTGCCAGGATGTTTTTCAGCTCCTGCTCTTCCAGTTTTTTATTCCCTCCTTCCAGTGCGGTGCGCAGTTCCACCACAACGGCTTCATCGCCGAAGGTTTTAAGACTGGCGACCACTGACATGCTGAAAGTGAGGGCGGGCAGGGGAGCTTCCTCCGTTTGTCTGGTATGGGCGGAAGAAGCCAGCGAAACGGCGGAAAATATCTTTTTTTCAACGTCTCCCATTTTATTTAGGTTGTAGTCGGGTGAAGTGAGTACCAGGTTACCCGCTGCCCCGAAGCCCGAGCCGGTAAACCAGTCCGCAATCAGGTGAGCACTGTGCAGAGGAAATCCTCCGTCGTCGGACCGAACGGTGCCACTGCTGGCCGTCCTTCCCCGGGAGCCACTATCCTTGACCCTTAGGTTACTGCCGGAGCTGGATTGGTCAAGGGTTTGGGCGCCGCCTACTTCTCCGAAGGCGAGCCGGGTGGTGAAGTCGTCCGCTCCGCCAGCTTCAGCCTCCGCGTTGTAATCGTAGGCAAATTGGAAAGCATTATTGACGATCTCATAGGTGATGTTCTCAGGTTTATAGTCCGCATGCTCCCGGTGGCCAACGATGCTTTTCTCAAAGTAAGTTTTCATGGTTGCGGCGATCCCAGACTGCCGGGCCACCTCAAAAAGGTAGGCCTGTAATGCCGTCAAAACTGCCGCTCCGGCACCAGCACTCCGTGCTTCGCCGGGCGGTGGCGGCTCGCGGTGAACGACCGGGCGTCGGTTGGTAACGTAGGGGTCCCAATTGCTTGAGGGCAGATAGTCATCGCTCGTCTGCCCCTTGCTGGCCGCAACGGTGCTCAGCGCGGAGAGGAAGGCGTTTTTGAAGGAGGCGAAGTTCTCGTTTTGGAAAGCACCTGATTGGCTGCCACGGCCCAGCGGGCGCTGATGAAGGTCGGCAACATCCGTTAGCTGAAGGAGTTTAGCTGCCACCTCGCTCCAACTAGCGAGCCCTTCGAACTGGTCTTCATGGGCCGTTACCGTTTCGGAGATAAGGGTTTGCGCTGAAGCGGGAATACCGCTGAATTGCTGCTGAAAAGTAAGCAGCACCGACTGCTCCCCGAACAGCTCGAAAAGCCGGGCGAGCTTGCCCATCATTCCCCGCTGGGCGGCTTCGGTCTGATCGTCCTGCGCCTGGGCTTCAGCGGCGGCTTGTGCGTTATCGGGCTCTTGCCGGGCCTCCGCCATTTCCACTACCGTTCGTTCGGCCAGATCTTCGGTGGTGTTGCGTTCGGCGTCAACCTGGTCGAGCAGGCCGCTGGCTTCGTTGCGCTTGGTCTCATCAGCAATATCGCCTAGGCTTCCCCGCCAGCGCTGGAGCTTCGCCTGCATTGTTTCTGGCCGGCTGGCGACCATCACCTCTACCCCGCCGTTGGTGTCTATCCACATCCGGTGACTTTCGCCGTCGGCCGAGAAGCGCATCTCGTCGCCGACTTCGCCATCGCTCCCCGGGCCCTCCCCTGCACCTGCGTCCGCGCCGCCGCCAATGCCAACCATGGCCAACAAATTGCGGGCCTGCCCCACCAGAAAACCAACGGCCTGGTCCACATACCCCAGGATCATTTCCTGAAATCCACCGATGATTTCCGCTACTTTCTCCGGCAAATCACCCAGCCCCAGGAAACCGGCGATGAAGTCGATCACCGGCACCAGCATACCGGCCAGCGCCTGCTCAACCTTGAGCGCGAAGCCCTCCACGTTGCCGGCAATGATCTCCACCAGGCCATCAACGACGGACTCCACCAGCGCAAAAATGCGCGCCGCATTTTCAAAGATCCACTTGAAAACCTTGTAAATGGCCTCCACCACCTGAATGATGGCCCCCACCGGATTGAATAGCCCGATGATGCGAATCGTGGCGATCTCCACGATGGCCCCCACCATGTACTCCACCGCTTTCTCGATAACCATCGTCACGATGGCCTGCGGGTCGAGCTGTTCCTTGATCAATTCGAAGATGCCGGAGGGGCCTTCACTGATCAGCAGGTCCAGTAATTCGTAGGCTTTTTCCAGTAAGCCGACGTTCCGTTCCCCGATGTGGCGCACAAGAATTTCGCGGATGCGGGTCCAGGTAAGGCCCAGAATTTGCAGAAAAAAGGTGATGATGCTTTTCAGGGAGGTATCCGGAGGCAGCTGTACGCCAACCGTGCCCATAGCGGAAAAAATCCAGTTCAGGAAGCCCGAAAGCAAGTGACTCCCGAGGTTGTCAAAAAACTTCTGGAAGCCGCTCCCGATGCCAGTCATCACGTTATTTCCGAAGGAGACGGGGTCATCCGCCAGGTCTTCCATCACGTATTCGATGCGGGCCAGCAAGCCCCAAAACGCAGCCGGAGCAATGCCCACCAACGAGAGCAGACCATTGATGATGGCCCGGACGGGATCGTCGATAAATGCCGCTACGGCATCCACTACTTTCTGTACGATTCCCTTCGCGGCTTCCCGCAGGGCGGCGATGCGCGCGCGGGCTTCGTCTACCGCCCCGGCGGCTTCCGTTACGAGTTGCTGGTTGAAATTCTGCTGGGCGTCAGCGACTTCGCTGCTCAGCCCGTCCAGCCGGTCCTGGAACCCGGCCTGCTGCTCCTGGGCCCAGCCCTGCAGGTCTTCGGGCAGCTTATCGAAGATGCCCTGAATGCGTTCATCCGCCGAAGAAATGAGTTGTTCACAGCTCAGGATGATGCCATTGACGTAAGTCGAAATGCCCAGAATGAGGGTACACACATCGTCGCCAAATTTTTTCTCCGCCCGGTCGTAAATCCGGGTGATGTAGCCCGGTAGTCCGGCGAAGTAATCACCAATGGCATTGAAGGCTCCCCCAATACCGGAGTGCCGTTCTTCCACTTTGTCTTTGGCTACCTGTAGTGCATCGTCAAATTCCTGAACGATGCTGGTTTTACCCGTCGTCCATCGCTCCATAGCGGTGGAGGCGAGGGGGCGCAGCAGGTCGCGCACCGTGCTTTGGGTAGTATTGAAAATGCCCTCGGCTTCGGCGGCGGCCAGTGCGCGCTGGTCCGTCTCCGAGCTATTCATCTGCTGCTGTTGCTGGTCAGCACCGGCCAGGGAGCTGTCCCGACTGGCCTGCAGTGCGGCTACGGCCCGGGCCTGCAGGTCGGCCATACCGGCTTCGCTGTTGGCGATGGCTTCGGCCTGTTCCTGCGCCACCAGGGCGGGGTCGACGGCGGCGGTGGCTTCCAGTTCGCCGAGGCTGCCACGTGCTTCGGCTACGGGCCCATCGGTGATGATTTCGGCGGCGGGCGTTGTCATCCCGGCATCGGCTACGCGTTGCTGATTCGCCGCCAGGTCTTCCTCCAGGCTGAGGTCTTCGTCGGGTACCGGGTCGGGGCTGGCGCCCCGGGCGTTGGCGGCGGGCGTTTGGGCCTGGGCCGCCGGTAGGGCGATGGGCTCGCTCACCTGGGTGGGCGTCCCTTCGGCGGGTTCCTCAATGCTGGCGTATTGATCATTGACGCCGGTTGTCTCGGTGTTGATGTCCGACTGTAAATCCCGGCCCACGGCATTGGCGTCTTCCTCCGGGTCAGCTTCCAGCAGGGCGTCTTCGTCGGGCGGGCGTTTGTTACGGATTTTTTCTTTGATATTTTCGCAGAGTTCGACGATTTCCGGGCTGGGCTCGGGCTGCTGCTCCAGCATCGCGGCCAGGATCCGGGGGTGGCAGTGGCCCTGGTTGACCGCCGAGT
>ENA-ORXT01002299-ORXT01002299.1-marine-metagenome-genome-assembly--contig:-NODE-2299-length-23205-cov-3.420356_pt1 | contig 23205 bp, 19 predicted proteins | sample MGYA00237868_ERZ511482 | MGnify/ENA metagenome assembly ERZ511482
GAGTTTGATGCTATTGCTGAAGATTTCGATAGATTGTCAGACGGATTTAACTCCGATCGCGATTCTAGTAAAACTGGAATTAGCTTTCAAATCAAAGCAGGTGCATCTTATCAAATTAGCAATACGATTGGAGTATTTGGACAGCTTCGTTACGCGACTCTGCCTACAGAATCTAACGATGAATTTGAAACAGATAATTTAAATGCTTTTTCTACTCAAGGTGGATTAACATTTAACTTTTAACTTCTAAATTTTGCTTTTGATTAAAGTTATGTTGATTTTAGTTTTATCAAATATTTAGTATTAACTAATCTGCGTTTTATTATCGGAAAACATAGCTACTAGAGCGATAAAAATAAAACTTTAAATAGATTTAATATTCTATTTAAGGTTTTGTCTATTAAATAAATAGTCTACTTTAAACAAAAGTAAAATCGATATAAATGTCATGATGTGGTTTAGCCGTGCGATCGCTCTTTATATCTAATTTTCACTAGTTTAATTGCAAAAATCTTGACTCATGGCTTTAGTCGTCTGTACAGTATGGTAAATTCTAAATCTATCTATAGCTGGAATCTGGCGCATCGTCTAAATCATCCTTTACAAATGCGTAATATTACGGAAATATAATACCTAAAAGTTATGTAACTGCATTTAATAGAAACAAACAAATGCTAATCATTCTCCAGAGCATATTGTGGGCAATTTTTGGCACTATTTTATATCGTGAAAGAATTGTTGACGAAAACTTGCCCAGGCTTTTAGGACGTACTTTATATTGGCTTGGAGTGCCTCTACAAATCTTTTTTCTGGCGCGGAAATCTAATTTTGATCAAATAGCCTGGGTTCCACCGTTGACGACGGTTGCAGTGCTATTAATTGGTTTAGTGTTTACCGTCTCTACTGTAGAAATACTAAAACAGTTTATTCTTGTAATTGCTGCTAAATTAGTTCCTCAAAGTCAAATTGAAGGATTGTTTTTATCTGTTGGTTTGTCAATTACTTTATCAACCAGAAGATTTATAGATCGCATTACACCCAAAGATAGAAAAAGTACAGGGAGTTTTATCCTAGCTTCGATATTAGGTAACACAGGCTTTATTGGCTTGGCTTTGATACCGCCTTTTGTAGACAGCAACTACTGGAGTTGGATTGTTTTATATGGGTTAACTCATAATGTTTTGGGCAGCTATGGGCTAGGAGTATTAGTCGCCGATTATCATAGCCATTCAGCGAAAAAAAATGATTGGTGGGGTCAACTACAAAATCTACTTTTTCTACCTTCTTTGTGGGCATTTGCCTATGGTTATTTTGGCAGAGACATTCCCTTACCTAATTTAGTCGAAACTATCATTTCTAAAGGAGTATTATTTGTTGTACCAGGAGCTTTTATTTTAATTGGCATGCAATTAAGCAAGCTCCAACAATGGCAAAGTCTAAGCTCAGGGCTTGTGCCAGCAGTACTCAAAACTCTGGTTATACCTGGATTAGCAGGATTAGTTTTTACTCTATTTGGTTTAAAAGGGGATGGTCGTTTAGTTTTGGTACTGATGTCTAGTATGCCCACTGCTTTCGCCAGTATTATTTTGGCAGAAGAATACGATCTAGATAGGCAAGTTGCAGCCAGCAGCATACTATTAAGTACTTTAGCCTTGCCGATAGTAATTTTTATTTGGCTAACTGTTTTTTAGACTTACTGGTTGATAACTCAGAATCAAAGGGAATAAAATCATATCCAGTACCCGAAATATTTCCAGGCTGTACTTTAACTAAAGTAGCATCAACATTGCGATCTCCCGATAGTTTAAAGGTGATTTTTCCCAACGCACCAGGAATAGAAAAGCCTGAATTGATTAATACCTGTTGTAACTCAGAACGAGTTTTAGCAGAATTCAAACCATTTAAAATCGCTTTAGTAGCGTCATAAGCCGTAGCTGTACGCCAGTTTCCTTCCATTCCCCACAATTCGATAGCGTTTCGATTAAATTTAGAATTGTTAGTAGCATCAGGATGCCAAGCGGTGGGCAAAACTATACCCTTAATGTCTGACTGACCAATATCGAGGGTTTCGTAAGTGTACATTGAATGGTTGCCCAAGATAACCAAACGATTTTGATTTGCTCTAGCCACCTCTAAGGCTTGGTTAATTTTGTTTACCGAAGGAATCAATAACAGTGCTTCTGCACCATTAGAAATCGCTTTTGAAGGAATATCATCGGGATTAAAATCTTCACTGGCAAAATCACAGTTGACGTTAGCTATTTCGCCACCTGACTCAAACAAGGACAAGGAAAACTCATCTTTGAAAGAAATGCTAGCTGGAGAGCTAGAATCTAGACAGATGGCAATTTTCTGACGGCGAATATCACTTGCTGCATACTGAGCCAAAGTTTCTGCTAATATCCTTGTGCTAGGGGTAGTCCGAAAAACGTAACTACCAGCTTCCGACAGTTCTCTAGCAACGCTGGTGGGAGAAATCATCACTAAACCACCCTTTTGATAAATTGGTGCTGCTGCAATAGAAGAGTCGCTAGAATTATGTCCCACCACCGCCATAATGTCTGGGTTGTCTACGAGACTTGCAGCAATTTGTTGCGCCATTTCTGGATCATTATCATCATTGGCAATTTGCACTCTAACTAAAGTTCTCGTACCGTCTTGTTTTATGCCTCCTTGTTGATTAACTTCATTTTGCGCTTGAGCAACACCGCGCAATATTTCTTTGGCTACGTCGAGACTACCGCCGATGGGAACACTCACTGCAATAGTGATAGGTTTCTTTTCTCTGGCTGCTAAAGAATTATTTAGATAAATTAGTGTTTCAGGATCGTTAGGCCTGCTTTCTAAAGAGTTACTAAACTTTATTTGTGCTTCTGGAAAATTACCTTCTGCAAAGTTTTTGACTGCTAATTGTTTATCAGGATTGTTATCGGCACTAATTAAAATTTTCTCTCCAAAGCTTAATCGCCGCTCAATTTGAAGATTGCGTTTAAACTTGCTATTTTTGCCAATAGATTGCCAACTTGTGAGAAAAGAATTTATGCCGTTTTCTCTCCTGCTGAAACCTTCTTTTCTCTGATTAATCAACCAAATGCAAAGCAAAATTGCGGTCAGAATGCTAAAAGTAAGTATTTTTCTACCTTTAGGGTGATTTTGTTCTTTGTTCATAAACTCTTCTTTATTGGTTGGAGAAATTCGTTTCTTAGTCAGAAGATCTGCCACATTATTAAATATAGGTAAATATATCAGTAATATTACTGAGAATGATCTTATCTATTTTATAGCCTCTTAAGCTTTTTCCATAGCACAGCAATTATGTGCTTATTGACATCGCTTTAAAATTAGTTGTTATTTTAATGATTAAAGGCACAAACATTATTTGCATTTTCCTGGTATTTAATTAAGATTATTTTTTTGCTAATTAAGATTGTTTAGTGTTTTTTACATTTGCTTTTTATGTAGGATATATTATGGTCATTTAATGACTATCAAAGTTTTCAAATAAATATTTTCCTGTATAGAAAAACCGCTTACAATAGTTTTATATAATCTTTGCCTGCAATTGCTCAAATATTTAAAATAAACTTTACTTTTTTTTAATACTTGTTTTGCTGTAAGCTGTGGTAGACAAATAAGTTTGCTATGCAAAAAACAAAATAAAACATACAATATATACATATATTTTTCAAAACATTACACGTCAAATACACTTTTGATTATTATTTATAAATCCTGTATACTCTGTCTTAAATTTTCCACTAACAAAGGATGCAATAGAGTATATTAAATGATAATAAAAGTTAATTTTGGCTCAGAAAGCTCTTCCACACCAGATGGATTTATTACAGACTCTGGAGCAGGCTATAGTTCCAATCAAGGTTTTGGTTGGGTGACACAAGATAGCTTAGGAAGTGAAAATGCTATTCCCATAGATATAAGTAATAATATTCGCGATCGCCAGGCAGATACTGGTTCAACCGAAGATACTCTGATTCACCTCCAATACCCAGAAAATCTGGTCAGCCCTTTGGCAGCGACATCAGTTAAAACTCCCGCAGCCTGGGAATATGATATTGCTAACGGTTCATATTTCGTAACCGTTGGAGTGGGAGACTCAGAATTTACAGATAGCAGTCACACGGTCAACATTGAAGGAGAGTCAGCAATTTCTAGCTTTTCACCGACAGAAGATAATTTATTTAGTGAGACTACTAAATTAGTTGAAGTAACTGACGGTAAATTGACTATCGATGCAGTCGGTGGCGAAAACACCAAACTTAACTTTGTAGAGATTACGGCAGAAGAAGATTTTGATGGTGAAGCAACTTCTGAAGATACGGACGAATTTGAGGATACAGAAGGCACTGATACTGATGCTTCGCTAGATACAGGCGACTCTGGGGATACAGAAGGTACTGATACTGATGCTTCGCTAGATACAGACGAATCTGGGGAGACAGAAGGAACTGAGACTGAGACTTCGCTAGATACAGACGACTTTGAAGATATTAGCGATGTGGATAATATCTCAGATACTGGAGGCGATGCAGGAGCTATAAGAGTTAACTTTGGAACTGCTTCAGCCTTTCCTGTAGAGGGATATATTCAAGATATTGGTAGTGAATATAATGACGGACAAGGATATGGTTGGGTAACTCAAGATAGTGTAGGTAGTGATAATCCAACACCAATTAATATCACTCCCAATACTCGCGATCGCAATAGTGTTCAAGAGAATACTTTTGATTCTTTGATTCATCTACAATATGCAGATGCTTTTGATAATCAAAACTCGGTTAAGACTCCTGCAGCTTGGGAATACGAACTAGCTAATGGTGAATACACCGTAACAGTTGGTGTAGGAGATCCTGATTTTATTGATAGCAACCACGTCATTAATATTGAAGGAAACTCAGTAATTTCAGGATTTGTTCCTACAGAAGACAATTTATTTTCGGTTCAAACCAGTACTGTCCAAGTTACCGATGGCAAGCTAACTATTGATGCTATTGGCGGAGAAAATACTAAGCTTAACTTTGTAGAAATTACACCTGCTGATGGCTCAGAAATAACTAGTCCTCCTGTCGATGTTACGCCAATTGAAACTCCTACGGAAGTACCAATTCCTGTAGAGGGTGGTGGAGTAGTAGAAACTGTTCAACCTATAGAAGGTGGCATCAACGTCAACTTTAGTACACCTAGTGCAGCTTCTGCTGGCGGGTTTACCCAAGATATTGGTGCAGCATATAGCGAAAGTCAAGGATATGGTTGGATAACTCAAGACAGTGCAGGAAGTGATGCTCCTAATCCGATCGATCTGTTTGCTAATACTCGCGATCGCAATACCCTATTTGGCGATGGACAGGGTGGAGTTTTCTCAGAAGCTACCAAAGATTCTTTGATTCATCTCCAATATCCTACAGGATTGGGTAATTCTGATAGTTCAGTAACTACTCCTGCCGCTTGGGAATATGCTCTAGAAAATGGTCAGTATGAGGTTACTGTGGGAGCAGGAGATCCTGACTTCTTTGATAGCAATCACGTCATCAATGTTGAAGGAGAATCGGCGATCTCTAGCTTCGTTCCCACTGGCTCAATTGAAAATGGCTCTCTACCTTTAGGGGCGCAAGCATTTTCCACCGGTACAGTAACGGTAGATGTCACCGACGGTAGACTTACTGTTGATGCAATTGGAGGTGAAAATACTAAGCTCAACTACATCAGTATTGTTCCTGTTAGTGAAGATGTATAGTTTGATAGCTTGACTTTGAAAGTCAATATAATCGATGTAGGGATATAAATTAATTTTTCGCCCAAGTAAAAAATTAATTTATATCTAGTGAAGTTTTAAGGTCATTTTCAGCAACTCTTGAGAATTTGGATTATAGAGTTAAAGTAGAGTCGAATCCATCCTCAAGAATTATGAGAATTAATAAATCCCTTAAAATAGCTATATTAATATTGGTGGGCATGACCATAGTAGCAGCACCAGTACATGCCCAAGAAGCTGCAGGCAATTCTGGCTTTAATCCTCAACAGCTATTGAGAAATGCACTGCAATGGGTAGACGATTTAGGCGCGATCGCACCCATTGCTTTTATGTTAATTTATATCGTCGCCACCGTAGCGTTTTTACCTGGCTCAGTCCTTACCTTGGGTGCAGGAGTACTGTTTGGCATAGTTAAAGGTTCGATTTATGTTTTCTTTGGGGCGACTTTGGGAGCGACTTTAGCCTTTTTGGTAGGTCGTTATTTAGCGCGGGGTTGGATCTCCAAAAAAATCGCAGGTAATCAAAAATTTAGTGCGATCGATAAAGCAGTAGGTAAAGAAGGACTCAAAATTGTCTTATTGACCAGACTATCTCCCATATTTCCTTTTAACCTCCTCAATTATGGTCTTGGTGTCACTGGAGTATCTTTAAAAGACTATGTCTTGGGTTCTGTGGGCATGATTCCTGGCACCATTATGTATGTTTATATAGGTTCTCTAGCGGGTAGCATTGCAACTATTGGAGGCGAAACTCAGCCTGATGCTAATCCCATCGCTCAATGGACAATTCGGATTATTGGTTTGATTGCCACAGTCGCAGTCACTCTCTACGTAACCAAAATTGCGCGCAAAGCATTGGATGAGTCTATCGAGACAACCCAGGGACAACAGGTTTAATTACTAATCTAATTACTGATAACTGATTATGAATAATCAAAACCATGCAGTGACAATCGCTCCAATGGACAAATATAACCAGGAATTACTGGCTAATGTTCATCCCCCAGACTGGGCAAATCCTCAACCAGAGGACTGTTACGACCTAGTGGTGATTGGGGCGGGGACAGCAGGACTAGTTACAGCTAAGGGTGCAGCAGGATTAGGTATTGGCTTAAAGGTAGCCATGATTGAAAAGAATTTGATGGGAGGAGATTGCTTAAACGTGGGCTGTGTCCCATCCAAATGTTTAATTCGTTCTTCTCGCGTGGTTGCAGACATGAAAGAAGCCTCTCCCTATGGAGTGCAGCCACCAGAAAATATTCAGGTCGATTTTCCTGCAGTAATGGCAAGGATGCGTAAAGTCAGAACTAAAATTAGTCCTGTAGATTCGGCGGTTGCAGCCAAAAAAGCGGGTGTTGATGTTTTTTTTGGCGAAGCTAGCTTTGTTAATCAGGATACTATTACCGTTAACGGACAAAATCTTAAGTTTAAGAAAGCTGTCATTGCGTCTGGGGCGAGGGCAGTTGAGCCAAAAATTCCAGGAATAAAAGAAGTTGGTTATTTGACCAATGAAAATGTCTTTTCCCTGACAGAATTACCTAAAAGATTAGCAGTGATTGGAGGCGGTCCTATCGGTTGCGAATTAGCCCAGGCTTTCCATCGTTTGGGTAGTGAAGTAACACTGTTTCATAAAAATTCTCATTTATTGAACAAGGAAGATTCTGACGCAGCAGAAGTAATTCAACAGAAGTTTTTAAATGAAGGTATTCGTCTAGTTCTTAATTGCCAATTAAAAGGAGTCAAACAAAGCTCCGAAGGGAAAGTGATTAGCTATATAGGGAATGGAGGACAGGAATCAGTGACGGTAGACTATATTCTTGCTGGTGCAGGAAGACAGCCTAATGTAGAAAGTCTCAATTTAAAAGCTGTTGGAGTAGACTACGACCCCAAAAGAGGAGTTAAAGTTAACGATAATCTTCAAACTAGTAATTCTAAAATATATGCAGCAGGGGACATTTGCATGAATTGGAAATTTACTCACGCAGCAGATGCAGCAGCACGTATTGTCATCAAAAATACTTTATTTTCTCCTTTTGGGTTGGGAAAATCTAAACTTAGCGACTTAGTGATGCCTTGGGTAACTTTTACCGATCCCGAAATTGCTCATGTTGGGATGTATGAAGAAGAAGCTCAAACTAAAGGAATTGATTGCAATACGATCAAAATTGATTTTGATGATGTAGATCGAGCCTTGGCAGATGGAGAGACACAAGGCTTTCTTAAAGTCTTGCACAAAAAAGGATCGGATGAAATTTTGGGAGCGACTATAGTAGCTCGTCACGGAGGAGAAATGATTAGCGAAATTACGGCAGCAATCATTGGTGAGATAGGATTGAGTAAGCTTTCTACCGTCATTCATCCTTATCCTACCCAAGCAAACGCTATTAAACAGGCGGCTGATACTTATCGTCGCACTCTACTAACAGACAGAACCAAAAAATTATTGAGCTTCCTAGTAAAATTACCCTAAAAAAAGCTCTTTTTTCTAATTGATGACACGCCCTAACTAGCAGCACTCTTCGGTAAAGACCAGATTTGCTCTGTATTGTCTTTACCAGCGTGGGGTCCTGAAATCATTGCCGAGGAAACAGGAGCAATTTGTACGTCAAAAATTTCTTCTACGCCTTCAGAAAATTTCAAATAACTAACTATTCGTCGCGCCATCAAATCTACAACTGCAATACCGCATTTTATTTCATCTTTTAGACTTTCAGCGATGGGGAGGTTTCCAAATACAGCCGTTTCGCGAATTTGAGATAGACCAATAAAGGCACAGTTGCCAAATATTGCCATACCGCGAGTATATCCAAGCAAGGAAACAATCTTTTCCTGTCTGCCAGTGGCAATATCTACTGAAAGTAGTTCGCCATGACCTGAATTCAGTACCCACAGTTTGTTTTGATAGACTCTAGGGGAATGGGGCATAGAAAGTCCCTCGGTAATAACTTTGCTGCTAGGGACTTCTAAAATACAGCCACCACTAGCCTTATTATCTCGCCAACCCCCTGGGGCATCTGTCTTGCCCAAAACTGTGACATATTTAGGCATTCCATCTACCATTGCCATACCGTTGAGATGACAGCGATCTTCTGGTGCAATTGCGCTGATGAAATTTGGTCGCCATTGGGGTAAAAAATTATAGTTATTAGTTAGGGTGCAGAGACAGGAAAACCGAGTATTCACTATCCATAATTCTTCATTTCCCCAAGCTAAATCATGGATCGAGATATCTCCTGTATATTGTGCGCTTCTAGTCAAAAAACAGGCATTATAAGTGCCATGCGGTACGATTTGTGCGGCTAAATCAGAGTCATTTTTGAGCAGATAGACCCAATCTTTTCCCCCTACTGCCATTTGAGTCGGGCTGATTGCCATCCCCATTGCCCGTTCAAAGTTATAAAAATCAATATTAAGAGAATTATTTCTAGCGGTAACGACTCCTAATTTACCTGCTTGATAGGTAGAAAAAAATAGAGATATTTTGAAAGTATTAAGGATGCTGGTAAAGCTATTGCTATAGTCATAGCGAACTTCTCGTGTATTTTCTTCTGGGGTTTTGAGATCGGCTTTATTTGTTGCTTGAGCCATGAAAGATGCAGATAAAAAATTCTGGGGACGATATTAACTTAACAATTTTCTGTTTTAAGAACATGTTTTAAAACCTATGCAAATAAACAAATAAAGTCAAATGATTTACGAATCCAGAAATAGAGCGAATTAACTCGATCTAACTAAGATCTTGAGTTTGCGTCTGAGGTCTATTTAGCCCAACTTTGCCAGGATATATAAAATTATAGATACTTCTATAATTAAAAACTATTAAACTAAATGTTGAATACAGCAAAATCTAACCTTTAATTATAACTAAAAGATGAAAGTATCAGAAATTTCACCAATTTTAGAACGACTCTTTGATAGGAAAGACATTAAACATGATGTAGAAGAAGCTTGGCAAGTCAAAAATTTAGAGATTCATTTGCTAGTTTTGCTCTCTGAAGATCGTACCTGGTTGAGATTATTGACTCCTATTGCAACTTCTAGTGAAGCACAGTCGTTGCTGCCTCAGATATTAGAAGATAATTTTGATGCGACCCAAGAAGTTCGTTATGCAATTAATCAAAATGTACTTTGGGGAGTATATCATCATCGCTTAGAAAGTTTAGTTACAGAAGACTTGGAAAGTGCGATCGCATCTTTAGCAGCTTTGGTAGAAAAAGGTTTATCCAACTCGTTTAATCAGTTGATTGAGAAGCAAATTGTTCAAATTGTTAAAGCAGCAAAAGCCCAGGGACAAAGCAAAGAAGCTACTTATCAAACTATAGATCGTTTTTATCAAGAAGGAGTTATGGGAGGAGTGGATCAAGATCCTGCCCAAAGAGAGCAGTTTTTGGCAGCTTGGAAAATGCAGCTAGATAGATTATGGTCTGAAGTTGAAGTTTAGTTTTTTGTCTGCCGATCAATTCTAACAACCTTTGTTATGATGGCGTTTTCTTTACTATGGGAAAGATATATTGCGACATAACTGTAAGATAAAATATATTTTGTTTTTAGCTTTACTCAAGGTAATACTAGTACCTAATAATACAGTTGCTCAAACCTTATCAAGTCCTACCAAAGAATTTTTTACAACAGAAGGAGAAGGACTATATTTACCAGCAGAATCTGGCAGATTAAAGCTAGATTTATCTAATTCTACTTTCAATTCTGAGTATCTTAAACTAGATCGACTACCAGGAAATATCGATACTAAGAAGATAAAAATTGTTGGAAATACAGTTTTGACTGGAGCAGAATTAGAAGCTTTAATAAATCTAGAACAATCGACGATTTCTAAAGATAACCTGCGTTTGCTAATTGAAAGAATAAATATCGCCTATCGCGATCGCGGTTATATTACTTCTGGAGTATTTACTGAGCCGAAATTACAGCCCAATGGCATCATTTTTCTTCCCATCACAGAAGGAAGAATTGAAGACATCAAAATCACAGGTTTAAATCGCCTGGCAGACAATTATGTACGCCGTCGGTTATTTAAAGACAAGCAGCAAATTTTAAACCAGGAGCGTTTAAAACAAGCACTGCAACTATTGCAGATTAATGAGCTAATTGAAAATATTTCGGCTACAGTTGTTTCTGGCTCTAGGATTGGTAACAACATTTTAGAAGTAGATGTCCGAGAAAGCGATCCTTTTTATGTAGAGCTAAGTCTAGATAATTTAGGTAATTTGACCTCTGGGAGTTTTCGCCGTCAACTAAAAGTAAATCATGATAATCTTTTTGGTTTTGGCGATCGCATCTACGCAGCCTATACTAATACCGACGGTAGAAACTCTTTAGACAATCTCAGCTATTCTTTGTTGATTTAGAACAAAGTCCCAGAAAATTATTCACCATTGGTGCAGAAGAAGAAACCTTTATCATGCGTGGCTATCGAAGAAATTCATTACAAGGAGATAATGGTATCTTTGCCTCTGCCGAATTTCAGGCTAACGTATTGAAGATCGATAACCTAAACGCTGTATTCCAGCTTACTCCCTTTGTTGACTTTGGGGTAGCTTGGAACAATGACGACCTAGAGATTGAAGACTCAACTCTCATATCTGCTGGTTTGGGTATGCGGTTACTGGTCAATGATAATTTCCGCGCCAGAGTTGATTGGGGTATTCCTTTAGTCGACCAAGATCTTGATCGAGGCAGCCTTCAAGAAGACGGCGTAACTTTTAATCTTGAATATCGATTTTTATAATTAACTGATGTTACGCACTAATTCGTTCATAGAGGCGGGAAAAGTTAAAAGTCTTTGAGATAGAGCTAGAGATTGTTGCGATACAGAAGTTGCTTTTGGCCAGAACATGGTTACTTTGCAGCAGACTTGTTTTTTTGTGGTGCGGGACAACCCAAATTAGCCAGAACCGAAGAAACAGGTACGATAGTTTTATAACTATTAGCCTTGAATCATGAAATATAAAAACATCTGCTGGTTAATGTCTTTAACAATGGTTATGTTGGGATAATAAATGCTAGATTGCTAAATATTAGCTCCTCACACAATACTTTTCTAGCGAGCCATGACTCCTTATTTCTCTAATTTTGTCATCAAGCTAGCTCTTATCCTTCTATTGAGCATTTTGCCGTCTCTGGTTTATTTATTGATCTTCCGTCAAGCTAAAGAGCGTTGGGAGACGAGGTTAAGACGGGCTCAACTTTCTACTAGTTACAATCGAGAACGATTGCACAGCAATATGTATCGTCATAATCAAGACTCCTATCCTGGTTATGGCGATCTTCGTAGACCAGTGACTAAATATTTTATTGGAGATACTAATTGTGTCAACAACGCCCAGTCTCCCTATATTCGCTGCGCCATAAATCCTGAAGGGCCTTGTGACGAATGTTCTCACTTTGAAAAACGCTCTTAACGGCCACAAGATCTGAGCTAAATAAAATTGGTATTGCCGATCTAAGAGATAACACGGATAATGACACTGCTTTTAGCTTATGACTTTAAGCTACTAAGTTATTAAGATCGAAGAGGGATAAATTTCCTTATTCGTAGATGTATCCTTTAGAACATTCCATAAAATGCTCGATCCCCAACTTCTTTTTAATGGCATTGCCATCGGTAGCATCTTAGCTCTAGCTGCTATTGGTTTGACTCTAACCTATGGCATTCTCAATCTATCTAACTTTGCTCACGGAGACTTTATGACTCTAGGGGCTTATTTTACCTGGTTGGCTAATACAGCAGGCTTAAATATTTGGTTATCGATGATTTTGGGAGCAATTGGAACAATTGTGGCAATGCTAATTTCCGAATATTTACTATGGAAACCGATGCGAGATCGCCGTGCTAGCGACACTACTCTAATTATTATCTCAATTGGGCTGGCATTATTTATTCGCAACGGCATCTTGTTACGCTATGGTGGCGGCAACAAACTATATAATTTGCCTGTAGTACCCGCTTTACAGTTCGGCGATTTGCGTATTGCTTATTATCGTCTTATAGTTATTGGATTAGCGATCGCCGCAATTGTTGCTCTCCATCTGATTTTGCAAAATACAAAAATTGGAAAAGCTATGCGTGCAGTGGCAGACAATATCGACCTAGCAAGAGTTTCAGGAATTAACGTTGAGCAGGTTGTTCTCTGGACATGGGTAATTACAGGCACGCTGACAGCATTTGCAGGCGGTATGTATGGCTTAATTGCGGTGGTGCGTCCTAACATGGGGTGGTTTTTGATCTTACCTATGTTTGCCTCAGTGATTTTGGGAGGTATTGGTAACCCTTATGGTGCGATCGCTGGTGCATTTATCATTGGTATTGCTCAGGAGTTGAGCGTTCCTTTATTGGGTTCAGAATACAAGCTAGGAGTGGCTTTAGCCATCATGGTAGTGATTTTGCTAGTCCGACCTCAAGGGCTATTTAAAGGATAAATAACTTCAAAAATAAACCTGTTCTACCGCTGAACCTAAGTTGTAAAAGAAGCAATCAAAAAATCATATTGCCACTTTAAAATCTGTCCTTGGTAAGTTATGTTCTGCAAAATATCACAATAATATAAGGTGCTTGGTCAATAAATTATATATAGCCAAGAAGTTTAGTAATTTAATGTGTGGTGTGGTGAAAATGAAAATTAAAAATGTTATTTTAGCTGGTGTATTGGCTGCAGGTCTTCCTCTAGCAGTTCAGGCACAAGAAGTAGAAAGCTATGACGATTATCAGGTAAGCTGTGAATCTGGTGCTGATTGCAATAACTTTGACGTTGATTACGAGCAACAGCCTGAAGCGAATGATGACATTTCCCAAAGAACTAGAACTAGAACTAGAACTAGAACTCGTCGTAGTTCTAACAAAAAAGCATATGTAGGGATAACTCCTGGATTAGCTTTTCTTGGTGATGGAACTAATGTTGGTATTGGCGGTAGCTTAGTAGGTGGATACAATTTTAGTGAGAAAGTTACAGCAGAATTAGAAATCCTCGATTATTTTGGAGGATTGGACGATGGCGTATCTTCTTTTGATTCCGTTGTTGATGATTCTGGTTACAACTATTTTGGTATTGCTGCTAATGTCGTATCCAAATATTCCTTTAACAAAAGAAATCCTAAGAGTCTCTATGCTTTCGGCGGAGCAGGTTTAGGTTATGGTCGCTTTAGTTTCACTGGTGATTTTAGCGATTTCTTAGATGATATTGATGTTGACACCAGCCTATCTGGTTTCTTGATTAACCTAAAATTAGGTGTGGGATATCCTATTACTGACAGCATTGACTTGATGGGTCAAGCTCGATACGTTAACACGCTTCTAGACGAAATTAATAGTGTTACCTTCCAACAAGATGCTATTACTCTCGATTTAGGAGCTAAGATTAATTTTTAATTGATCTGACTTGTTAAAAACAAACTTGTTTTAAAGGTTTAACATGTTGATTGTTAAACCTTTTTTTATAGATACTTCTGGACAACTTCCCAGCCCGTCCAAGAAACATAAGCTAACCCGATAAACAAGATTGCGTTAGTACTCACGTGGAGCGATCGCGCCCAAGAATTTCTGCTATTGATTTGATTGGCACTCCATGCGGAAAGAGAAATCAAACCTACAACAAATAAATCAGCCCAAAGATGAGGGGAATGTCCCAGGCTGCTATAGTATCCTACTGTCCCCACCACGCCTATCGCCAGCAATAAAACCACCAAAAATACAATAATTATTCCGCCGATGTAGTGAGCATTTCTCAGCCAGGCAGGACGACCAATTCTAGCAGCGCGAGTGTAAAACATCCAGCTTCCAGACAAGAATAGCAGTACATAAAAAGCGATCGCGCCTCCCATCGCCCACGCAGCAATTCTCCATAGCCATAGAAAAGATGGTAAATTCAATTTTTTTGCCTAAATAATTGATCGATTTTCACTTAGAAAATCTCAAGTTCTTATTTAGTATAGAGAACTCTCAATCTATAAAGAAAGGGGCGACCATGAATAGCAACCCCTATAATTATTTTCAACATGGAAAAGCGATCGACAGACAAGCTGGTTAACGACAGCGCGTCATCAATGATATGCCTTCTGATATAGCGACCATGCACCATATCAGAAGGCAATTAATTTTAATTGTTAAACTGCGATGTCAAAATGAGAGATCGTATCTCCCTTAACAGAACTTTTTATTCTGTTAATCGGCGTAATGTTCATTGGCTTTGCTTTATGCTCTGGCTTGCTGTTTTCTTTTGGTTCAAGCGGTTCTAAAGCAAGTTTTGAGCAAGGTATTGTATCTGAAAGAATGGCACTAGCCATCATTCCTGTGTGTATTTCTAAAATTGCTTGAGGTTCGGCTTCAAACATTAACCTTTGACCAGGAAATACAACTCGCTCGAAATACCAGTTAGGAATGTTAGTGATGCGACCTATCTGAATCTGACTAGTTGCATTCACATAACAACAAAGAATGCGACCATCTTTGTCATTTGGAAGGGAATCTAAAATTTGTGCCATGAGTAGTGAAGAGATTAAAAGTAATATTGTTATCGGTATACCTAGACTAGCATCGCTCAATCTCTAATAGTTGTAAAACTAGCTACCGATAGACATTTAGAAAATCTTTCGTTTAATTAATTCATGACTTTTGTTTCTTAATAATTTTTTAATAGTAATCGCAGCTTGTCAAAATATTTAGCTTATATCCAAAGTGCAATAATTCGGTTAAATTTAAAGTAGCTATATTTACGGAAATGTTTGTATCTAACCTTCAAAAAAAACAGCGATTTTGAGTTCATCTCGGCAATTTGGTTGATTGTGGCAAATATTATCGCTAAAGTTAAGTTATATGAATCAATTATGGCTATATAAAGGCAAACAACTAATCTTACACCTTTAAATAACTAATAAAATTTGCAAAACTTAACACTATAAAAAACTATGACTCAGCGAATTCTTTATGTTCGTCTTCCCTGCAACCCAATTTTCCCCATCGGCGTAGTTTATCTTGCCGATCATGTCCACAAACTTTTTCCTGCTGTAGAGCAAAAGATTTTTGATTTAGGGACTGTTCCTCCTTTAGACTTTAATCGCGCTTTAGATCGGTGTGTAGATGAATTCAAGCCATCTTTATTAGTATTTTCCTGGCGAGATATTCAGATTTATGCTCCCGTTGGCGGTAGGGGTGGTAATCCTCTGCAAAATGCTTTTGAGTTTTACTATGCTAAAAATCCCCTAATTAAATTGAGAGGTGCTTTAGGTGGTTTAAAGGTAGCAACTGCATACTATGGGGAACTATGGCGTAACACAGGCTTAATTAAACGAGGATTGAATAGAGCCAAAAAGTATAGCCCCGATGCCCGTGCTGTAGTTGGCGGTGGAGCAGTTAGCGTGTTCTACGAGCAGTTGCAGCAAGATTTGCCTCAAGGCACTATCGTATCCGTGGGGGAAGGAGAACAATTATTAGAAAAAATTATTGGTAACCAAGAGTTTCGCGACGAACGCTGCTATGTAGTTGGGGAGGACAATATTAGGAAAAAATTGATCCATGAATGGCCTACTCCAATTGACAAAACAGCCTGCGACTATGAATACATTGAAACTGTTTGGTCTGAATTTAACTACTATCTCCAAGAAAATGATTTTTATATAGGAGTACAAACAAAAAGAGGCTGTCCCCATAACTGTTGCTACTGTGTTTATACCGTAGTTGAAGGTAAGCAAGTAAGAATTAACCCAGCAGATGAAGTTGTCAAAGAAATGCGTCAACTTTACGATAGAGGAATTAGAAATTTCTGGTTTACGGATGCTCAGTTTATTCCTGCTAAGAAATATATTCCTGACGCGATCGAATTACTACAAAAAATAGTTGACTCTGGCATGAAAGACATCCATTGGGCTGCCTACATTAGAGCGGATAATGTCACAGCGGAGCTAGCTGATTTGATGGTACAAACAGGAATGAACTATTTTGAAATTGGCATTACCAGTGGTTCTCAAGAACTAGTGCGTAAGATGCGGATGGGTTACAATCTCAAAACTGTCTTGCAAAACTGTCGCGATCTTAAAGCAGCGGGTTTTAATGATGTGGTTTCGGTTAATTATTCTTTTAACGTAATTGATGAAACCGAAAAGACTATTAGACAGACTATTGCTTATCATCGAGAACTAGAAACCATCTTTGGTGTAGACAAGGTAGAGCCAGCTATTTTCTTTATTGGTTTACAGCCCCATACTCATTTAGAGGACTATGCTTTTGAAAAAGGAATCTTAAAGCCTGGATATGACCCCATGAGCCTGATGCCTTGGACAGCTAAGAAGCTACTTTGGAATCCCGAACCTTTGGGATCTTTCTTTGGACAAGTGTGTTTGCAGGCTTGGAAACAAAATCCTAATGACTTTGGTAGAGAGGTGATGCAAATCCTAGAGAATAAGTTAGGTAAAGCTCCTCTAGAGGAAGCGTTGACTGCCCCTGTAAAATCAGATAAGCAGAAAATGACCGCTTCCGTTTAAAAACAAATTTTATGTTAACCATCAAATGCGTTTAAGGTAATGCTTACTGGCAGTACTACGCGATCGCATTTTATTTTTAGAAACCCAATTTTTATTATGCTGGAAGGTTCGATATTAAGAAGATTAGACGAGGCTCACCGTAATGGTAAGCAACCCTTAAATTTAGGGGTGTATTACAAAAACACTTTGGTAGCACTCTGTCATGCGTTGGAAGACTTTATTCTAGATTCCGATAGTACGCCCATAATGATAACTGCTTTTCAGCGTGGTAAATGGTATCTAGAAGAAGCAGACCGTTATAATGATTTGGCAGATAAAGCGCAGCAGGTGATAATCATGGCAACTCCTGATGCAGGATTTGACAATCACCCGACGAGTAAAAAGGATAACGTTGAGTTAATCGATCTTAAGCCAGAAGATCCCGTTGCGGGAGAATGGCATTTGATGATTATTTCTTCTACTTATACGGCAATGGTGCTATGTCAAGAATTATCTGATGAGGATTATGGCGACAATAAGCCTAAAGAGGATTTAGAGCGTAAATTTTACGGTTTTTGGACGTTTGAACCAGCAATAGTTCGCGAAACGGTAGAATTGACCATAGGACATATTAAAAACTATAAACCAGAGCTAGCCGAGTTGTTAGATAGCCGAGTAGCTAAGATGACAGACGAGCATGGCATAAAACAAAGAGATGATTTAGACGCAGTGGTGTCTCAAGTGGTTAGATATTTGCAAAATAGCCAGAAAAATCTTCATCATCCAGAAAAGGCAGATACCTTTAATGGTTTCAAAGATTTAGATGAGAATATTGTTTCCAACGAAATGCAGGCTTTCTTGAGGATGGCGCAGCTATTAGATGCAACAGACGTTAGCAACCCTATGGCAGCTTCAGAAGTCGCAGCGATGGCAGAAGCAATGTCTCAACTGCTCGACCTTCCTGCGTGGCAAGCTAAAAGGCTTTATCTATCTGGATTATTGCACCGCGTCGGCTTACCTGATGTGATGAAGGATCGCAATAAACAGTCTAAAGTACAAAAAAACGATTCTACTTCTAAAGCTTCGATACTGCGAGAAATGCCTCAGCTACAGGCTGTCTCAAAAATTTTGACTCATCAAAGGGAAGCCTGGGATGGGTCGGGAATTCCTGCGAAATTAGCTTATGATGCTATTCCTCTAGAGTCGCGCATAATTTGTTTGTTGGCAGATTTCCAGCAAAAAATGAAGGCATATAAGCAATATTCGTCAGATGAAAACTATCTGGCAAAAGCCTTGGCTGACTGTCAGTCTTTAGCAGGTAAGCGATACGATCCTAAGCTACTTGATGCTTTATCTCTTTTAGTTATGGGAATGCAGCAGGGAATGACTCTCCAGGCATATCGACCAAAAATTGCCACAGGGATGTGGCTGGTAAACTCTAGTAATGTGAATAAAAAAACTCCTTCTTCCTAAACAGTTTAACTGCTTGGTAAATTAGGACAAAATCCATTTTTAACAAAATATAAATTACAAATTAATGACCGTAGATATAGTTCGCGCAGGAAAAGAGAAACAATTCCCAGGAGTAGATCTAGAGGACGAGGATCTAACCAACTGCCAGCTAGAAAAAGTTAATTTAGCAGGTGCAAATTTAAGCGGTGCTGATTTTTCTGGCTCTAATCTTAAAGGTGCAAGATTAGATGGTGCTAACCTATTGGGAGCAAACCTAAAAATTACCGATCTTCGGGCTAATCTGTTGGGTGCTAACTTAATGCAAGCCGATCTTAGCAATGCAGACTTGCGCGGTAGCAATCTACGGGGAGCAAATCTAATGGGAGCAAAGTTATCCCAGGCTTCTTTGTCAGGAGCATTTTTGAGTGGGGCAAATTTAACTGGAGTCGATCTTAAAGGAGTAGATTTACGAGGTACCGACCTACGAGGAGTTAACCTTAATAGTGCCAATTTGAAAGGAGCTAACTTGTCTCAGGCAGACTTGCAGGGAGCTAATTTAAGCGAGACAAACTTAGAAGAAGCAGATTTGCGAGGAGCTAATTTAGCAGGGGCAAATTTAGCAGGGGCAAATCTTCTTTGTGCCGAACTAGAAGGTAGTAATGTTGATGGGGCAAACCTAGAGAGAGCTTGTGTTTTAGGAACTGCGATCGCAAAATAAACCCGTTTTCGCGTTTATCAGCTGAGTCAAGCTACAGTTGGCTTAGTAATTTTTGCTCTTAGCCATCCAAGTCGCCTTCCATGACTGTTGAAAGAGCTTGTTGGGTATTTTCCTTAAATTCTTTAACATCAACTCGATCTAAAAATGCGATCGCAACGAGCATTCCCAAAGCCTGAATTACAAACACTAAACTGTATGACATTAAGGGAGCAGCAAAGATATTCTTGCCAATATCTAAAATTATCCCACCAATTAGAGTAGCTAAACCTCTAGACATGGCTTGAGCCAGCCCCCAAGCACCAATAAAAGTTCCAGCAGTTTCGGCTGCGGTAAGATCTAACATTAGATTAATTCCTCCGACAGTAGCTATTCCTGCGGCGATTCCAAAGAACACCATCGCTGATTGCAGCATTTTTGGTTGTTGAGTGAATCCCGCTAAGATAATCAAGCCAAAACATAGGGCAACAGCAATACAGCCAATCTTAGTAGTTTTTTTCTTACCTAGAGTTGGAATAATTTTAAATCCTGTAATGCTATAACCAATCAAAATACCAATTCCCCAGTAAGCATTGAGTTTGGTAGTTTCACCTATACTCATGCCAAACACTTCTCCACCATAAGGCTCAAGTACAGCCTCCTGCATAAATAAGCCAATCGTGAGAATGGATAAGAAAGTAAAAAAGATGCCAGTTTGACGGCTAGTAGTTAATACTTTTATCGCTCTGCCAATAGTTATAATGTCTTCACGATTAGCAGCCATATTGTTACTAGCAAAACTAGAATATTTTTTTTCTACACCAAAAGTAGCAACGAACGCTAAAGCTACAACCAAAAAAGGAACAATAGCAAATACAGAATTAATTGAAGGCTGTAAAGTCTCTATCGGAATATTTCCTGCGGCGACTCCTGCTGCCTCTATTTTCTTAAAGACAATGCTTCCTGTCACACCACCAATAACAATACCCACCATTAACATCGACCAAACGATTGCAATTAACTTCGAGCGTCTTGATTCTTCCGTAATATCTACTAGTAGAGCAGTAAAAGGTGTAGAACTACAGCTAATTCCCGAACCATAAACTGCCATAATCAAGGCTAGCAAGGCACTCCAGCCAATAGTTTGACTGTTCCATAACCATCCTCCGCTGTCTCTTACCACTGCTCCTAATTGCCACATTACCTGTACGGCTAAAAACACCGCTAAACCAAACACGGCTGTTCCTAAAAGTACATAGTTGGTACGATGTTTACCTAACAACGGTTTATTATCTGATAGTTGTCCAAACCATACCCTGGCAGGAGAGACAAACAAGGACGTTGCTAAGATTCCGCCTGTAATAGTTGCGGGAATAGCCAGCTCACTAATCATGACTCTGTTTAATACTGCCAGGGTTAGCACCGCCATTAATCCTAATCCCATATTAAACAAGCCTAAACGGAATATGGTCAACATTCCAACTGTGGGTTTGGGGCGAGTAGTATTTGAATTAAATTCAGAAGTATCTTTAATAGTCATGTTGTAAATGCTGTTAGTTTGATTTATCGGTTTTTGAGTTTTGCTTTTTTCAGCTTTAGGCTTTAAGCCCCAAGCTCTAAGTTTTTTAAATAGAAGATTAGTTATAGGTCAATGGTAATCTGTTCCTAATCTAAAAAGCGTCTAATGTTTTTCAAATATTAGTCAATGTAACCAAACTACAGGACAATACTGGAAAGCTGCTCGAACATAATTACACTTTGAGTGCAGATAATATTGCCAGACTAATTTGCGATCGCACTTATTAAAATAACTTTTGGTACTACTCACCCATTACACATTTGATGACAAACAACTCCAATCCATTATTAAATCTAAAATACGAACCCATGATGGAAAATTTGGGTGACGATTATTATGATGTGGTGGCTGCTGCTGAGTTTCCTGCTCACTGGTTGCGTTTTCGCAATGATTTACTGTTGCCCTTTATCGATTTAGAGCCAGCAGCCGTCAGCGATGGAGATTTTACCGCTGCTTTTGGCAAATTCGAGGGAGTACGTCCTTTTTTAGCTTTGCGCTATCACGGCTATCAGTTTGGAGCATACAATCCCTTCTTAGGAGACGGTAGAGGGTTTCTCTACGGACAGATTAGAGGTATAGATGGAAACCTTTATGATCTTGGTACAAAAGGTTCTGGTAGAACTCCTTATTCTCGCAGTGCAGACGGCAGATTGACCCTCAAAGGTGGAATTAGAGAGGTTTTAGCAGGGGAGGCATTACATCAGCTGGGCGTTAATACCTCTCGCTGTCTGAGTTTAGTTGAGACAGGGGAATCTTTATGGCGTGGTGATGAACCCTCTCCTACTCGTTCTTCAGTGATGGTAAGGCTTAATAGCTCTCATATCCGCTTTGGTACTTTTGAAAGATTATACTATCTCAAAAGGCGAGATCTGATTAGCAAGCTGTTAGATGAAGTAATTGCAGTTTATTATCCCGACATTTCCAATACGACAGATAAGTACATTCAATTTTATGATGGGTTGGTTAACCGAGTGGCAAAATTATCAGCACAGTGGATGGCTGCTGGTTTTTGTCACGGGGTATTAAATACAGATAATATGTCGATTACGGGAGAAAGTTTTGATTATGGTCCTTATGCCTTTATTTCAACTTACGATACTCGGTTAACCGCAGCAAGCTTTGACTATGGTGGGCGCTATAGTTATGGTAATCAACCCTATATTTGCAAATTTAACTTAGAACTACTGCAATTACCCTTGGCGATGGTTACGCAGCAATCTGATCTAGAAGCTAGCTTAACTCAATTCGATAGTTACTATCAACAACACTATCAAAAATTGATGCTGCAAAAACTAGGTTTTAATGGTGATTTAGGAATACTTGCTATCGAATTAGTAGCCGAAACAGTTAACCTTTTAAGAGCTACTGACATTAGCTATCATGGCTTTTTTGCTGAACTAGCTCAAGGGTTTAATCATAGTTGGATAGCAGATAGTAATTTAATTTTAGAAAATGCTACTTTTAGTTCTCAAGTAACAGCAAACTGGCGTAACTTATATCAAAAATGTCTAAATCATCTACCTAATACTACTATAGATGCAGTTAGAGATCGCCTTGTTAAACATAATCCACAAACTATTTTATCTCGTACTATTATAGAATCCGTTTGGCAATCAATCATGGAGAAAAACGATTGGCAACCTTTCTCTGATTTAGTTAGTAAACTACAACATTAAATATACTTAAAAAGCCAATAACAAAATTGCATATTTGATCTTCAGTTATTAGGGTTATTGCCCTAAAGGATTAGCTTTGAGTCTTTCACTTCAAAGGTAATGGTAAAAGGTAAAAATATTCATCTGTTATTCATTAAAGAGATCTATTTAGATTAACTTGAGTTCGTATTGAAGCCGAAAGGCTTATTATTTCCTTGGCTGTGACTCCTATTCTTTTGTAGAATGAGTAACAAAATAGCCTAAACCCGAACTGAAGTTAGATTACCTGATTAGAGCCATCTTCACGAATATCAATAAACTGAGAAAATACTTTTTGAAAATGTTTGATACCTCGTAGTAAGCAAAAAATAATAATTAAAGGTACTTGGTAATTTATAATCAAAGATAAATCACGATTGTTTATAGCAATAATACACAACAATACTATATAAATTAAAAGACAAAAGAAATATCCAGGAAACTCTTTTGGCCAATCACTACTTCTTCCCCCCATATATCGATATAAAATATATTGAATCGAGCGAGTTAAAAGTTTACTAATTAATAAGGTTAGTCCGACAATATTA
>ENA-ORXT01002300-ORXT01002300.1-marine-metagenome-genome-assembly--contig:-NODE-2300-length-23203-cov-54.867768_pt1 | contig 23203 bp, 16 predicted proteins | sample MGYA00237868_ERZ511482 | MGnify/ENA metagenome assembly ERZ511482
TAAATCGCATTTCACCGCCTCGATTAGAACCAAATTAACCGACCCAAACCTTTATAACTTATTTTTTAAACGATCCTAAGTGGAGATTTTGGTAACTTTGTTTTAAATTTAATAAATAATTCCCGTTGTCGTGTTACTTGTGCCTTTGGTACTATTCAACCGATGAGCTCACAGATAGACTAATTCACCGATGAGCCTGTTCTAAAAAATAGAAAAGTAGAATATTTGCAACAAGTTAAATAAAGCTATAATTCAGAATGAATTCGCGATAAAAGATTTACACGTTAAAGAATCTCTGCGTTCTTTGCTTCTCTGCGTGACAACCACTTTTCAGAGCAGGCTCACCGATTAACTAATAAACTCTCTACCAGAAAAAATGAAAAAGCGACTTTATAATCGAATCAATAAAGAGGTTTTAAAAGAACAGCTGCAACAAAGTAACGAGGCACGGACTACCCTGTCTTTTTATCAGTATGCGAAGATTAAAGATTCAAACGCTTTTCGGGATCAGCTGTTTTTGGCGTGGCAGGAGTTGGGTGTTTTTGGTCGGGCGTACGTGGCGACGGAAGGGATCAATGCGCAGATTTCAGTGCCTGCAGAAAAGCTTACTGCGTTTAAGGAGCAGTTATATGGTATCGATTTTTTGAAGGGTATCCGATTGAATATCGCAATTGAGGACGATGGAAAATCTTTTTATAAATTAAAAATTAAGATCAGAGACAAAATTGTAGCGGATGGTTTGAACGACGAGACCTTTGATGTAACCGATGGTGGGACGCACGTAGATGCCCAAAAATTTAATACACTGGCGGACGATCCTAACACGGTGATTGTCGATATGCGTAATCACTACGAAAGTGAGGTAGGTCATTTTGAAAAAGCAATTACGCCGGACGTAGAGACCTTCCGCGAATCGTTGCCCATCATCGAAGATATGTTGGCCGAAGACCGGGACAAAAATATCGTGATGTACTGTACCGGGGGAATTCGTTGTGAAAAAGCGAGCGCTTATTATAAACACCGAGGTTTTAAAAATGTCTTTCAGCTCGAAGGCGGCATTATCGAATACGCGCGTCAGGTCAACGAAAAAGGATTGCCCAATAAGTTTAAAGGAAAGAATTTTGTCTTCGACGAGCGGATGGGCGAACGGATTAGTGAAGAGGTCATCTCACATTGTCACCAATGCGGCGATGCTTGTGACACACACGTCAACTGCGCCAACGAAGCCTGCCATATTCTTTTTATTCAGTGTAAGAATTGTGCGACAAAGTACGAGGATACCTGTTCCAAAGTTTGTCAGAATTTTATAAAATTACCAAAGGAGGAGCGGGATCTGTTGAAGGCGACGATGCAGTTTAATGGGACGAAATTTGGGAAGGGACGGTATAAGGCGCATCGAGGGGAGGAGGAATTGTAGATTTTTTGATTTTCGAATCAAGTTTTGAGAAAACTGCGAGCAAGCAAAGCGCAAAGCAAGTTTTCTTAAAACGACTCGACATTTAAAAATCACTAACTACCCGGCTCGTCAACGATTTTTTTAGGAAAAGTCTCGTTCTCTCCTTTATAGCCTTTTCATAATCTTTCATTTTATCCAACACCAACTGATCTTTTTCAGTAAAATTCTTTTCCCCCAAAAGCATCATTAACTTAAGGAGACTTCTTCGGTTGTACTCCTGACCGGTTTTGTTGATAAACTTTCTGAGCAACGGTAGATCACTCGTATCTCTGTTTTGGTAGAGTTTTGTTCGGGCCCAATTGCAATCCTCAGGATTTTCCGAAATAAGATAAGCTGCCATCATCGCTTTCTGGTCTGCCGGACTACCATTATAATCGGTGATAAGTTTAGCAATTTTTTTTGCTTTATTTATATATTTTGCTTCCACCATTTTAGACGTATCACAGATATTAATAAAAGAATTTAAATAAGGCAGGGAAGAAGTATCGGTCGAACGTTTGAGGCTACCTAGCAGATTTAAAATTAAGCCCCCTTCATTTTTATCTGCGGTGAGTAATTGTGCTTGTAGCAAAACAAGCGTTTCTGGTGTGCCTATACTACTTAAAGCTTGTACGGTATTTTGCGCTACGTAGCGGTCGGAGCTTTTCAGGTATGGAGCAATGACATCGATAAAATCAGGATTTTTAGTTTGCCCCAAAAAAGTAATCGCCATAACCTGATCACGTCGATATTTGCTATTTAGTTTCTTTAAAAGAAATTCGGTTCCTTCGTCGGTTTCCCATAAGACACTCCTATCAAATGGCTGGCTATAAAAACCACAACTTCCAGAATTAAAAATTCCATCCAGCTTTTGCTCCGGGATCAACAAACTGGTTTTTGGGCTACAAGCGGAGAAAGTGAGGAATAGAATTAGCGAGCAGTACTGTGAAATAGATTTCACTTTAACTATAAACATCTTATTCTTATTTCAACATCTTATTTTTCTTAAAACGTAAAACGATAACAAAAATTGTAAAAGGGAAATTCACGATCAGACATCTATCAGTTATCGACCCACTCAGGTTTACTAAACCCGCTTCCATCGGTGAGCAAATTTAGTAAACCACCGTTACCGCACCAACACCACCTCGCCCCGCACCTCCGTCCGCTCGCCCCGAGGCACCCGATAGCTCACCCGATACATGTACACACCAGCCGGAGCACGTCCACCATCCCAGCCCCGCCGCGCATCCTGCGAACTAAAAACCAAACCACCCCACCGATCAAAAATCTCCATCCTGAAATCCAGTAAATAATCCGTTAGTCCAACCCCGATAAACTCGTCGTTCAGACCATCTCCGTTGGGGGTAAAGGCGTTGGGTAAAAAATAAGTTTGCGGAGGAACGACGTCCACTCGTTGCGTCAAGGTATCAAAACAACCATATTGATCTTCCACCATCAGCACTACGTCGTGATAGCCTGTATCAGGAAAAATATAACTGGGCTCCCGACGAATGTCAGATAACGAAAGCGTATCAAAAATCCAGTTCCAGGCGAGCGCCCGTTCGGAGGCATCCAAAAACTGGACCTGCGAAAATTCCTCGGGATCAGGGGATGGCAGCCAGCTAAAATTAGCCCGGGGCGGTAGATCGGCAAAGATTAAATCCTCAAAGACGGTATCCACAAAACATCCCAACGGAGAAGTGATGGACAAATAAACATCATAATTTCCCGATCTGCGGTAAGTATGTGAAGGAGCCAATCCCGTAGCGGTATTTCCGTCCCCAAATTCCCAATAGAGTTGATAAGTCGTATCGACGGGTCGGGAGCGGTTTTGGATCGTGGTCGTGAGCGGGGTGCAGCCTACGGCTACGTCGGGTGACACCACGATGACTTCCGGAGCGGGTCGCCAGGTGAGATTTTGACGCAAGGTATCCAAACATTGATATTCGTCTTCCACGATCAACTGTGCGGAGTAAATTCCAGCATCCAGATATTGATGGGTGGGATTTGCTTCAATCGTCACTAAACTATCCCCAAAATCCCAGCGGTAATTTTCTATCGTCGCACTGGCCGCCGTGGTGGAGGTAAATGCTACGGGGCCCGCATTACAGGTATCATAAGCCGGCAAAAAATCGGCGTCCAGATCGGATACTTCTACGACAAAAAATGCAGTGTCGTTACAAGTACTGTCAGGATTGACGACGAGATGTCCATAAAAAACACCGGGCTGATCAAAGGTGAAGGTTGGAGTATATTCGTTAGCATCCGCAAAACTGCTTTCATTAACAACAAATCCATTGTTTAGGGAATTTCCATTTTCGTCTTGTGTTCTGCTAAATTCAGCAAACGTGATTGCATCGGCCGTTGAACTAGTAGAAAGGGAGAAGTTAGTTAGAAAGGGTTGGAAATTGTCGAGGATAATCTCTGTGTCTGACGAATTATATTGTATGTCTCTAATATCCGTCAATTGTCCACTAATAGCATATATTCCATCATTATAACGAGCATTTAAAGGAGTATCTACGATATCGTTTGACAAATCACTGATACGAGTATAAAAGTCACCAAAATTAAAGTAATCCCAAGGCATTTGTCTGGCATCCGAATAGGCCCAACACTCAATACCTGTTACTCCAATATGAGCTTCTCCACGAGTTTCAAGATTACTAGGATAGCGATTATCTTGACCAATTTTACCTCCATAAATAATTTCTGATCTAAGACTTCTACCTTGAATTAATTCCTCTGAGCTATCAAAGTCAATACTACGAATAAGAAATTCTATTTTTTCTATATTAAATACTGCATTATCATATTTATTGCTACCCGTAGTAGCACCTTCCATAGTGGCTCTTAATAATAAATTAGAAGCGCTAGTACCAGGATAAGTAAAATTAATACCTTGCTGAGTTGGGTTAAATTCGGGCCATCCCGCAGTCTAAGAGGGTTGCCAAAAAGTTAAATTATAGAAGGGAAGGTCGTGCTGAACTAGCTCTAGGGGATTTTTCGTATTTTCATCACTCAATGAAAAATTATTATTATCAAAAGTATAAAGATGTAGATGGGACGGGAGACTACTGTTCTCACTGCTACCTGAAGATGTACCTATAGGACCAACTGTTTGTCCCGCTAATAAATTATTGGTTGTTGTAATAATATTTCCGGTAATAGGATCAACTACTTCTAATCCTGACATAGTAGATAAAGCTCGACAATCTTCAGTGGTTAGAGCATAGGCAACAGGATCTGAATCTTCAATCATGGTAATATAAAAGTTACCTGATTTTTGCGTGCCCTCTCTTGAAGTGAAAATATGTGCATAGCCAAAATCATTATTGATGCTATTAACAGTGATATATTTAAAACCTCTATTTCCTATTCTTAGGTTATTAATTACTCCACCTTCAATGGCTACAATACCGTCACCCACATCATTGCCTGCTTCTGAACTGTAGTCTACTCCACCATGCCAATCATAATGACCAGCCCCTGCATCTCTTGCTCCGAAATCAGAGGACACATCGCTAGATTGATAAGCTGTAGTGGCAAGATCATAAGCAAATAAGGTAAATGGATCAGTATGATTTTGAGCATTACAATCTACACAACCTCTATATTCAACAAGTAACTGTCCGTATGAGTATTGTAATAAAAGAAGATGTAATAATAAAAGAATAGTCTTTCTAATTTTCATAACTAATTTTGTTTAAAATTTGATTAGGGAAGATTTTTGATTTCTTTAAAATCTTTTTTCCATGATAACGGAATTCTTTTTCCTGTTTGATCAGTGTAAAATACTTCCCCAGAATTATTCCTTCCTATTCTTGCTATTTCACATTTATTTAAGCTGATAAATTCTAAGAATACACCATTTTCTAAATCAACTACTATATATTTATTTTTTTTACTAAAAATATCACAATCATAGGTAACACTGATGGCACCAATATTTGAATCCTCTCTTACACTTGCTTTTATACAATCTTCTAAAGATTCCTTTTCCCAGTAATACACTCCCTCCTCCAAATCATAAATCGAGGCTCTACTTGGTAATTTCGTATCCTCCGTAAACTGACCTCCATACATTTGAAAAAGATATTTTAGATTTTTGCTTACACTTAAATTACCCCCTACTCCATCGCGAATTGTTTTACCTAATATATTTCCATTCAAATCGTATATGGTTATTTCTGTTTTAGCAAAGACCAAATCCGCATAGTTCTTTATTTTATAGTGATTTAATTCACTTATAAGTACATCACCTACTTGTTTAATACTTATTACCATCTGATCTTGAGCTTCAGGATAAGAAGATTTCAAGTGACTATGACCCTGGATATCAATATTAGCAGATTGATATCCGTAGCTAGATTCATTTATTTTCTGAATTTTAATGGATTCTTTTCCAAATAATTCAGAATCTTTAAGTGGGTAAATCCACTTTACAGGTTCTTGTTTTAAAGTTTTGGTGTAGACTCTTATCTCTCGCTCAATCTGCTCTATTTTTTCTTTATTTTGAGGTAAATACAGCGTAAAATTAGGATAATAAGTTTTTCCCATGTCCGAAGGAGGCCAGGGATTGTATTTATGTTTTTCTTCTCGCATCGTATCAATCCAAGCTCCTCTATTCGATAAATACCAACCAATAGTATCCCCTTGAGGACCTTTTCTATCGATAAGTTTGTCCCATTTACTTTCCTTTTTCTTTGCCTTCTGTTCCGTTTCTTCTACTATTTTTTTTTCTACAATAGATTCTATTTGTTTTGGTTCACTCTCTTTAGATTCTTCTGAAGGCTTCACCTGCTCTCCACAGGCCAAGACAACTACCACAAAAACCAACAGTATAAGAGATATATTTTTCATAAGACAGAATCGTTTAATTTGTGATTTCTTAAAACATTTGCTATTCATATAATACAATTACAAAACAATAATCATTTTAAAGTCCACAATCTATAGACAAAACTACCTAACATTCCCTCCCCATTTTGAGACAAAATGAGACATTCTGAGACATTCTGAGACTTTTTGAGACATCCTGAAAAATCAAAAAGTAATACGATCTTTATTTTTATTACTAAGACCTCGCGGCTTTCCTAGTAATTTATAAATCCGCTCTTGATCTTCCACATTAACCAGTCCTCTTTTTAAAACAATACCTGCCAATTTTAACTTCCGATAAAGTGTTTCTCGAACAATACCGTATTCTTGCGCAATTTCCTGACGTGTTTTTAGTTTCATCATTTTAATATTTAGTACAAAAGTGAATAATAAATTTATCCTTCCATCGCGTTAAACTTATGATCGTTTTTTTACCATCGCAGCCTGCCATAAAAGCATAGCAATACTATGGCAACTCAAACAAGTTTACCTTCTTTCTTATATCAAAGCCTCTACTTTAGATATAAAAATAGAATCATTATCTGTATAATCTACCGACTACCAGACAACTTTTCTCCCGCGATTTTTACTTTGTACAGTGTATTATCCACAAATCAGACAACCTTCGATTTGTGTCTCTTTGTAAGAAATGTTTTTGAGGATGGATTAAAGGTAAACAATACTTTTAAAAAAAAAAGAAAAAGATTAACAATTAAAGAAGAAGATATGGAAGTTATTTAGGATGGTCCACAGAAAGTGGTAGACCAGGAGATAAATTTTTCCTGTTAGGTTATTGGTTGTCGGCTATTGTAATTTTACGGTTGACTGTCGGGGTAGGCTGTTGAGAAGTCAGGCAGTCATCTGCTCTGCTCAAGGTTTACCAAACCCTCTTCTACTGGTGAGGAGGTTTGGTAAACCGTCCTTACCGCACCAATACCACCTCGCCCCGCACCTCCGTCCGCTCGCCCCGAGGCACCCGATAGCTCACCCGATACATATACACACCAGCCGGAGCACGTCCACCATCCCAGCCCCGCTGCGCATCCTGCGAACTAAAAACCAAACCACCCCAGCGATCAAAAATCTCCATCCTGAAATCCAGTAAATAATCCGTCAAACCGACTCCGATAAACTCGTCGTTCAGACCGTCGCCGTTGGGGGTAAAGGCGTTGGGTAAAAAATAAGTTTGCGGAGGAACGACGTCCACTCGTTGCGTCAAGGTATCAAAACAACCATATTGATCTTCCACCATCAGCACTACGTCGTGATAGCCTGTATCAGGAAAAATATAACTGGGCTCCCGACGAATGTCAGATAACGAAAGCGTATCAAAAATCCAGTTCCAGGCGAGCGCCCGTTCGGAGGCATCCAAAAACTGGACCTGCGAAAATTCCTCGGGATCAGGGGATGGCAGCCAGCTAAAATTAGCCCGGGGCGGTAGATCGGCAAAGATTAAATCCTCAAAGACGGTATCCACAAAACATCCCAACGGAGAAGTGATGGACAAATAAACATTATAATTCCCCGATCTGCGGTAAGTATGTGAAGGAGCCAATCCCGTAGCGGTATTGCCATCTCCAAATTCCCAATAGAGTTGATAAGTCGTATCGACGGGTCGGGAGCGGTTTTGGATCGTGGTCGGGAGCGGGGTGCAGCCTACGGCTACGTCGGGGGAGACCAGAATCACCTCGGGCGCTGGCCGCCAAGTTAAATCTTGGAATAATGTATCGCGACATTGGAATTCGTCCTCTACAATTAGTTGGGTGGTGTAGATTCCGGCATCCATATATTGGTGAGCAGGATTTACTCCCGTCGTTCGCAAACTATCCCCAAAGTCCCAACGGTAATTTTCAATCATTGCACTCGCTGCGGTCGTGGAAGCAAACGCTACCGGCCCCACCTCACAGGTATCATACGTCATTAAAAAGTCTGCCTCCAGGTTGGATACTTCTACCAGAAAAAAAGCAGTATCATTACAAAGACTATCGGGATTAATGACGAGGTGACCATAAAACACACCCAGCTGATCAAAGGTAAAAGTCGGAATTTCTTCGTTGCTCATCAAGGGCTGATCGGGATAGTCGATATACCATTCAAAATCAGTAATGGACTCGGACGGCTCGCTCAGGTGCTGGATCGTCAGGGTATTTTCGTTACAGAGTTGGTAGATGGCGCGGTTTTGGGAGTCGGTGGTTTCGGCTTCGAGGTCTGCGGTGAGTAGTGGGGTGCAGGCGACGACGTTGATGGCAATATCTTGGCGGACGGTACCAAGAAAGTCACCATTGCGGTACTCTTCTACGCAGATACCGACGGCGAAACTTCCGACAAATTGGGGCGTTCCGGTCAGTTGCCCGGTGGAAGAGTTTATTTCCAGGCCGCCTTGGCCGAGCGGGTAATTGGTGGCGTAGGTGGGGAGGAGGTATTGGACGGTAGGCCAGGGTGGATTTTGAGTTAATCCCATTAATATATTATCGCCAAGTGGTGTACAGAGTTTGTAAATTAATTGATCCCCATTGGGTTCAGGAACATCATAAATGTAGTTAATCTCTTCATTTACACAAAAACTTAAAAATTTTGTTTCTACAAATACAGGACTATCGTTATTATTTTGGTAAGCCGACTCATTTATCACAATATTTACGATAGTACCAAAAGTATCTGCAGAAACTATATTATTCAGTATCCGATCACGGCAACAAATTTTAGAAGACACATCAACAGGAAGCGTCTCCTCCCTTATCGAAACCGTATCTGAATAAAATAGTTTATTATAACAAATCCCAGGAGGGCGATTATTACAATTTACAAAATTATATTCAAAATTTCGGATACTATCCATGACCAGTATTATTCGTTCCTCTTCCCAAGGATCAGCAGTATTGTTTATTAACATCAATAAATCAGTAGTATCAGGATGAGAACATTTCATGTAAACAACGAAATTAAATTTATATAACTTTGAATTTTCGTATGCTCCCTCTCCAATATATTCGTAATACATTTCACTACCTATTTGGTGATCTGCAAATAACAAAGGGCATCCTAGTAATACTAGAACCCCCATGAGAAATATATTTTTGATTAAGGAAGTCATGAATCGTTGTGTTGTCTAATTGGCTACTCTTTTACTCTTATATCTTTTCTTAAGTTGATATATTCTGATGTTACTACTTTTTCTTAAACCTTAACGCTAAAACTAAAATCGAAAAAAATGAATTTAATATAATAAGTATACCTACTAAATAATGAATTATCCTTGACTTATAGAGGGTACGAAATCCACGTTCAATACTACCTGTCAAGTAAACTACCACACAAAACAAAACTAATGTACTTATGTAAAAAATTATCTTTGAAACAGTAACTAAATTTTTATTTAACTTATGTACAACCGCCACTTCCCAATGGGCAAAACTAAAAATAAATAGCATAAAAACCACAATAAAAAGAGCAGGAGTTCTGACCGCAGAATATCCTCTATAGAAATAGACATCTATACAATACATAAAGACAAGTAAAATCGGCCCCAACCACCAGAAAGTATAAGGATAAAATATTTTTTTCATAAAGAGTTATTATTAATAATAAATCTAAAACTCCTAAAAAAAACAAGTATAACAACGAGCCACAATTGTTGAAACAATCTCCGATTTTTTTCAACCGAAAAAAAACATCTAAATTCTTACCTCCTTTTTTTACATATCTATTTCGGAATTATTCCGAAATAAATATGTAAATATTTAAATTTCATTAAAAGAATTTCCTATATTATTCTAACGCAGCTTTTACATTTACCCAACCATTACCTAAGTAAGGGTGCGCACCCGATATATTACCTTGTTGATATTCTGGATGTGGATTACTCGATGCTGAAATCATTCGCTGAAGCACATCATCACGAGAAGCAGAACTGCCTAATTCACTCCAAACTAAAGCAGCCATACCTGAAAAAGATCCTGTAGCCGAAGATGATCCTGTTGAATATTCTGGCTCATCACCATCACAAGTAACAGTTAAAGTAGTCCTATCATTATCATTTGCATCTTGCATAATTACTCCAAAGTTGACCTCATCGCCTGCAAAACATAAACTACAGATATGATCATCATCAGTTAACGGTCCTGGGTAGGAAGAAGGCATTCTTATTCCTGTAACCGCAATAGTCTTTTCCATATTAGCCGGAAATAGGACTACGCCATAGATCGGTAATGTATTTGGTATTCCTGTTCCTGCCGCACATACTATCATTTTCCCTTCACTATCTGCAAAATTAACACCAGACCGAATAAAAACACTTGTTATATCTACAAAAGGTTGGGCTAATGCCATACTAATTATCTTTATATTACTCTCTGTCCCTGCAGCTAATAGAGCTCTGTAAACACCAAGTTTTTCTCTATTTGTCAAGATGATAGGGTTATGCACAGCACGATAGTTATACAAGTCACAATTGTAAGCAAATCCAACTGAATTTCCGTCGTCACCTCTTGGCCCAGCTACAAGACCTGCTTGTCTGGTTCCATGCCCACATCGATCATGGGCTTTTCTATCATCTGAGGTGCGACTTTCTACAGTTACGAAATATGGAACACCACTTGTACTAACAGCAACCACACGATATCCAAGTTCAACTCCCAAAAAATCTCTTCTTTCCTCATGTCTTTCAAAGGAAAGGCCTACCATATCAAAGGCTCCAAAATTATCTAAATTTTCCTGTTCATAAGACACACCAGAATCAATTACTGCGACACCTATATTTTGTCCAGTTGAAATATCCCAAGCATGAGTAATGGTTGGATCAATTTGGTCACCTATCGCATATTCATGAACACCGTTAAACTTATAATTCCAAGGCATTTTCATTCCCGGCTCAATTTGATGAAAAGCATTTACATGAGGTTCGTTAGGTAGATTGCAATCACAACCTAATTCGTTTAGTCCACGCGAAACAATTGGATCTTCAAATCTAACTGCAGCTTGTCGTTCCTCATCAAACATTAATAAAAACAGTTCAATCTGTGGTTCAATTGCATATAATTCATCCATTTCCACTAAACGTTCCATAGTTTTAAGAGAGCTAAATTTCACTAAAATTGCTGGAAATATATCATCATTTTCTCCTTCGTTTTGTAGTATATCACCATCCTTAAAATTAAATTTATTTAAAATTTTCTTTCTTGCATCTTTCCAACCAGGCTTACTGATTTCTTTTGAATTAAATGCATTTTCAAAATCTGTAAATCCTTTTCTTTTATATCCAACAATATAAGACGAATCAGTATAAAAGCCAATACTATGCAATAGTTTTGCATTCCTTTCTTTAGACCAATCTATCGGTGCATTAGCTTTTATATATTCCAAAATATACTCAACTTCATAAACAGACTCATCCTTATCTCTTGAACTAGCTTGACTTATTTTACCGACATCAGTAGCTAAATCATCTTCAAACTCCTGCTTTGAACAAGATGAGATCACTAATACTATAGAAACAAATACCAAGGAACAGATTGTAAAAAATAGCTTTTTCATTGCTTTAAATTTAGGTAGTAACGTACAAATATTCTCTTAAGAGTCGATCCGTACTTCAGTATTGCTTGGACCTATTTACAGAATATAAACTCTATCAGAGTGAATAAAATCACTCCATGACAAAACTACCTAACAACACCTTTCCTTTTTGGGACAAAATGGGACATTCCGGGACTTCTTGGGACATTACAAGAAAATCAGAACTAGAAGTATTAATTTTTTTCTTTTACAAAACCAGTATGTTTTGACATTCTTAAACCTTTCGGCTTTCCTAACACCGCATATATCTTTTCCTGATCCGCTGCATTTATTAAACCCCCTATCCAGCTCAATACCCACAGCAACCAATTTCCGGTAAAGCGTTTTCCGAGAAATTCCATATTCTTGCGCAATCTCCTGACGTGTTTTTAGTTTCATCATTTTAATATTTAGTACATAAGTGAATAATAAATTTATCCTTCCATCGCGTTAAACTTATGATCGTTCTTTTACCACCGCAGCCTGCCATAAAAGCATAGCAATACTATGGCAACTCAAACAAGTTTACCTTCTTTCTTATATCAAAGCCTTTACTTTAGATATAAAAATAGAATCACCACCTGTGCAGTCTACTGACTACCAGATCATTTTTCTCCCGCGATTTTCACTTTGTACAGTGTATTATCCACAAATCAGACAACCTTCGATTTGTGACTCTTTGTAAGAAATGTTTTTGAGGATGGATTAAAGATAAACAATACTTCTCAAAAAAAAAAAATAGAAATAAATTGACAAACCACCGAATAAGATTTGGAAGTTGTCTAGTAAGGCCCATCGAAAGTGGTAGCCCAGGAGATGAATTTTTATTGTTATATTGTTGGTTTCCACTATCACCGTTTTAAATTCGACTGTTCGGGCAGATTGCAGAGAAGTTAGCCAGTCATCGCCCCGCTCAAGGTTTACTAAACCCACTTCAATCGGTGGAAAAGATTTAGTAAATCGTCGCTACCATTCCTAGATTCCATTGGCTTTTACTTTGCTGATCCGTTATCTGGACAAAATAAATTCCTTTGTTAACATGCTCCATCGAAACTTCTATTTCCAAATCGTGAGATAACTTTTGCGCCACCAAATTACCCAACAAATCATACACTTCTATTTCCAAACTTCTGTTATTCATATTTTCAATCCACAAACTTTCATTCACCATTGTATTGATAATCCGAATATCAGCAGCCACCTTCTCCTCCTCCTCTTCCACACTCGTCGTCATAAAAATCTCACAATCACTCACCAGCGGATCCAACTCAATCGGCCCGCTCGGCGTCAAGTCTTTATTTTCAAAAGCACCGTAGTCCGCCCCGTAGCGCGTCGCCCGAAACGTATCATTACCCAACACCTCCGATCCTTGACTCGTTACGCCATTTACTCGACTCACCGGATTAATATATCGCCATACTTTCTCACCACCCAGCGTAATTTCCGTAAACTCCCCACTAGTACCTTCACAAATTAAAATATTATTGTTTGGCAAAGGCTGCGCACCAGAGATTCGAACAGAAAACAAATCAAGATTCGTGTACGTCCAACTGATCTCCTCGGGTCCATATGCTTCTCCGTTTTCCAAACTATATGTGTCATCCGCTTCCAAAGGCGGCTCCCAAATATCGACCGCCGACCGATCCCCAAACTTCTGATTATTAAACACCATTAGCTGCCCGGCAAAAGAGTGACCCTCCGGTAACCAACGAATATCGTGCTGATTAAATAATGTCTGATCCGTTGTCGTCCCCCGATCGTACGTCAACGGATTTCCCCAACGATATAACAAGTCTCCTCCCCTGCCCGCATTACCGCCCGTATGCCCAGCAGCTTCCTCGCTCGTCGTACTATGATCAATGATCCAGATTTCGTCAAATCGGTGCGCACTAATCGCAATTTGATCGAGCGTCGCATTATAACTAATCGCATTTACATGATTCCAGTCTGCGTTGATATTGCCTGGAGGATAATTAAAGTTAACCAGCTCGGGATGATCGGCCACGACCCCGAAATTATCTTTGGTATCGTCAAAATTTTGTACCAGATGATCCCGTAAGTGCCATTCCCAGACCCAGTTGGCTTCGGAATTTCCCACCATTTCAATTTCTATAATTTGCTCCGGCCAAATCCCGTCTTCGGTGACCGTCTCCGTATCTCTACCATTCGCAATCGCTTCCTCGGACGACATCCGTTCCCAGGCAACCAGCAAAAAATTTCCATTGGGCAACGGCTCAATATCATGGTGATGGTGATAATCAAAATTCGCATGGTCGTACCCCCACAATAAATCTCCTTCCCAATTAAACATCTCAATCCGACCACCGATTCCTCCTCCACTAAAATCTCCGGTGATCCGCGCCGTCCGTAACAGGTTCCCGTTTTCCAAAAGATACAACGAATTGCCCGGAGGATAATCACTCTCCCACGTATGCACTAGCGCTCCACAATTATCCATCAGATAGGTCGTTTGGGTATTGCTAAATAAAGTATATCCATTATAAGCTTCCGGACTATTTTGAAATAACCCAACCGTCTGCTGCGCCGAAAGAAATCCAACGGTGAAAAGACAAACAATTAAAGATAGAACTCGTAGAGATGTAGGCATCGTTATTTTTTTTATGATAAAAAAGAAATTTCCCCTGGGGATGAGAATTAAATAGTAATATAACGTGTTTGAATAAAAGTTGGCCATCGGCAAAACACGTTCAAAGCAAGCAAGCAACAAGTGGTAGAAAGCTAAAATATCAAAACAAATTAACCCCTATTTCCTGAAAAAAACCATAAAAAATGCCCCATCGTCGTCAATGTTCTAAAAAAGCAATATTTTCACCTACGGAAATCATGAATTTAAAGAATGGCAAAATCACCTAAAGGTAAGCATCAACCAAAACACAGTCCTAAAAAGAATCTCGTTGCCACGGGAACTGTCAGCCTGATCCCTTCGGCGAAAGTCATCTCTACCCTCTTAATGGTTTTCTGTTTTCTGCTTTACGGCAATACCCTCAACCACGATTATACCCAGGACGACGCCATCGTCATCTACGATAATATGTATACGACCCAGGGAATCAGCGGAATTCCGGGTATTCTAAAATACGATACATTTAAAGGTTTTTTTAAAGTAGAAGGAAAGGATAAACTCGTAAGTGGCGGTCGTTATCGTCCTTTTACGCTGATTATGTTTGCGATAGAATGGCAATTATTTAAAAAAGAAAAACGCACGGAAACGGGACAGGTCGCTAAAGACGCAGATGGAAAGATTTTGTACGAAGGACGTCCGTTTATTAGTCATTTTATCAATATTTTACTCTACGGACTCACTACGATTTTAGTCTATCTTTTGGTTTTGAATTTATTAAGTCCGGGACGTTCTGATTTACGGACGTTTACAGTGGCGCTGATTGCCGCGCTGCTTTTTGCGGCGCATCCGTTGCACACCGAAGCCGTAGCCAATATCAAAGGTCGGGATGAAATCCTTACTTTATTAGGCGCTTTGGCCGCAGCCTACTACTCTTTTCAAGCTTTTTATAAAAAAAATAATACGCTCGAAATTGCGGTCTTTGTCTGCTTTTTTATTGCCTTGATGTCAAAAGAAAATGCCATTACTTTTCTGGGCGTCGTTCCGTTGATGTACTGGTTTTTTACCGATGCTAAAATTGGAAAAATTGCTATGAAGACCCTGCCTTTTTTTGGGGCGGCTGTTTTATTTTTAATCATTCGTTTTAGTATTTTAGGAGCAGACCTCGGAGACGAGTCTAACGAGTTAATGAATAATCCGTTTATAAAAGTGGTAGGCAATCAGTACGTTGATTTTTCTTTAGGTGAAAAAATGGCGACGATTATTTTTACGCTGGGGAAATATTTACAACTCCTCGTTTTTCCGCATCCGCTGACCCACGATTATTATCCGCGCCACGTGGAGATTATGGGTTTTGGAAATATAAAAGTCATCCTCAGCCTGATTGCTTATTTGGCAATGACCATTTATGCGATTCCTGGAATAAAAAAGAAAGATCCCGTTAGCTTTGGAATCCTCTTTTTTCTAATGACTACCTCGATTATTTCAAACATTGTTTTTCCCGTCGGAACGAATATGTCCGAACGTTTTATGTTTATGCCTTCGGTTGGTTTTACGTTTATTTTAGGAATCTTAGGTTGGCGTTTAGCTAAAAAATTAAACAAGGCAAAACCGATTGCTAACCTTTCACAACTAACAGTCATATTCGCAATCACTGCGTTGGTCACCGTTGCTTTTGGTATAAAAACGGTTGTCCGAAACATGGCCTGGAAAAACAACTATACCTTGTTTACCACCGATATCGAAACGTCCAAAAATAGTGCAAAACTTCGCAATGCCGTCGGCGGAGAAATGATCGCACAGTCCTCTAAACCCGAAAATAAAAACAGGGAAACCGAAATGCTGCGTACCGCACAAGTCCATCTACAGGAAGCGATAAGAATTCATCCTAATTATAAAGCTGCTTATCTACTTCTCGGCAATAGTTCTAATTATTTAAAAGACTACGAGCAAGCATTCAAATACTATAATCAGGTACTCGCCATTGATGCCAACGATGAAAATGGCTTTAATAATCTCGGTATCACCTACCGCGATGCTGGAAAATTTTACGGTGAAAAAGGCGATTTTGCGAAAGCGGAAAAGTACTTAACCAAAGCACTGGAAATGCGCGGCGACGAATACGAAATTTTACGACTCCTGGGTATCCTGAATGGCACCCGTGGTAATCATCCGGCCGCCATCCAGTACTTCCAAAAAGCTGTCAACAAAGAACCCAAAAACGCACAGGCACTCTTTAACCTCAGTACCGCATATCAATACGGCGGCAATCCCGAAAACGCACAAATTTATTTACAACAAGCTCGGGCGATTAATCCGAACATTGGAAAATAAAATATGTGAATCTACAAGAGCGTTTAACTGTACAGACAAGACTACCTCGTCTCTACCATCAAACGCTACACACCTAAACGATTAAACAATTAAACGATTAAACAACAAAACAGCAAAACAACAAAACACCTAAAAAATACATGAAACCTACAACCACACTTCTCCTCGGCCTCCCTCTCCTCTGCCTCCTTCTCCTCAGCGCCACCATCCCACCCGATGATGCGCGTGAAGCCTGGGTAGAAAGCACCTTTAATTCACTGACGGAAGACCAGCGAATTGCGCAGCTTTTCATGATCCGTGCACACTCCAACAAAGGGGCTGATCACATCGCCAAAGTCACAAAACTGGTCCGCGACTACCAGGTCGGTGGTCTCTGCTTTTTTCAGGGAACCCCCGAAAAACAAGCAGAATTAACCAATAAATACCAGCAATTGAGCAAGGTACCCTTGATGATTTCTATGGATGCAGAATGGGGTCTGGGAATGCGCATGAAAGCTTCGACTGTTAGCTTCCCACACAACATGACGCTTGGTGCTATTCAGAACAATAATTTGCTTTACGATATGGGGCAGGAGGTGGCCCGACAGTGTCGCAGACTCGGCGTACATGTCAATTTTGCGCCAGTCGTAGACATTAACAATAACAAAGAAAATCCAGTAATTAACTACCGTTCGTTTGGCGAGGATCGCTATAATGTCTCTGCCAAGTCTTACATGTATATGAAAGGTATGCAAGACGGAAATTTAATGGCCTGTGCCAAACATTTTCCCGGACACGGAGATACCAACGTGGATTCGCACTATGATCTCCCCGTCATTAATCACGGCATGCCACGACTCGATAGTATTGAAATGTTTCCATTTCGATTACTGGCGCAACATGGAATTCAGAGTATGATGATTGCGCACTTACACGTTCCTTCCATTGATGCAACGACCAATCTTCCCACTACCCTTTCGCCCCGTGCGGTCAATCAAATTTTAAAAGAAGAAATTGGTTTTGATGGACTGATTTTTACCGATGGACTGGGCATGAAAGGGGTCACCAAACATTACCGTGCCGGAGAAGTGGAAGCAAAAGCGCTGGTGGCTGGTAACGATATTTTATTATTGCCACAAGATGTACCCGCAGCACTCAAAGAGATTAAAAATTACCTTGCTTCCGGCGAGCTGTCTGCTGCGGACGTAGACGAAAAAGTACGCCGGGTTTTGCGCGCAAAATACGACCTGGGTATCTCTACTCCACAACGGGTTGCGACCACTAATTTACGCACCGATCTGAATACGCCCGCCGCTCAGGTGCTGAAAAGAAAGTTGATTGACAATGCGCTGACCCTCGTTCGCAACGACCAGCAAATTGTTCCGGTTCAGGAAATAAAAAATAAAAAAATAAGTGTACTTAGTATTGGTGAAACTACACGGACACCGTTTCAAAAAACACTGACCAACTACGGAGATTTTACACTTACCAACGTCGGGAAAGAAATTAGCAGTAGTCAAAGTACGCGCTTATTACAAAAATTAAAATCACAGGACCTGGTGATTGTCAGTCTTCACGACCTGAGCAGCAAAGCTTCCAAAAATTTTGGTATTACATCCAGCACTCGTGATTTTTTAGAAAAACTGGGACAACAAAATAAAACTTTATTGGTGGTTTTTGGGAATCCTTATAGTTTGGAATATTTTGACAATCTGAATAATATTTTAATGGCCTACGATGACGATGAGATGGTCCAGGAGTCCGCCGCTCAGGCTATTTTTGGCGCCACAGGCATCAACGGTCGATTGCCCGTTACCGCTTCCCCCCGATCAAAATTTAACGACGGGGTGACCACTAACCCACTCTTTCGATTTGGCTATGGTATTCCGGAAAGTGTCGGACTAAATAGTATGGTTTTGAATCAGATTGATGGACTCGCCAAAGATGCGATTGCCACAAAAGCCACACCGGGTTGTGTGGTACTGGTGGCCAAGGATAATAAAATTGTTTTTCATCGTGCCTATGGACATCACACTTATTCTAAAAGAACAAAAACACAAAAAGACGACATTTTTGACCTCGCTTCTATTACCAAACTAGCGGCCGGAACGCTCTCCGCTATGAAGCTCTACGAAGAAGGAATCATCAGTATTTATCAGCCGATGAGTACGTACATTCCCGAGTTGCAAAATACCGATAAAAAAGACTTGGTCATCTACGATATCATGGCTCACAAAGCCGGACTAAAAGCCTGGATTCCTTTTTTTGAACAAACCGTCAGCGGTTCTAAACGCAATCCTCGTCCCTCTACTAAAATTTATAAAAAACAATCCAATGGTAATTTCTTTGTTCCCGTTACGAGCAAATTATTTATGATCTCCAGTTTTAGAGATACGATGTGGAATCAGATTTTTCGTTCTCCATTGCGTGCCAATAAAAATTATAAATACAGCGATCTGGGCTTCTATCTCATAAATCGGATGGTCAACAATAAAGCAGGTATGACCCTCGATCAGTATGCTGATAAAAGCTTTTACCAGCCGCTGGGTTTGTCCAACACCAGTTTTAATCCCTGGCAAAAATATCCGATCAAACGCATCGTCCCGACGGAAGAAGATAAATACTGGCGACGTCAGCGGGTGCAGGGTTACGTACATGATATGGGTGCCGCGATGCTCGGTGGTGTCAGCGGTCACGCGGGTTTATTTTCTACCGCCACGGATTTGGCCGTCATTATGCAAATGCTCCTCAACGGTGGGTATTACGGTGGGCAACAAATATTGCAGCCTGGCACGGTACAAACTTTTACGACCCGACACAGCGGTGATACCAGACGAGGCATTGGCTTTGACATGCGCGAACTGGACCCGAGCCGTTCTCAAAATATGAGTAGTTTTGCTTCCGCGAATACTTATGGTCATCTCGGCTTTACAGGAACTTGTGTCTGGACCGATCCGGACGAAAACCTCATTTACATTTTCCTTTCCAATCGTACCTATCCTTCCATGCGTAACAATAAACTGGGACGCGATGATTACCGCCCCAGAATTCAGGATGTAATTTACCGGGCATTGGAGCCTGCGCTTTGATATTTTTGAAAATTTGCTGATATTTTTATTTTTAAAAAAGTAATTGTATTTTAAAAAAAATAAAATACAATTATCTATGAAGTATCTTTCTTTACTATTCGTAATCTTTTTTATAAGCTGTAGTTCTAAATCAGTCAGAAAAATAGACTTTGATTTCAGAGAATATAAGTTCACTTCAGAAATCGAAAATTTATTAAACAAAACAGCAGATGGAGGATTAGCCGCCCGCCAATACTCGCTTATATCTGAAAATAAAAAGATCATAGAATCGCTCGGTCTAGGTGCCGATACGATAAAACCAGTAAGTGAGACCAAGTGGAAAAATATTCAGGAAGAATATAAATTTACCGATGCCGTACAACATATTGTAAAAGAAGCGGAAAAATTTGATTTTGTTTTAGTTAACGAAAACCATAATATTCCACAGCATAGAGATTTTGTAAAAAGATTACTAAAAGATCTGGCTGATATAGGATATACGAATATAGCGTTGGAAGCAATGACTATGACGACTAATGGCGAGCAGCATGACTTTAAAATAGAGGAAAGAGGTTATCCGATTACCAATACTGGACTTTATATCCAGGAGCCTCAATTCAGTAATCTGGTTCGAACAGCCGTTCAATATGGATATAAGATTATCGGCTACGATACGGGCAGCGGTGAAGACCGGGAAATTCAGGGAGCCAGAAATATTCTTGCTAATACCAAAAAGAAGGATGGAACACAAGGTAAAACAGTCGTCCTTTGCGGATGGGATCATATCAAAGAAGCACAGACGGGAAACTATTGGAATTTTGCACTAGCGGGTAGAATCAAGGAATATACTAACAAGGATATTTTGACCGTCAACCAAACTATTTACTACGAAAAGAGTAAACAGATTTACGAAGATTCAATTTATCAATGGGTGGACGTCGAACAACCAATGGTGTTTTTAGATTCAGCGGGAGAAGCGTTTGATGTTCAAAAAAATAAAGATTGGTACGACCTGTTTGTTTTTCATCCAAGAACAACTTATCAGGAGGGATTTCCCAATTGGCTATCCGATCCCCTTGAAATAGTAAATTTTAAATGCCCTGCGGTCGATTTGAAAGGTCCCTGCAAAATATTTGTTTTTGACATCAACGATAACGTGCAGGATGCAATACCTATCTATGTTTTGGAAGTTGATAAAACACGTAAAAACATGAGGATTCCTCAGTTGAAAAATAGTGCCAGCAAAATTGTACTTTCCAATGGAGTAGAGAGCTACTTAATAGAATAAGGAATAAAAATTTGTCATAAACTAAAAAAATACTATTCCAACGGCTAAATATAAATACCCTCGACTTAGCTGTCTGATTAGCTTTTAAATAACTATTTCACAGGTGCATCCCTATTCCGGAAATAAGTATCTTTACCGACTCAGGGAGCATTCAGTAATATGTCGCGCTGATTTCGATTGCATTGAGGATTACGTGACTAATTAACTAATCACCAATCAACAAATGGGTAAAAGTACATTATAAAGACACCGTTAAATAAACACTCCCGTCACACCTTTCTACATGAACCTACCGCTAAAAATAGCCCGACGATACCTCTTTGCCAAAAAAAGCACCAATGCCATCAACATCATTTCTGGCATTTCGGTCTTTGGTATTTCCGTTGGAACGGCGGCACTCATCCTTGTTTTATCCGTATTTAATGGTTTTGAAGATTTGATTACCGGACTGTTTAGTAATTTTAATCCGGATATAAAAGTGACGATTAACGAAGGAAAAACTTTTGAAGCAGATACGGTGATGATTGAAAAAATTGCGGCACTACCTGCGGTGTCCGTTGTTTCACAAACCATCGAAGAGACTGCCTTATTTGTTTATAACAAAAATGAAAGTGTTGGGATTTTAAAAGGAGTGGATAATTATTATAAAGAAGTGACCGGGATTGACTCTATGTTACGCGAAGGTGAATATCGATTTCAGGATGGAAAGCGGGAAATGGCCGTACTCGGTGTCGGAATTCGCAATCGGCTATCCGTCAATGTAGGGGATTACCTGTCAGCACTGGAAGTGTATATGGCCAAGAGAAAAAGTAGTGGTCCAATGTCTAAACCATTTAATAAAAGACTTATTTATCCGACGGGGACCTTTGTCATTCAGCAAGATTTTGATAGCCAGTATATTTTAAGTTCTCTTTCTTTTGCTCAAAACATTTTAGAACTAAAAAATAAAATTAGTGCCTTGGAAATTCAGTTAATCGAAGAGGCCGATCCGCAAGCTGCGGCTGCCGAAATTCGCAAAATAACCGGAGATAAATTTACCGTCAAGGATCGTTACCAACAAGATGAAGCGTTTTTTAAAATTATGAATATTGAAAAATGGATGAGCTACGCCATTCTTTGTCTGACCCTGATTCTGGTCGCCTTCAATATGATTGGTGCGTTGTGGATGATTGTCCTGGACAAAAAACAGGACATCTCTATTCTTCGCTCGATGGGTGCTACGCGTCAGACAATTCGACAAATATTTTTAGCAGAAGGAATACTGCTCGGTATACTGGGGATGCTACTCGGGTTCTTTTTTGCGGTAACCTTCTATGGTGCCCAAAAAACTTTCGGGGTGGTGCCTATTCCAGCCGGTTTTGTAGTAGATGCTTATCCGATCAGTATGCGCCCTCCCGACTTTATCGTAGTGGCGATCACTGTGCTTTGTATCACTTTAATTGCGTCACTTCCCGCCGCCTTTCGGGCTGCCAGAGTACCAGCGATCATTGCGGCAGATTAATTCCCAAACCCTTCGTATATTTGTAGTCTAAAATTTTATAACTTATGGAAGAGTGGCAACTTGATTTTAAATGGCTGGAGGTGCGACACTACGTTAAGGATTCTTTGATGAGAACGGAACTTCCTGATCTTCAGGGGATTCTCTTTATGATTGGTATACAAGAATTAGGTCGATGGCAGGAAAAGTTTACCAAAGAGGAAAAACAAGACCTGATGCATATTGCCGTTTGTCGGCTACTAAGTATTGATGGATTTTACGAATTTGCAGGACGGGACGCCGACGGATGGCCCCATTGGAAAGCTTTGAGAGGGTTTAGTATGACCGGCGTAAAAGATCAGGAATCTTTGCTAAAAGAAAAAGTTATTCAGTATTTCGCCGCCGAAAAAGAACAATCAAATTAGGGAATGTTAAATTCTGAATATCTTTAATTACAAATATTGAATTATTCCTTTTAGGAATGGCGATTAAATAGATTGAGACAAAAGGTGAGACTAGTGCCTCATCCCGTAAGTAAATGGTAAGCTAGGCAACGTTATTTTTAGTCTGGTTGAGGCATGACTGAACGTTTCCGAAGGATGAATGT
>ENA-ORXT01002302-ORXT01002302.1-marine-metagenome-genome-assembly--contig:-NODE-2302-length-23201-cov-12.373508_pt1 | contig 23201 bp, 30 predicted proteins | sample MGYA00237868_ERZ511482 | MGnify/ENA metagenome assembly ERZ511482
CCGTCGCCACCGTCGTCCCCGCCGCCGCCGCCGGCGCCGTCACCACCTTCCCCGCCACCACCAGCGCGAATGCCGTCCCCGCCATTGCCTCCTTCCCCACCGGGCCCGCCGTTGCCGGCACTCATCCCGTCCGATCCGCCAATGCCGCCCGCACCGCCAGACCCGCCGTCACCGCCCGTCGCGTCGGAGTTTGGCGCATCCGGATCCCCCGCGCCTGCGTTGCCGCCATCTCCACCGGCGCCGCCCACGCCCGACCCATTGCCCGTGCCACCATTACCACCGGGCCCGCCGTCCCCCCCGTCGCCCCCAAATGGACCCGTCCCACCGGCGCCGCCCGACCCGGCCGGCCCTCCATCAGCGGCGCCATTCAGGTTTCCCCCATTCCCGGCAATGCCGCTGTCTCCCCCGTCGCCGCCGCCCGACATGCTGCCCCCTCGCCCGCCGTCACCGCCAGCACCTCCGGAGCCCGCGGGGATGCCGGTCTCTCCCGACGTGGAGCCGTCACCGCCATTGCCACCGCGGGAGCCGTCCCCCCCCGCGCCGGCCAAGTTCCCGCCGGCCGCCGACCCCCCAATGCCACCGTCGCCGCCCGGTCCACCATCGCCGCCCTGGGGGCTGCCGCCGCCGTTACCGCCATCGGCACCGTCCCCCCCCGGTCCGCCCGACGCGCCCTCCCCAGCGGGCGCACCGTCCCCTGCGGCCCCGCCGTCGCCCCCTGTGTCTCCGTCACCCGGGTTGCCCCGCTCCCCATCCTGCCCCGCTGCCGCTCGCCCCACACGGGTGCCTGTTGCACGGCGCGCCGCCGCCGCCGCCGCCGTGGACGACGGCGGCGGTGCAGCCGGCGTCAGCAGCGCGAGCAAGTCCGCGTCCCCGCGGACGACCACCGCCTCCGGGGCGCCCGCCAGCCGGGCCGCCTTGACAGTTTCTACATCGCCCGGCACATTGTCATCACACAGCCGTGCGCATGTACGGGTGGTGGTTGGTGGCGCAGCACAGTCGTTGCCTGTTGCCCGCGCGCACCTGCCGTCGGCAGTGACCAGGCGCGCGTCGGGAGATGTGCATGACGCCGTTTCCCCGAGCGCACAGCCACTCCCCACCACCGTTGTGAGAGGACACGCGTACTCAGTGATGCAAAAGGAGGCGCCGCCGGCAACGTCGTCGATGGTCACCTGCCGCGTGACGCCGGGGAGCAGCCGGTGGAGGCGGGAAACAAGCGGCGCGCCCCGCACAGCGTGCGCCAATACGACCACGGCCGCGACCGTTGCCGTCGTTAGCAGCAACAGCCGCTGCATGGTGGGTGCGCGGGTGCGGGGGTGGCGCGGGGAAACGTTCGCAATAGGGGCGCGTCGCATCGCGGTCAACACGTCGTCGATGAATATGATGCCAGTGACATCGGTGAACATGGGTATGTGGGCGGATGCTTGCGCGACCGTCAACGCCTGCGTCGGTTGGCACCTGCGGCCTCCACATCGGCGTTGGGCCGGGGACGGCGGTCGACACTTTTAAGCCGCTGGGCACCTCCCCCAGGCGCGCACCCCGCTCACACTGGCCTCCTGACGTCACTAGCCGCGTGGCACCAGCGGGAATCTGGCAAGCGCACCAACTATGCTCCCTTCCCTCCCCTTTGCAGCGCCGACCAGGGTTCCGACCGGCATGTCGCACCCACATCAATTGGATGCAAATGCGCCGTCCGTTCGCAGGCACCCAAACACGGTCACTGCACCGTCACAAGAACGACCGCCTGGACGGGAGGCTGAACGGGAGTCCCGTTCAGGAGGTCCCTGAACGGGATGACTCTCGTGCAGCCTTCCATTCGCCGACGGGAGGCTGCAGGGGAGCAGCTATTGTCCTTGAGCCAACAGCTGAACAGTCCCAGAAGAGGCGACCTTTCCTGAAGCATGCCTGTCTTGCACAATCCAGAGTGCAGCCTCATCAAACGACCTGTACTTACGCCCCGTCATAAATGTTACATGTAATTGTGACCATTTCTTAGTGAATCATACACTTTACGTTTCGAAGATCGTAAGGGTCTCAGATTTGGTGTGTATCGGGCTGATTGCAGAGGTCCGAAAGAGCTCTTTGGCGACAATGTGGGAGACAGAGAAGTATTAGCCAAAGAGCTCTCTCAGTTCAATGCGAGAGAGGTCGAACACTGCACTGTTCAGGTGTTTCGAAGAGTCCCCTGAGACCACTCTCTCAATTCCCTGAGAGAGCCGACATCTGCACCCCAAGCTTCGTTCAAACATTCAAAGAGCACGGCTACGCCCTCTCCCGGTGTCGTCGTCCTCCCGCCCCCGCCCGCCGACCTATCTAGTCACAGCCCCCCACCACCCGCCTCGTGCACTTCACACCATCACGCAACAACCATCACGCCGACAGCCACCGTCCCACCCCTCGCCCTGCCACACCCACTCTCACAGCGTCTCTCTCCTCCAACACCACACCTACTCCTACCCCCATCTCGTCCAACACTGCCCACCCCTCGTCCACCCTTCTCCTTCACCCTTCCGGCGCCAAGCCCATCCCCGCCACCCCCCTCCACCACCACCCGAATCACGGCCGAAGCCCCCGCTGGTAATCAAAAAGACAAAGTGGCTCATCGCCACCCTCACCGCGGGCGCCGCCACCATACCACAGCAACGTCGCCTCCCTTACATGGAGTAGACGAGTCCCACCAACGGCGGCGGCACAGATAGGAGACGCTACGGCGGCGTAAGCCGCACCCGCGACCATGAAGCCAGCGTCAGCGGGTGAGGGAGGGGGGCGAGGAAGGAGAGGAGGTCCAAACAAGAAGGGGCAGGCACGAGAACGGTGGGTCAGTGGGGGCGTGGTAGACACGGAGAGTGGCATGGGTGTGACGGCGGTGAAGAATGCAGAGGTGCGCACGGTCGGCGGAGGTGGCGTGCACTTTGTACCCACACCTCCCCAGCCGCCACGTGCACGAGAGCCTTCGCGCCCCCGCACCGCCCAGCAGCCCAGACGAGGCACTATGGGGCGGCGGTCGACGACCGACGCGCCAGTCTCAGCAGAGCACGCGTTGTTTTAATAATCAAACAGAGTAATGTTAAGCTGCGAGGCGGAGGACTGTTTATGGGGGATTTGATGCGTCAGACTGGTGCCTTCAGCAATAAAGTACGCTCTCTTTGAGCAGGCCTCCAGAGAGCCCTAAAATTGCCTGCCAAAGAGCTCTTTCCGAGTCTCTCACACACCGAAGAGCTCTTCGGTGTGGAAAAGACAGATGGGAGACTCAGAGTCGGGTCCTTACGATGTTCGTCCCCCCCACGCCTAGTCAAGGTGGCTCTTCTGGGTCTGAGCATGACAGCGACTCATTGAAAATCACGGAGCAACGTGCTAAATTATGAGTGGTGCATCGCGATTTGCGTCGCGACGCAAATGCGACCCCCCCGCTGAAGCCTGAATGAGGGGGGTGGGGCACCACCAGTCCCAATTTTGGATGTCGACAAAATCGCTCGTCTGTCTCGTCGCCGACCGTGGCTTCGAGCGACTGGTCCCAAGTCTTGCGCCGACCGAGCGGAGCCACCCTCTTACGCCGCTTCCTTGCAGCCGTCGTCCCGCGGAGGTTCACAAAGTGGTCGATATGGATGGCAACCGGACGTAAGTTTGGTCTCTACGGCTCAGCGTGGGAACTTGGTGCAGGTGGTTGGGCACTGCGAGCATTCTTGTCCGCATTCACTCCCCTCGAGGCCACGAGACGTCAATTTTGTGCAAAGCGTGTGCAGGGCTAACCACTGCATGCGTGTGTCCCGCTCTCCAGTTCTCTCCCCCCCGTCCGGTTTGCCCTCATGCCCTCTTTTCTTGTCCAGGGCTACGGCGGAGGATATCATGGTGGCATTCGAAGGGCCAGTCTGGGCCTACCAGTGCGTCACATGCAATGGCCTTTTCCTCAAGGAGGGCACAAACATGGCTGAGTGGCGAGAAGGGGCGTTGAAGGATCCACCTGGAACCCCTCGCCACTGCGTGGCCCAGCTTTCTGTCTCCCGATGTAGACGGGGCAGCTGTGATGCCTGTTCATCAAGGCTACGCAGAGCAGCCAAGCGCGTGGCTGTGGACCAAGAGGCAACCAGTGGTAAGGACCGCTCCCTACCCCACGATGCGTTCCCTCCTCCCTCCAAGCGAACGCGTCTGCCACTGTCGGCACCCACCGCACCCCTTTCCACCCCCCCCCCATGCATGTTGGATGCTGCTTATACCCCACCTCCATCTGTTGCGATGCCCGCAGTCAACCTCGTGAAGGACTGCCTCTGCACGTCGTGCGCCTCGGCGTGGCTCGAGGCCAATCGCGCACGACAGGGGGAGCAGGCGGCGCTGCGGGCATCCTCTGAGGCTGACACACGCGCACGCCACCTGAAGATGCAGATGCAAACATCTGCCCGCCACCTTCACCCCACCCCAGCCCTTGACGTTGATGCTGCCCCCCCACTCACCTCACCAGTGGTTCAGGCCGACGCTGTTCCAAGCTGTCAGGCCTTCCTTGATTACTTAATCTCGGACGGGGTCGAGCGCTCGCCTAATGAGCCCATCCTAATGCGGATTGCGTCTGCCATTCTCCTGAAGGGCAACAAGGACCGCATCTACCTGCAGCACCGAAACGGGCGGTCTCAGGTGTACTTGCGTGAAGTCTCGCCTCTGAAGGTTTCGGTGAGAAAGAGCCAACGAAATAAGCGCAAGGCGGCCGTGCGGCGACAGCTAGTTACTGCTGGCGCCATGCCTGTGGCGGGTGACGCATTTTCGGGCTCTGCGGGCGGGCTGCGGAAGGAGAATGCACTGTCAGTGCGGGAGCAGGTCGGCTTGGTCTTTGAGCTGGGCCTCAGCTGGTCCACCTTTAGCAAGATCAGGCGGGCGCTCGGTGGTCGCAAGAGTGGGCTGGCCAGCCGCCACGTGCTGCATGCTGCCAAACGGGAAATGGCGGCGTCAGCAGCTAAGAGTGTTGTCGTGACACACACGGGTGCTCACCTGACGGATGTTGCACTGGCAGTATAGGAGCAGGTAACTGCCCTATGTTACAATGGGCAATTCGTTGAGCGTTCTGTGTACGGTCCGGACGGCAAGCCCCTACGCGCAGAGGACGCCACGGTGCCTATCGGCTTTGACCCCGGGGCTTGGGGTGGCCGCCCCCCCCCCACCGTCCCCTACGTCCACATTACCGTCGGCTTGGACAAGGGGGGCGACCCGGCTTCTGAGAAGATTGTGTTCACCAGCATGAACCAGGAGCGGCCCAACAACCCTAGCAACACAATCCTCGCAGCGGTCTGCCCGTGTGACAAGGACAAGTACCTCCAGGTCGCGGCCATGATGGCCATTCACACGCCCAAAATCGAAGAGCTCCTCCGTCATGGGCTGGTTGTGCGTGGGGAGCGACGACCAGTACGGTTAGTGCTGTCCAGCGACTATGAGGCGCAGTGCACGGTGGCGGGGCACAAAGGCCCCAATGCGACCATGCCGTGCAACCAGTGCAAGAGCACGAGGTCGCCGACTAAGGCCCATGCAACCCTTGACGCAAAGTACGGGACGCTGCAAGACGTGTTGGGGCCTTGGCCTCTGCGAGATGCCGATCAGTACGCCAATTGGTCGACGCCACCGGCCAATTCCGCGCAGGAAGATCATCTTTCAGTGACTCGGCGCCCACTGCTGTCCCCTCATCCGCGCCAAATTGTGCCAATTCCTCTCCACATCACACTTGGGATCAACTTGCGGTTGCTTCGACTGAGCGTGGAGGTAGTCATTAGGTGCCGCGACCGAAGCGCTGCGTCCGACTTTGCCTACGAACTGGCGGAGTTGCTGTACACGGAGGCTCGCGTGCATCCCGTACCGTACCACGGTGGCCTCCTTATCGGACGTGATTGCCACGCGATCGGGGAGCACAGCGATGCTGTTTGCGCTGCGCTGGAGCAGCAACTCGCCGAGGTGGAGGCGGGGCGCGTCGAGCACGCAAAGCAGTACCTCCAGACGTACAAAGACGCATGGAAGAGGTGGAACAGGGTCCGAAAGGTCCTGAACCGTGCTACGATTGCGACGAACGACGAGACTACTGCTTTTTGGGCCAATGTGACGGACTTTGTGGTCGGCCTGAAGGGCTCATTCGCGTGGATCAACGTGTCCCCTAAGCTGCACATCCCACTCGCCCACGCCCCGGACTTTCTGAAATAGTTTGGGAGCATCGGGCTGTACGGTGTGCAGGGGCTTGAAGCATGGCACGGTCGGTTTACGCAAACCGCACGGCTTTACCCCGGTGGGTCGGACCTCGCGTCCACTGATTTCTTTTTGCGTGCCATGGCGCTGGCTCGTGACGCGAGCCCTGCTGTAGTCGGCAGGGTGGCCCACAAACGAGCGTCGGCTAAGGACGGGGCGCACACAGCCACAAAGGCAGGCGATAAGCGCTTGCGCGCCAACGAGCCCGCGCTTCCCGTGCGCAGTGAGACCCAGAAGAAAGCTGAGCATGACCGGGAGCTGTGGGCAGAGAAGGTATTTGCAAGGGCGGCCGATACCATGATTGCGCATGAGAGTCGACTGCAGAAGCAGTCTCATTGAAGCGTGCTAGGGATTTGATTGTGGTCATGGACCGGCCGGAGGGGAGGCTGACGGAATGCACCTATGGCTCAGGTGTTGTGGTAGCATGCTTTGGGAGTGAGTTAGCAGCGCCTGTCCGTGCAGTGCGCCGCATTGTGTGCTGGTGGGTGGGTCCGTGGGGGCGATTTTGCCAAGGTAGAGGTCCTTGCAAGGGAAGCCCCCCCTCTCGAGGCACCGGAGGGGCCAGTGACCTGTTCCACGTTGCAGTTTCGAGAAAAGGAGCGGTGCTTTTGGCATGTTTTGAGCTGACGCTCACAAATTTGATAGTGACCAATGGTAGGTCGTATTTGGAACGGGAACACAATGGGACGCTGCCGCTTCCGCCGCGACCCAGAAGAGCCGGTACACTGGGTCTTGACAAGGCGTGGGGGGGCTGCGGATCGCGGCGGCAACGTGGTCCGAATCGACGACGCCGGCGTCCGGTCGACATCTGCGTTCTGATCGTCACAAATTTGATCATGTGACCTCGACCGACCCAGAACGGGCCTGTGATCTGGACCGTCGGGCCATCGTTCAGGGATCAAGATAGGGTCAAAAGATGCTGCGATTCCCGATAATTTCGCAATGGACTTGCCAGCGGTTCGAAATGGCGCGGAGGACGAGATCTAGTGGTCTCTATCCTGCTCGCACTGGGCTGTCAGCTGAAGTGGGCGACGGACCCGGGTCCGCGCTATGATCATCGACACGGGACGTGTCACGCCTGGCACGCGCGCCACTGGCGAAACAGCCGAATTTGTCGATGGGCCTGGTCCCGCAACGTTGGGGACCGGACAAGGCCCTCGAAAAGTCATTGCTGTTTTTTGCTGCCTTGTGTGTCCATCCAGCTGGCGTGTGATGATCCCTTCTCGAAAAAGGTGACGTGTTCCAACGGAAGAATCCCACTGCGTCGAAACCTGCCTTCCCGCTGCGTGTGAGCCGGTATCAAGTTGGGCATCTATTGCAGGACGCGTTGTTAATAGAGGCACTTTAGCGCGCGCTCATTAGTCCACCACATCAACGAGATTGTTGGCAGTGCCTTGTGGACTCTCGCGCCAATGAGAGCGCAGGGCCGGAGGATCTATCGAGGGAGCAGTTTGCTTCCCTGCGTGATAGTGCCCAACACGTGTGAACGAGGACGACATTCTGGCGCCACGCGTGCAGTGGACGTGCCATGAGCTCCAAAATCCGGTGCAGCTTCAGCTGTCTCGGAAACATTGTTTCAGAAACCCCATGTCACTATTCAGCAGGTCCCACAGGCCCGCCGGGCCTCCGCTGTAATCGTCGATTCGTCATGTCCGAGGGAGTTTCAAGAGCGCCAGTCTAAAAGAGGCAGCATTGGGGAGAAAAAGAGGCACATGTGAGATGTCGATTGGACTTTTCGTCCCGCGGGTGTGCTAGAATTTTGATGGAGCGACTGTAGGCAGATATATTGTTTGCGAAACAGGCAGTCAGACCATCAGTTGCACAAGTCCTCACATGTTTTTTGAAGGACAGTTTCCAAGATGATCTGTGGGACAGGATGACACTGCTTCTGGAACGATCCCAGAATCAGTCCCGAAGATGATCCATAGAACCGAGTCCAGAAACTGTAGTGATGAACTGCCCAATCACAGAGGTTTCTCGAAAATCAGGAAATACGAAGTCTAGAATATTCGCCGATCCACGGAACTGTTGTGCACATGATGCTCCGAATCGTGCTGAGGCCATCTCACAGGAGCTTCGCATGGCAATCTCAAAACATTCCTTCCCGTCTACTAGTTATAGATTTGCATACCGGCAAACTGAGATCTATTCCGGCGATGACATACCGACCCGCAGAGGAGTCGAGTCAGTGGTGGGCATAGGACTGCAGTCAGCTCGCCACGCGGGCAGAGTGCCTCGCTGCACACCAGACGGGGCAGGTAAGGTTTTCTTGATGATAATCATGGTGATTTTAATGATTAACATACTATTACATCATAGGGCTGACGATTATAATCACATGGGCATGCAGGCGGCTTTACAGTTGAGCTTTTATGAAAGGGGCTCCTAGGGAATAGAGACAACTGGTTGGCCTGCCAAGTGAAATATTCAAGCATTTCACTGGCTGTTTGGCAAGTCTACGACTGTCATTAGTGTCAACAGTGCTACGGGCATGCACTGCTCCTCTCATACGATACGCTTCCACAGATGGCAGAGCTGGCAACGAGCATAGCAGTCTAATGCTTCTGCGCCCAGGAAAGCGGGAAGACAGAGTCTGAGCGAAGCGACAGACCGTCAAAGAGCACCACATGCATGTGAAGACAGGCCTCCACAAAAAAGACCAGGCTGCCACGGCATCAGTGCAAAAATTGACACATAGCATCGTACACAGTCCTTCTGAGCGAGGCTGCCAGGTGTGGTCAATTCACGTTGTCCTCCTATGCGTTTATCATGGCTCGTGAAGCGACTGGAGCGCAGGAGGACGCTTAGATAAAGCCACGGCGTCATTTCGAGCGACCGCTCAGGCCAGACCTGAGTCTCACCATCCAGAATAACATCGACATGTTATTTTCCCACTGCGCCTGGCACGCCGCCCCCACCACCGCCACCACCGCCAGTTTTCGAACGGCCCCCGTAGGCAGGAGCGACACCGTTGGTCGGCGCGCCGCCCCCGCCCCCATCACTGGTCGAGCCATAATCTGCGCTACCTGGATGATGACCCACGCGACGGCCCCGCCATCACCCCCGTCACAAGAGAGAGCACTCGGGACGGGGATTGAACCCAGTCCATTCGCTATCTCGCATCCAAAGCAGGCGCTGTAGACCGGCCACGGGGAGTTTCGTTTGTCAGTTCGCCTTAGCACTGTGTTCAGACGTACTTCTTTGCAACTTATCAGACATTGGTTGGTCGTTGGGTTATTCGGGGCGGCAGCTCTCCACGATGTCTTCTTGTCGTGACAGAGCCGTGACAAGCCGTGACAGATTCTCATCTGGACAGAAACAAGAAATCGGCCATTGTCACGAGCCTGGCTTTAGTAAGCGCTACGCAGCCTGGTGTGGCGCCGCCAGAAACGTGCCACGACGGGAGTCGCTTGACGATGGAAGCAGCTTATCGATGGCAACCATCAAAATTCCGACGGAAGCGCGGTGCTGTGAAGAAACGTGTTCTGTGGTTTCTTGGCTGTCTTGCCTTACACTCTGCTGGACAAGGGGATACCAGAACGATCCCGTCCACCGCGCCGCTCGTGCACCGCTCGCGGTACAGTAGCCACTCATCTGATGGTGGATTGACCCTTGAGTAGCCGGTCGCCAGCCGCGTGTCATTCGTGAGAGCAGGACCGACACGCCCCCCTGCCGCAGTCCGCGCACTTGTTCATCAGTACGTGCGCTCCTTGCATGAGAGATCCCATGCTTCCAGTTAACGCCCAGTTGCCACGGTCAATGGGTTCGGCCTCACCTTTATTCTAATCTTATCCGAGAACAGAAAGTAGTACAGCAGGATGACGTTCTTGAGTAGTCTGCTCGACTCCCGAGCAGGAAGGAACACCGGCTCTATGCTCAGATGATGGAGCGTGGCGCGAACATAAGCTAGTGATTGCAAAGCAACCACAAGCCCGCAAAACAAGAGAGAAACATATCATACGCGGACATGTACTGGTTGTCCAGGTCGAAAACACCCGAAAAAAACAACAAGCGCAGCCATAGTTCGACAGCAGCGGGGGTGCAGCAAGGATGACGCACGTGTGCTGGTCTTATCATTTCTGACCCCATCCATATCGGATGGGACTGAAACAACGAACGAGGTTTCTGGCCTTCGAGCCGGAAGCCATTGTCTCCCACGCATGAGGTCAGCGAAAGCATGAAGAAGCTCCTAATACAAAACCATTGAACGACATAGCTTACATGCAGTTCATACAAATATATTATGGTAGATTCAAGAATCTGACATCCGGTTCCAGGTCACATTGCAGTCGTAGCTCAGTTGGTTTGCCGACATGTTCAGAGAGAGCGCGCGCCGCACACGCGCGAGGTCGTGGGTTCAAGTCCCACCGATTGTAGTCTATTATTTTTCTCTTCGGTCAGGTGTGGGCAGGGGTCGGGTGCGAACCCGCAGCGACGGGCGTCGCCACAGCCAGAGTTGATTGAAAAAAAGGTGTTCTGCCGCTACTTCTGTCCGTCTTGGTCGGCGTCCTAGAGCAGGAGCACTGCCCGCACACACACAGCTTCTGACAATGCGACGACCTGAAGCGATGTCTGCTTAACGCAGTCGACGAGACTGGAGCGCGAGGCCCGTGCAGGCCTCTGCGGCCGATGCAAAGAGGGTTGAAGAGGATGTCTCGGGTGCCGCTCGGACGGAGCTTGGCGGCTCCCCGCGGAACTCGGACAGAGAGGTGTCCAGCCCTCTTCGCGCGGCGTTACCCAGAGCGTTTTCACTGCCGCATTTCTCTACGTCGATCAAGCCTGCGCTCGTGTCAGGATCCCGACGAAGACGCCCGCCGCGAGCTCACAAATCCCTGCCCGTCGACGCTTCACAGTAAGTGCGCGTGCTGCTGCTCCGCGAGTCTATTTGTCCGCTGCTCCCGCGCGCGGTAGAAAGGATGCCCCACGGAATCACGTTACGGGGGCCGCCACGGAGGGCAGCCACAGGGAAAAGCAATGCAGTATCGCTCTCTCTTTTCATGCCGCACCCGGCCCCCCGTTGTCCGCCAGTCCGCCGCGACCGCTGACCGACGCCAGGCCTATCCATACACGACGCTCAATCTCGTGTGGCGGGTGACGGGGGGCTCTCTTCGATGTATACCGGGTCCCACGGCGCGATAGGGGAGGTTTCCGTGGTGGGAACGGACAGGCAGGCCGGGGGGCACGCTCAGAAGTCTAGGATACTCATCGTGCTTGGACCGTGGCCGGCGGCCGACGGCCTGCATTGAGGGTGAGGGTGTTGCAAGGAAATTCTACCTTTGGCCGCCTGGCGTCTCACCTCGGGTACGCAACTCGCAGACTGCAAACTAGTCCCATGGGAGCGCCAGGGGGGCCCTACTGTACATCAAGATCAACAGAAACGCACAGCTTCCGTGAAAGACAGAGGTATCGGGGAAAAGTACCTCGTGACACCACATACAATGGGGTCTGCTGCCGACGGCCCTACAACTCTCGCCGCAGCGCTCTGATGACAGCACCGACCCGTTGCCCTGAGTTGTTGGCGGCTCCCGCATGTGGTTGGTCACCCCCCGCGCTCTCTGCAACAACGCAACACGACCGCCTCAGCCGTCACTGCGTCGGCGGTCCCATCTTTTGCTGCTGGCACGCCAACCTCGGCGGTCGCCATCGCTGTTGCGCACAAGCCGGCACCCACAGCGTGGCGCACGACGGTCCGATGTCCGCACTGTGCTCCTTAAGTGAGGTAAAACCACAATGGCTGTTTTGGGTGTTGTGGATCCTGCATTTTTTTGCGGAACCCTCCTGATGAGCCATCAGATGATGGTTTCCCCCGCATTATTTTGTGCAGAGATTGAGGGCGGTCGGTGGCGAGTGCCCTTCATACCGTTGTAACCGCCATCACATCACGAGTACGGCTAATGTGTGTCTAGATGCGAACGAGCGCCCCAACGGCGCTTCACAAAGCGTTGCACCATAGCCGCATTGCGGGTCCGGCGAGAGACGCAAGAGCTGTAACCTTTTGTGGCGTACACAGAAAGGGCCTGGGGAAAATCCCCCGCAGGAAGCAGCATCGCCTGGGTATGGCTCGACGTCAAAGAATGATCGGATCCGAGAAAGGCTTCCCGGGACTTTCGGACAGGGTCCTCTCAAAGTGTGGTGATGCACACATATACTTAAATCGTGGAAATTGCTCACTGTTTCAGAGGTGGCATTCCGCATTCGTATCCTCAGGGATCTGAGGGCGCGTCAGCGTTGGAAGGGTCGCGGTGACGCTAAAAGCGAATGGAGTTACGTGGCTGAAAAAGACTGCTCTGCCACAGCGGTCACAGGGTCCCGGACGGCACCTGCCCCCCTGCCCTCCCCCACCGCCCCGAGTTGCGCCCGGCGACGGCGCGCAGCAACTTCCGAGGTTCGACGTGACCACGATGACCCGCGGGTGACCGTGTGTGCGCGCCGACTTCTGTTGCGACGGGTCGTTGGCTGCTTCAGACGCCATCTAGCGGCGCAGTTCGAGTCGGCTCGTCGCGGGGCGGTCGGTCCCACCCGCCCGCCCGAGCGCCAGCCTCCCCGCCCGCCGTGCGCAGGTGCGCTGCGCGGCGGAGCGATGACCCCTTCCGTGGGCGTCGCGCGACGCTGGCGGGCCGCCGCCGCTGCGGTTGCGGCAGCGGCACACCTTTCGCCGCCGCCCGCGCTCTCTGCCACTGCATCGTGGCTGTACGTGCCCCCGTGCGACCTCGCGGCCATGGAGCCGGCCGGCGTGCATTGTTTCGATGCGCCGCCGAGCGCGCCACCGCGCCGAAGGCCAGGGTGTTGCACGCCTGTGCCTGGAATCACAGCAAGTTACAGCATACTGTGACCGTGCTGTGACTCTGCTTCGAAATAAAATTGCATGCTGAGGGCTTCTAGATCACGCCCAGTTAACGGCGAACATTACGATGCAGACACGTTGTATCATGACAGCGTACACGTGACACTCGTATCGTCTGCACGGTACCAAGAGGCGTGCACATAAGAAGCGCAAAGAATCAGGTAGAAAGCATATAGTCCTGTTACTGCTCGTGACGTACAATGCTAGAGAGGCTCGTGGTGAACAATGCAACGTGGTTTGCAACCCACTTTTGACGTGTCCAATTTCTTGTAGTTCCTGCTCTTCTCACGCTATCTCGGATGAAAAGATTGTCCCACCTTAACGCATTCATGTCACGTGGTTCCCAATCCGTTTCATGGAACTCAAGCTACTACCCCCCCCGTCCTTCCATCACAGGCTCATCCAGAAAAGAAGACCATCCACTGTCACCACAGTGCTCAAAATGGCCCGGTCTGCGACGCGCGTGATGGCGACCAAGCTTGATTCAGATCGACGCGATTCGCATTGTTCAGCAGGTAGATTTCGATTTCTCGCATATTGGAAAAATGACGTGTGCTGTGAATGCCCCGAGTCGCCCGGATGCGCCTGCTGCCAGCTATGGTTGGGACGCGTCTGTCGAAAGCTAGTTTTAACCGCTGGACAAGTGAAAAGTGTCTGACACGTATCAATCTGGTCAATGAATGGCTGGAAATCCTAATGTCCGCCTCAGGGGTGTCTGAACTGGGCGTGAGATGGCTCTGTGGGAGGCAAGGGCGATCACAGCAATTTTTAATTCTGTGCTGTAAACTGCTGTGATCTGCTGTGTCTTTCTGTGAGTGTTTTCCAGATCCGATCAGTCTTCGGCAACGCGCCATACCCCCCCCTCTCCGTGCCGGTCCCCGCTGTCAAGGAGGATTTCTTCATCATGGAGGACTGTACCAATCAACCTCGAAGAGAGTTTTCGTTGGCCTGCATTTACCTACATCTGCTCTTCCATTGGCCTTTTTACGGCTGTCAGGTAGTTCTCGCCTCGGAGATATCTCTCACTTACATGCCTTTGCTCTGCCCGCAGCGCAGTGCACCTCGTTGCTGGATGCACCATGAGCCTCGTTTTCCCCCAAATCGCTCATGAACGCTTGTTGAGTACGGGCTCCTGCTCGCACGCTGGGAGTGTTTGTTCTTATCCCGTCCAAAAAACTCGTTGTGGCGTGTTGGCAACGAGATTCGGGCGTGAAAAAGAGCTCTATTCAGTCCGCTCCAGTTCTCACAAGTGCGACTTGATACACTAAATGGGTGCGGTGCTCAGTACCGGATCTGTGCCGAGTAGGGTAAGAGATACGTAGAAGTACACCATCGTGCAGCCCACGAGTAGGCGGGGCAGAGCCAGCGGGGGGGGGAGGGGGAGGGGCGGGCATGGCGGAGGTGGCGGGGGCGCGGCCGTTACCCGCGGTGGGGACATCGCGGAAGTATCGGGGGTGCGGCCGCCACGCGGGCGTCTCGGTCGCCGCAGCGGCGGTCGCTGCCGCAGCGGCAGTTAGCCGCCGCTTCCGTAGCCGCCACTGGCGCAAGCACAGGCCAGCGGCGCTGAAGCACGGTAACAAAGGTGGAGCATGGCAACAGCAGTGGGCAACCGGCACAGAGTCGGCAGAGCGACGCGGATATCGTGCCACAAGCCTCGCGACCCCCGGGGTGGGGATGTCGGAACCCGCTTTCTCCGCACGGGACGCACAGCGTTTTGCAATTGTCACAGAATTTGGTGGGAATTGAGTCCACGATACCGAGACCATTCCGTTTCGCCGTTCATCGAGGGACAGTTGCGGCTCCGGTGGCTGGTAATAAAAACCGTCATATCGCAGAGAAGGGGGAGCGAAGTGCGAAAACCCGGTACTCGTGCAGCACCTCGAAACCCGTAATTGACGTGATACACTAAACGGGTGCGGTGCTCAGTGTTGTTGAACCTCTGATAGAGGAGGGGAAGAGGATGAATTCGTCGCCCGCACCGAGCTCGAGAGTAATCTTGTCAACGAGATTGGATCTCTGCGCGTCTGTAGCTCCCCTCCTCTGAACCCAGGTTCGCCCCGCACTGCAATGTACACTGACAAGTTAGGGTGTCTCGTATTTGCGCGAGTACCTACCGGTCCTGTGGGACACGCGCGTGCGGCCGCCGCAGCCACCGGGGCGCGCCTGTCGTGTGCGGAATGTGAGATGTCGGCCGCAGTCGACATATTTGGGCACATTATCGGTGGGCGTTTTCTGTACGCGGCCGCCACGGCCGAGGAAGTGTGCCACGTATTTGCGCGAGTACCCATCGGTCCTGCGTCAGACGCGCGTGCGGCCGCCGCACCCACCGGGGCGCGCCTGTACCAAGCGCTTTGCGCGGCTGCCCCACTTCCTTATCTACGACTTTGCCTGCGGGGCTTTCCGCGTGGCGCTCGGCAAGCTGGGCTGCCGAAGGACGTGGACGTCGCCGGTGAGTACTTTACCCCTCACCCGTGCCAATGTTGCGACGACACGTCCGATGAGTAGAGCGACAGCGAGTTGTTGGAGAGGGCGAGGTCAGACGAGGAAGAGAGGGAGGGCAGGGACGCATCGGACTCGGGATCGAGTGCAAGTGAGGGGGGCGATGACGAGGCGCAGGGCATGGACGATGGCACTGCTTCTCACGTTTCAGGGGATGCGTCTGCTGGCTCGGACGTTTCGAGGTCCTCGTCAGACGAGAAGGGGGACGACGACGGCGACATTGATGACGCATCGGTGGGCTCTATGGGTGAGTAGAATTGTGTTCTCTGCTTAGTTTTCCTGGGAGTGTTTTCTGTACGACCGCTACCGCACTCTCAGCTTCCAATGCCACGGCCGAAGCCTGCAACCGCTGTGACTGCACCACACGCCAAGTAACAGCCGTCTTCACGAAGAGGCGACCGGTCAGAAAAAGAAGACAAGCATGTACGGCGGCGTGGCGGAGTTTGGCACGCAACAATGCAAGAAAGCGTAGCAATGGGAGACGGAGGAGGTGATGAATGTGTCGCCGCCAAGAGGAGGGAGCAGCCGTAGACTGCAGTGGTGACAATAAGAGGGAGGCTGTCAGAAGTGAATAAATAGGAAAAGGCTGTCAGCCATGACGGAGAGCGAATGGCAGTCAGCCAGGGGGGGGGGGCAAGCACGGGAAATGATGGCGCTGGATGGTGGGGGGATGGGGCGGGGGGCGTCAACAGCAAAAAGCAAGCGCGAGCGGCGGCGACCGCGGTGTTGCGTATCGCCACTGGCGACCACAAGCGAGGGGGCACCTCAGCTGTAAACATGAGCACAGCGACAGTCGGAGTTACTCATCAACTCATGGCGAAAAAACGTGCAGAATGAAGCATCTCCAGGGGAAGCGCCCAACGCAGAGCAGAGCAGTGACGTCGATGGAGCGGAAAGAGGCGTGACCGAGGTCTTGCAAGGCAGTCCAAGAGGTCCCGAGAACAGCGTCGGATCAGACGTAGAGCGGCCTTAGTATGGGTACATCGTAATAATAATTCCAATATAATGCACAAGAACCTGGACTAAATGAAGTAAATCCCTGTCACTCGTTCATTCTCGTTCGTTCGCGCTTCTCTTGCCGTCTTCGTCGAGCTTGGAGGCAGGATAGCTGCATCATCCCCACCAGCCACTTGCTCCCCTCTCTTCTGTTGTCACTGGAACGGGTTGGGGACCTGTTCAGAAACATGCGCTGTATTTCATGCCGCGCAACTGCATTCAGGGCACCTCAGGTTGCGTCACCTCGTAGGCGCAGTGAATCCCACTGCTATAGAACGTAGCACCTGTGCGTCACTCGTATGCATAGAGACACGGCAGGAAACAGAGCCATGACTCATGAACAGAATGAAAGAGGCGCAAGCAGTAAAAGCATCAGGCAACTACGCGGCAGTCGAGCGTCTTGCTGTCGCCGCAATAATGCTCAACCTTCCTTCACTCTGGCACCCTTCTGTACCTCTTGGATGTTTGGGGCCCCGGTCAGCCTGTATCTGTATCAACTGCAGTAACAGCACTGACTGCTCTGTCATCCCTGTCCCGCAATGCTCAGAGGTTCAGCTGATGTTCTTTCTGCTTGCAGCACTCCGTTGTGTACAATGATGCCAACATGTGGCCGCGAACGGTACCAGCATTGAAACACTCACTCGTTGGGGGGGAACAGTTGCAAGGTTTCCATCGAGTGGAGGACTGCGGTCTGTGAGCAGGACAATACTCAGTGATGCGCGTTCCCGCAGTCGTATCTTCCAGCCACTGCAAACTTCCATGTGTGACAACCTGTGCTTGCGTACCAGACTGTCCCCCGTATCGTTGAATGCGGTCCCGAGCGTGACTGAAGGCCATGCAGTCGTCATATGAAACCCAATGAAAGGGTTTCCCTGTACTGTCTATCACGCGGTACAGGGATACAACCCCCGTGTGTCTGGTGAGACGAGGCACATATACAGCAGCTGCTGTTAATGCGGCCGTCATTTGCGGTTTTGCTGGGGCGACAACCTGTATCGGTGATAGGTGCCCTGCTGTCATCAAAGCTGTGACGTCTTGGAGCTGCCACACCACAACCCCGATTGCCCTTCTCTGCCACGGTGCTCGCTTCTCAGCGCTGTGCCATATGCACCTCTCTCCGAAATGGTGCACCGTAAAGACTTTTGATGCAGCATCTTGGCCTTTAGAGAACCGTGGCCGCCGTTACTGGGGAGGAGGGGGCTTATTCTTTTGTCACAACGCAGCCATGCACTCATCACTAGCCACCGAGAGCTGCCCCACTCGCAGTATGTTACTCATCGGAATGCACAGAAGCGCAACGCAGCGCACTGAGCGCCAGTGCGCCGATGTGCAGCTGCGAGTGGCGTTTGTACGCACAGCGGCAGGATACGACAGCAGAACAACCTCTTGTCTCCCATGAGAGACGGCTGTTGGTGCGTACACGTCGGAACTGCCTGTGCAGAGGCTGACTAATGCGAAAGGTTTCACGGGTGGCGGGTAGCGCTGCTGCTCGCAGGCGGGGGGCTCGTTTGTCGCGGAGGTAGCAGGCGGAGTTAAACTCTACACGAACTTATGCGCAGCCCTGTCGTATGGCCAGATGAGCCTGTGCTGTCTGCGGAAGCTGCACTGGAAATGTTGTGCATTGCCGGCTCCTGTAAGCTCCTGTTTGCCCCGCGCGCAATGTCAGACGAAAGCCCAGGCCGGCAGTCGGCCCCTTTCTTCGTACAGGGCAGCGGTATGGAATGGCACTGCAACGGTGCGAGGAGGTAGCCATCACCATGCGGCATCAGATCAGATTGCCGTTTCAACCTCGGGAGATATCGGGTCTTGATTGGCTGTCGACGTGCGCGTGCCGCTTTCGCGCGGCCATGCAGCTGCCAGTCATTCGTGTTCGCGGTACTCTATGCGGGCCTTGTTCACCGCAGGTCTGTGGCAGACACGTACTCTGCCCAAACCAACCCTCGTTGCTCTCGGGTGGCACAGTCCTGGCAGCGCTGACCCCCGTTCTCTGACTGTGACGGCTCCCGAGCAAAGATACGTGTGCCTGCTGGACTTTGCTGCAGCGATCCGCTTGCGCGCCTCTCTGGGTGTGGAGATACGTGACAATCGCGTGGAGGAGAAGCTCCTGGCATGATCCCTGACGTGTATCAGCCTTTTAACACTCCGAGGAACTTTTGCGTGTTTTCCACCCCTCCTTTTCGCTTTTGGAAGACATTGACTACACGTCGAGGCGCCCGTGGACCTCATCGTGGGATGCTGTGATAAGAAGTCTGGCGACGGATGAGTGACCGGGATGGCCGGGCGGGGCGGCGGAGGAGCACACCAGCGTCTCCACCAGGTCATTGGTATCGACGTCGTGTGATCAATCTTCTCGGTGCAGTGCGCTTCCGCTTCTACCTGTACGCATCTCTGGCGATCGCGAAGCACCATCGACTTGGGCAACAAAATAGCAAGAACGTTGCCATTATGATTCTTTTTTGTCTCTAACGACGCACAGGAGCCGCACGTGTCGGTGATGAGGAGCAAGAGATGGCCATGTGCTGACTTGAGGTTTTGTTCCCCCTCGTACTAGTTAAAGTCCATAGGCATGGCTGGCCAATCTACGGAGGCCGTCACACCTGTTACCCTCGACCCGTGCCAGTAGCGGTCACATGCTTTCTACCTGTCGGGCTCGAACGTGGCGCTACTCGGGCGCGCGGAGTGTGAGAAAAGCGAGGTGATGCGGCGGATGGTGTCGGCGTCACGGTTGAATTGGGGCAGCGAGCGCGTTGCGGTGGTGGCCCTGTCAGGGGCAGCGGCATTAGTCATTGGTGGTCAAACTCTGCACTCAATATTTGGTATGGACACGCGGCCGATGTCTAAAGAGGGGTGGCTGAGGGAGACGCTGCTCCGTGCCAACGTCGTCCGCCGCCTCAAAGCTTTGCGGGTGATGTTCATTAACGAGGTTTGCACTCTGCCGTCGTCCGTGTTCACGCGCGTGGCCTTTGTGATGCGTCGTGTCGCCCCTCCCAACCTCCAACATTTCCCCTTTGCCGGTTGCCAGCTGGTTTGTAAGTCTGTCTCTCTGTATCTTCTGCTATGTGCTGATCTCTGTGTCTTTCCATCGCCTCTCATTCCGCCAGTTTCATTGAGGCACCGCAGCTGCTTGTACAAGACAACTGACGTTGACTACGAGGTCTTCTCTTCGTGTGTGTGTGATGCACGCATGTCCTATTTTTCCTCTGCTTAGCCGCTGGGGATCCGCTTCAAGTCGTGCCCGTCAAGGTCACAGACACGTCGGTTGACGGGATGGTCTTCAACTGCCCGGCGTGGCGCTCCACCTTTGCTGGGGCCGCGGGCAAGGTGGCGTGCTTGACGAGTCTTCATCAGCATTCAAGCGGCGGTATCTTCCAGTCGTTCTTGGACAGGGTGCGGTGGGGCCGCGCCGGGGACTTGGCCATTGGGATCATCAATGAAACGTGGTCCAACACGTTCAAGAGCCCCATCATCAAGATGCGCATCCTCAAAAGCGCGGTGCTCAGCATCAACGAGGCCAAGCTGAGGACGATCGATTCGCCCATGCGTATCTTCACGGGGCATGACGTGGTTGTCTCTGGCGATGCTACGGTCGTGGAGAAGGCCGTGTCGGCTTTGCGCAGCTGCGTCTACCTGTCGCTGTCGCTTAAGCAGTCGGCCTTCGTGATTTTAACTCGGAAGGTGGACGGCATCGCGCCAGGCGCGCGTGGGACGGTGACGGAGTTCAAGCACCGCTCCGACGCAGCGGGCTGCGAGTTGCTCGAGGAGGACGTCGTCGTGGCATGCGACTTCAACGGGAAGCTGATGGAGGTCTCCCGCATGCGCTACTCCGCGTATAACTCGGCGGGCGTGGAGGTGGCGTACTGTGAGCAGATACCTCTGATCCTCGGGTGGGCAGTGACAGTGAACCGTGCTCAAGGTCTCACTCTAGATGCGGTGGAGATTGACTTTAAGCTGGACACCTGGCCGACATGCGGTCTGGTGTACACTACCCTTTCTCGTGTTCGCTCATTTTCTTGTTTGCGTGTGCGGGGCCTGCGCCGTAGCCACATTCGAGTGAGCCGCTGCGCGGTTGCTTTCTACGAGAGTGAGCTGGTAGAATGCGGTATTGACCCGCGAGATAATGGCCGGCCGACCGCGGCATGAACAATCACGCAATTGGAAATGTGTACTCGCACAGGCTCCTTTTTTTCTTTGTACTCTGGGCAGCTCATACAAGCGGGGCAATTGCGGTCACTGATAAGCTCATCAAAAAGAAACATCTGCAATGTATACGTCGCACCCAGAACGACTGCACCACTCCCTGACCCCACAGGGACCTACAAAGAGGATACAAAGCGGGCATTCCACAAAACAATAATCCGTCTGTGTTCTCCTTGGGGGTCGCGCCACAGCTGCTGCATGGTTTTCGGGAATTAGGCGCCCTTGGTGGTGAGATGTGCGTTCAGCAGGTACTCGTAGGCATCCGTCCGGTACAACAGCTCCGTGGCGGAATAGTCCTCGTTTTCGCAGTGGTCGGGCACTTGCACGTCATGAATAATCATTGCCGGCATGTGCTTGGAGACAAGACTCCCTAGGCTTTTGAGTCCAGAGCATAGGGAAGCCATCTTGAGGGCCGCTGCGCTCCCCAGCTGTCTTGCGCCGTCACCTGGTCGGCGGTCCCAGAGGGTCACACGAGGTCTGTGGCACAGAAAAACACAACGGTAAGCGCGGCATGAACAAGGAAGCAAAAGGGAGCCGGCCTGTTAGAAACCAGTCAGGCATTGCGTAGAAAGGGCACCACAAACAAGGCGAACAGTAGCAGCGCAATGGAAAAAGCAGCAGCATACCCCGTCATTCCCTTCTCTCACACCAGTGTGTAGAGGGATACCTTACCTAGGACCGCCTTCGTCAATGCGCCATTGTCCCACGCTCAGCACGGTATGACCGCAGCGTCCGAGATCAAATTACAGAGCGTAACGGCCGAGAAGCGGGGTGACAGTTGTGTGTCCGGCACGAGGACACAATTGGCATCAACCACACCAAAAGCAACGACACGGTCCTCGTGGCGCAGCTCTTGAGTGACCGGACAGGAGACAATGGGACTTTGCGAAGGAGCGATGCAACGAGCATCATCTCCAAATGCCGCCACCGTCACCGGCTCTGCTTTCTCTGCCAATGCGCAAAAACAGGGGTGAGAGTATGGGGCGCCATCCACAGCTCCCATCACGAAGGCACGCACGTCAGAGCCGGCGCCCGACGAGCCCAAATCCAGAACGACAGCGCGCACCAGCAACGTCAGCGTCACCCGCACGGCGACGCACTGCAGCCCCGTGCCCATCAGCAGGGGCGCCAGGCGGACGCCGAGCACTGGGCTCGGAGCGTTCACCATCCTCACAGCCACCACCACTCAGACGGACGGGTAGAGGCCCATCACCCCTACCACCTTCACTGCGCGCCAACGCCAGAGAAGCGACCATCCCCCCAAAGATGAGAGTGGCACCACCAGGACGTACGAAACCCGCCGGGCTGCCCATACCAGCACCACGATGTCCACCTTTAAGGGCAGCGAGACCGCGACCACCACCTGGAGCATCGACACCAGCTCCGCGACCGGCTCCCAGATGGGTAGGTCGACTCTGACCGCCCCCAGGCACAGGTGCAGCAGCTCCTCAACCTGCACTGGATGCGCAGCCACCACTAGAGTGCACAGTCGCAGCGATTCAGCTACCGTCTGTCGCGCGCGCACTCCTGCCACTTCCGGCTTGCATTGCACGGTCGTGGCCAGGACGGCGCTCTGCACTGGCCGCCGCCGCCGTCGCTGCCGCGAAGGCGCTCGCGGTGCCGTATGCTCCGCCCAAGTTTGAAGCGGCGGCTGCGCCTGCAGCCTCGGCCGCGTCCAAAGCAGCTTCAGTGAGGCCACCGCTTGGATGTAAGGTACCTCCTGTGCGGCGCACAGAGTCACCAACATCCACACCAGGAGACCACCCACTCTCTCTCGCCACCAGACGACCGTCATCACCCGCTGCCGATCCGCGGCCATGGGCCGCTACAGGCCGACCACCGCCACCTCCCGTAGCCGGCTCACCGCCCGCCAATGTCCCGGATTGAAGGCTTTCCCCTGCGGGTGTAGCAGCACCACGCGGTGCCGCTGGACCACCGCTACCTCCCGCGGACATTGCGCGACCATTGGCTCCTGCCGGCTGACCACCAACACCCCACGCAGCCGACCCACTATCATGCGAAGGCCCCAAGTCCATGTTGCCCCCAACGAGTGAATCAGCACTACGCGGCACCGCCGGACCACCACCACCTCCCGCAGCTGGTCCGCCCCGGCTCGGCCCTGCCGGTGGACCACTGGCGCCACCAGCCAAGGCCGACCCGCCATCGTCGTCCGCCGCCGAGTCGTCATCGTCCTCGTCATGGTACCTTCGCCGCCCTTCTGCTTTCGGCAGCACGGCCGCTTCTGCACCATCACACGCGTCCCATCAGCAAATTGGTCGAGGAGGAACAAAAAGAAGGGGTCCTTGATGTGCGCCATATAGCAGATCAACGAAAGCCCACTGGCCAAACGGATCTTTGACCGGTTCTTCTGTTGAAACGCAGTGGGGATAGGGGTTGGGGGACCACGGTGAAGTGGTTGAGTGGCTTGAGCTTGTGTGTGTGTGTGCGAACGTGC
>ENA-ORXT01002303-ORXT01002303.1-marine-metagenome-genome-assembly--contig:-NODE-2303-length-23198-cov-3.836253_pt1 | contig 23198 bp, 22 predicted proteins | sample MGYA00237868_ERZ511482 | MGnify/ENA metagenome assembly ERZ511482
TGACGAGCAATACTTAGATATTCTCTAATTTGAGAGGTTTTAAGTTCTAACTCTTGAGCAATTTCTTCAGGATTGGCACTACGTCCCAGCTTCTGAGATAATTCTCGCTGGGTTTTTTTGATTTTATTTAGCTTTTCAGTAATGTGAATTGGTAAACGGATGGTACGAGCCTGTTGAGCGATCGCTCTAGTGATTGCTTGACGAATCCACCAGTAGGCATAAGTGGAAAACTTATATCCTCTGGTGGGGTCAAATTTTTCTACACCCCTTTCCAAACCAAGGCTTCCTTCTTGGATTAAATCGAGAAATTCCATATTACGTTTTTGGTATTTTTTAGCGATCGCTACTACCAAGCGTAAATTTGCCTCGATCATTTTCCGTTTTGCTCGTTCACCTTCTTTGATAACCCTGTTAAGTTCAATTTCACTCATTTGAGCTTGTTTTGCCCAGTCCTTCAGGCTGAGTTGGCAATCTTGCTGCTTTTCTAACTCTTCTTTCTCGATTAACAGGATCATCATTTTCTGCACCTTTTTGCCATAAACAATTTCTTGTTCATGGGTCAATAGGGGTACCCGTCCAATTTCATGTAAATAAGTTCTCACCATATCTACTGAGTAGCTCATTTTGGAGGTTGTTGATTCAATTTTAGCTTTGGGCATTTTTACAGTTATGACTCCTATGTAAACAGATTAAAAGCCAGTGATATTTCTTCTTTTTGTATTCTTTTTGTGAACTGTCCGACTATGTGTTTAGACGTTGTGGTAGTTGTAAAGGTTCAACTATTTTTCAGATAGCTAGATTTTTGGTTATTTCATAAACTGGTCACCTTTATGTTTATACGATGAACCTCAGTAAATTATGCACAAACTGATTTGAAATCTAGATTGCCTAATTTTTATAGTTCAAATATTATTCAACCCATCTGAAGAAAAGCTAATTAAAGACTGAGAAATTAATGAGAATTTGGGAACTATCAAAAACATTTAATAACAAAGCTAATAGCAGAGCGATCGCCAACCACAATAAAAAGCAGTAACGAGTCAAATTAAGAGCCTGATTGATTTTATCTACAGAAATAGGCTCTAAATCATCTCCCAGCAGCGGTTTTTCCTTCACCACACCTTTGTAAGTATTTTTTCCTCCAAGCTGCACGTTCAAAAAGGCAGCGTAAGCAGCTTCACTCCAGCCAGAATTAGGGCTAGGATCTTTGATTCCATCTCGGCGACATATGTTTAAAACTTTTAGTGGCTTACCTGAAAAAAAGCTCAAGGTTAAAACGGTCAAACGACAGGGAAGCCAAGTCAAACGATCTTCTAGCTGTGCGCTAAACCAGCCCAAATCGGTATAGGGTTCGCGGAGGTAGCCGATCATCGAATCTAGGGTGCTAGCAGCTTTATAAGCTAAGGTTAAAGGTAAAACCCCTATTCCTGGTATAAACAAGCCTAAGATGGCGTAAAAAAGGGGGGCTGTTACCCCATCTACGGCATTTTCTCCCACTGTTTCCAGTAAAGCCCGTAATATACTAGGCTCAGATAAATTATCCGTATCTCTCCCTACATATAGACTTAAACGCGATCGCATTGAGTTTAAGTCATCACCGTCAACTGATTCTAAAACATTTCTAACTGCGACTCGAAGGCTTTTACCTGCAAAACAGCTAGCTAGTAAAATTATTTCGACTGCATAACCCAATAAAGGATGAACTGTCTGACAAATCCTCACCACTAGCCAGCCAAATGTTCCACTACCAATAATTAAACTCAAACCTAAGAATATTCCAGCTAAACGACGCGAAGGGGGTGCCTCAAATAATTTAATAGCTAGGTCGCTATATTTTTGAATTAGCCAACCCATTACCTGAACAGGATGCAGCCATCCCCAAGGATCGCCAAGCAGATAATCTTCCATAGCTGCTAACAACAAAACTAAGGCTGAATGAGAAATTGGCACAGTTGATAAGATAGCCAAAGTTGCCTTATATAAGCCTAAAGTGTGTAATTGCAAGACCTTAATAATGCTTGAATAATTGTTTTATTTAGTATGCTGTTTTTTAGTAATCGATCGATAGTCAATCTTGGATTTTCTCAACGTTATTTTCCCAATTTTGACCATCAAAAGGTTTAATTTCTAATCGATCGCTTAAATCTCGATCTAAAGTGCGAATATTTACATCGATCATATCAGGATGAGAGCGGGGTCGATAAAAAGAATGGATACCACAAATTGAACAAAAATTATGTTTGGCTACCTTAGTATTGAAGGTATAAGAAGTCAAACAATCTTGACCCTAAAGCAAAGTAAAAATTTTTGGAGGAACAATCAAATGTAGAAACCCTTTTTTACGACAAATAGAACAGTTGCAGTCATATACTATATTGCGATCGATTAATACTTGAAAGCGAATTGCGCCATAGTGGCAGCCTCCTTGACAAATCAAAGATTTTGCTAATTGTTTCATATTGAGTTTTTACTCTTATACTACAAAATTATTTTTTTCTCCTTGAGCGGCTTGCCAGCTACGAGCATCATAATATAAGTCGGCTAAAGTGATATTATATAGAGCTTCTTTTAATTTTTGATGTATCCTTTGCCACAGACTAAATGTCACCCAATCTTCTGCTAATTTATTGTCAGGAGAATAGTTGCTCAAAGGTTCAATAGTTTCTCCTACTGCTTCTAAAATTTTGCCCAAAGAAATTTGTTCTGGTTTGTATGCTAATTGATAGCCTCCTTTCGCACCTCTAACAGATTTGACCAAACCAGCCTTTCTCATTTCTATCAACAATTTCTCTAAATAAGGTGCGGGCAAATCCTGTCTTTGGGCAATCATCTTTACCGATGTTGGTTGATATCCTGGTTGCAAACTAAGATCTAACAATGCTTTAACACTATAATGACCACGAGTAGTTAGCTTCATATTTAATATTTCATACTGGATAAATACTTAAATCTTATACATATAGCAATCCTATCTAGTTCCCTTAATGGTTACTATATAAGTCTATAAACCTTTAAGCAAACTATTAGAGGTGTAAAAATTGTACATAGGAATTGAATAACTATTATCTGGCAGCTAGGAGATAGTACAAAAAAATATGAGGCGAACTATTTAAGATTGTTTGCATAAGTCTATGCTTTTAATATAGTTAGCAAAATGCTTTTTTAAATTGCTAACTATATTTTTAGAATATCAAAAATTTATTTTTTGTTTAGTTAATTATGCTCAATAAGTGTAATATAGTTCTATATAAAGATTGCAAAGTAAAATATATAAACTTTGTATTACTTTAGCTAAAAGCAAAATTGTAAACCAAAATAAATTTTTAGTTGTTTCAAATTAATGGCAAAAGCAACCCAACCACAACCTTTAGTAGGTTCAACATTAATCAGTAAAGTAAAAGAGCTAGGCAATCTCTCAAAAGAGGAAAAAGCTAGAGAATGTGGCTATTATACAGTCACTAAAAATGGTGTAGAACGAGTCAATATGATGAAATTCCTTAATGCACTAATCGATGCCGAGGGAATAGAGTTAGACAGTACTTCTAACGGTCAAGGTAGAGGCGGTCGCTCTGCTAGTTATCGCATCAGCGTTCAATCTAATGGTAACTTATTAATCGGTTCTGCTTATACCAAAAAAATGGGCTTAAAGCAGGGTGATGAATTTGAAATTACATTAGGCAGAAAGCATATTCATTTACGCCAAATAGGTGTAGACGATGATGAATAAATAATCACAAAGCCTGGAGAATTTACTCAATAAAACAAATAATTTTTTAAACAAAAATTAATCGGTTTATTTAGAGGAGTTCGGTTGAACATTGTAGTTAGTAAACCGTTCATCCTCGATTTTATTATAGACAATAGTTATTATATATATAAACTATATAAACAGTTTGTTTTGATAAGTATAGATTGTGTTTAAAACTAAGTTTTCTTAATAGCCAACATCCAATCAGGATTGGACTCAGAGCTTTTAAAAATCATCTGGGAGGGAATATCTAATTGTTTGATCGCCGTCGAATCAACCAACAAATAAACATTAGAATCACGCTGCCAATGATATTTTAAATCGGTAATTTTTTGAGCAACAATTTGGCGATCGCTATAAAAGCTCAAACTAGGTCGATCTTCAGCCATAGACGTATAGATCACCTGTTTTTCTGGAGTGTGCTGTAGAATTAGCTCGGCAATAGGTTTAACTGGCTCAACAGTCTTCAGTTCCCAAATCCAATGAGGAGAAATTATGAATAAGAAAATAGAGACAAAAAGACCCCAAAAAAGCAAAGGAATAAACTGTTTTTCCTGTTGAGCGATTACAACGGCTGTGGCAGCAAAGGTAATGGCTAACGAACCGCAGATGAATGGTAGATAAAAATCGATATAGTCACGAATACCCCAGTGTAATCCTGCAAAAGCAGCAAAAGCAGCCATTAAAGCAAAGCTGTAAGTCCAAATTTTCGGATAACTGATATAGCTAGGTAAATTGCGGACTAAATCTAACTGCCTACCTCCTGCCAAGGCCAAACCTGGATACAAAGGTAAGATAGACCAGTAATTTCGGTTGAACACCAGCAAAATTAGAGTTGAATAAACTCCAACCCAAACCATCATCAGTTTTCCCCATCCCCAATGAACGTTGCGACTGGCTAATTTTAAACCAGCTATCATGATGATTATCCAAGGAAAAATATACTGTATGCTTTGAGTCAAATAGTATTGCAGAGATTTTGGTTCTAGTTTACCAGCAGATATATGACTCAAAAGTAAATTTAAAAAGTCTTCTGTGTTTTTTAAATCCTGATAGTGAAACCATTGAGAAATATACCACCCGATCCCTGGAGTCACCCCCAAAAGCAGCCCTCCTAAAAAATAAGGTGAAGTCAGCAGACGGGGAGTATCCCACAGTAAAAAGCCTGCTATTACTACCAGAATTTGTAAGCTAACCACTCCTTTGGTCAAACTCATCAGTCCTAAACCCAAACCTGCTACCAAAGACCATCGAAGATCTCTGCGCGATCTTAAAATAGCCCATATAGCCAATAGTTCAAAACAAAGTAAAGGACCATCGGACATAGCCAAACGACTAAAGCGGACTACAGGTAAACAGGTCAAATATACTAATGCCGAACATAAAGCAGGAAAACGAGCCACAAAAATTTCCCGCCCAATATTGTAAACCAAAATTACCGATACTGCACCAAGCAAAGCTCCTGGCAAACGGGTCGTAAATTCACTGACACCTCCAATCCTATAGGCGATCGCAATTAGCCCATATACTAAAGGAGGTTGGGACAAATATGGTTCATCCCATAAAGTAGGAAAAATCCAGCTAGAGATGGCATCCGCTTCTTGATAAATTTCTTTGGCTACCTGTGCTACTACTCCCTCATCCCAATCCAACAAAGGTAAATCGCCTAAATTAACCAAAAACAAAATTAATGCTGCCAAAAATAGACTAGTAAAATAAAAACACTCTAGCCAAATTTCGCTTTGGCGTAGTTTGTTCGGTGAGCGTCTCCAGATAGATGTAGGATGGGGTGGCATAAGTTAGGACAATTAAAAAGTGCGAATTATTTTTGTTGTCAATTATAGTTAATAGAAATACAAATATTTTGAAATATTCTTTCAATGAGATTGATATTTGTCTCTAGTTTTCCATCATAAATATATTTATCCTCACCAGTCTATCTCTTTCTGTTGCTAGAGAGGCAACCTGACCCAAAACTATCAAACAATTTTTATTTCTTATTCAGATGTTAAAATGTGACCCAACAAAGCAGTTGCGACATAGTTTTATAATTTTAAATGTCAGTTTGTTTGATTCTGAAATTCAATCAAGAGATTCCAATAAACAGATCGAATAGAGTAAGTTAACTATTAATAATAATAAAGTTGCAAGATCTAGAAAATCTATTTTCTTTCTTGATTCAATTGCCAATCTGCGCGAAAATGCTAATCTTTTATACAGCTTATGGAAGGATCTTTTGAAATTACCCTACAAATAGTTATTGCCGTCCTTGCAGGTATTAGCGCACAGGTGGTAGCTGAATATTTTAAAGTCCCTAGTATTGTTTTCCTCTTACTGTTTGGCATCTTTTTAGGAGCAGATTCTTTAAACATACTCCATCCTCAAGATCTCGGAGTAGGACTAGAAGTTCTAGTAGCCCTTTCCGTGGCAATAATTCTGTTTGAAGGAGGACTAAATCTAGAGCTGCGAGAACTAGGAAAAGTATCTGGTAGCCTGCGTAACCTAGTCACCATTGGGACGTTAATCACTTTAGTCGGTGGAGGAATGGCTGCCCATTGGCTAGCTGAATTTCCCTGGTCAATTGCCTTTCTTTATGCTTCTTTGGTCGTCGTCACAGGTCCTACGGTTATTGGTCCATTGCTTAAACAAGTCAGAGTAGACCGTCAGGTAGCAACTCTTTTAGAAGGGGAAGGAGTGCTAATTGACCCAGTAGGAGCAATTTTAGCGGTGGTGGTACTCAATACCATTCTTAACACCAATGCTGCTCCCTTGGATATTATGAGTGGTTTGGGACTGCGCTTGGGAATTGGCGCACTAGTAGGTGGACTAGGAGGTTGGCTGTTAGGTTTATTTCTTAAAAAAGCTAACGAACTGTCAGAAGAACTTAAAAACCTAGTCGTATTAGCTGCTGTGTGGGGACTATTTGGGCTTTCCCAAAGCTTGCGGAGTGAATCAGGTTTAATGGCGACAGTAATTGCGGGGATTGTTCTTAAAGCGTCTGCGATTCCTGAAGAAAGACTGCTCAAAAGGTTTAAAGGTCAGCTTACGGTGCTTTGCGTTTCGGTTTTATTTATCCTTTTAGCAGCAGATCTTTCGATTGATAGTGTATTCGCCTTAGGTTGGGGTAGTGTTTTAGCCGTCCTCGTACTCATGGTGGTAGTTAGACCAATTAGTATTGCTGTCTGTACCTGGAATAGCGATATGAATTGGCGACAAAAAGTATTCCTGGCTTGGATTGCTCCCAAAGGCATTGTTTCGGCTTCTGTTGCTTCTTTATTTGCCATTTTACTGACTGAAAAAGGAATCAATGGTGGAGATGCAATCAAAGCATTAGTTTTTTTAACTATTTTGATGACCGTATTTTTCCAAGGATTAACCGCACGATGGGTAGCAGGCTGGCTACAAATAACTTCTAGCGATGCCAAGGGAGCAGTAATTATTGGTTGCGATGCTTTGGGTCGTTTTATGGGACGTTTGTTTCAACAGTTAGGAGAATCGGTAGTAATGATTGATACTGACCCTGAAGCCTGTAAAAAAGCAGAAGCGGATAATCTAACTGTTTTCCAAGGTAGTGCGCTGGTTCCTGAAGTTTTGGATGAAGCAGGAATTGAATCAATGGGTACATTTTTGGCTCTTACCAATAATGGTGAAGTTAATTTGGTTCTAGCTCAAAGAGCTGTAGAAGAATTTGCTCCTCCCAGAGTGCTGGCTGCATTTCCACAAAACGATTCAGCCGAAAGCAGTAAAACTAAAGTGAATCAAGCATTAATTCCTCAGTTGCAAATCAAAACCTGGAATACTTACATTGATGATGGTCAAATTAAATTAGGCTTGACGGTCTTACAAGAGCCTGAATTCTCCTTTAAACTAGCTCACTTACAGGCATTGATTCGTGCAGGGGAGATGTTGCCTCTACTAGTCAAGCGAAATGACAATCTTCAAGTAGCGGTGGCAAAAGAAGAGTGGCAAGTTGGAGACGAAATTTATTATTTGGTTCACGATCCCAGACCAAAGCTATTAAAACGCCTGTCGGGAGGGAATCAGTCTTCTCGTCTTCTCTTAGAAAAGTTGCCTGAAGTTGAAGAAATTCCGTTGGCTGCTCCTGTGGTTAAAAGCTCATCCAAAAGCATTGAAGAACCGATATAAGAAATCGGTATTAATAGATTGTTTGCAGAATTGTATCTAAAAAATCGCACTATCATGTAAGAGCAATTCTACTAAATAAAATTCTAAGTAATCATGGATGTTAAATTGATTTTATTAGTTTTTACAGGTGTTTTTACTGTTGCTTGTTTATTCTTTGGTACTAAAGGTGGGTACTACGATACTGATAAGTATGATGGTAACGGTTCAGCCCATTAAACTTGAGCTAGTACTGTGGTCAGACAGATAGCTCAACTTAACTTCTCTTTAGATTAAAACAAACTTTTTGACCCTAATAACTTAAGATTTTAAACAAAGACGCTAATTTTGTGCTTAGTGTTGAAAGTTTATTTAAGTCTGAATTATCAGAGGTTAAGTATATGAATGAAAGACAGGGAAAAACTAGATTTAGTTCCCTGCCTTTGTCCTGTTTTGTGTATGCAGCGGGACACGAAGACGAAGGAGTCTGTTTGCTTTTGCAGATTGGCGAATATCGTATTTTGCTCGATTGTGGTCTAGCAGACTTACAAAATGTGCTGGAAGAAGAATTACCAGCAGATCTAGTTTTCTGTTCTCATGCTCATGAAGATCATTGTCGTGGTTTATTGCAACTGCACCGCAATTTTCCCAAATTGCCAATTTATATTAGTGAAGTAACAGCTAAGTTGTTACCATTCCACTGGGCGAACGAAAAGGACTTAGAAAACCTAAATTGGTGTCAGACGATATCATGGCGATCGCCTATAAACATTGCTCCCGATCTACAAATTGAGATAGTACCTGCGGGACATCTCCCAGGAGCAGCAGCAATTATCATTACCTACATTACAACTGAGCGTAGCTACAAGGTAATGTATACGGGAGATTTCTCAGTATCTAACTTTCAGTTAGTTGAAGGAATGTCGATCGAAAACTTAAGGGGACTATCACCTGATGTGCTAATTTTAGAAGGCACTTATGGTACGGTACGTCATCCCCATCGTCGTCTTCAAGAAAAGCAGTTGATGGAGCGTATCAATCACGCTTTAGCTCAAGGAAAGAATATCTTGCTTCCAGTACCAGCTATTGGTTTAGGACAAGAAATACTCAAGCTGTTGCGTTCTCATCATCAATTTACGGGACGAGATTTAGATATTTGGGTAGATGAGTCTGTGGCGGTTACCTGCGATATGTACTTGGAACTTCTACCACAATTTCCTTCCTCTGTGCAGAATTTTGCCAAACACCAATCATTATTCTGGGATGAGCGAATTTGTCCTCGCATGCAAAGAGTGAAAAATCTCAATCATTTAAATGGTGACGAACAGCCTGGAGTGTTTTTGGTAGATTACCAAAGCGATCTCTGGCAATATTTAGCTGCGGAAACTCAATGGCTGATCTTATTAGCAGAGCATCCTCAAGAATATTTACAGCCAGATTCATCGAGATTAGATTTACTCCGAAACTTGTCCCATGTAGCAATTGAGACATATTTACTCACCGAACATAGCGACGGACGCAATACTACCCAATTAGTCCACAATTTGCGACCACAGCACGTTGTTTTTGTTCACGGTCGTTCTAGTTATCTTTTGGAGTTAGCTAGCCTAGAAGAGCTAAGAAACCGCTATCAAATCCATTCCCCTGCCCAGGGGATGCTGGTTGAATTACCGATTGGAGATCGCTTTGTTCAACCCAAAGCTCCTCAACCTATTTACTATGAAGGAGAACTTAACGAAATCGGTTCGGCGATCGCCATAAATTTACCTGATACTATTAGCAGCGATCCGCGCTGGCAAAACATTGCCGATACAGGAATCATCCAAGCCCATTGGCAAGGAAACGAACTGGTAATCAAAGGATTATCTCAACGAGAACTATTAAACGTTAATAACCAGGCTCGAATCTCATCAGATTTGGACTGCTGTAGTCGCTGCCAATATTACAGCGAGCAACGCTGTTGGAATAAAGCCTCTCCCCTATATGGTTTCAAGGTAATTCCTGAAGGCTACTGTCCCGTTTTTGAAGTTTCAGAAGATGAATAGTCAATTGTTTAATTGATTTAATTGGACGAGCTGTTGCTATACAGTCAATCTCCTAATCTGGATTATGCTCTGGTGATGAATCACGAATTTGTTCTGCTTCTGGACAGTCATCAGAAACCATGATTTCTGTATTAGTTTTGGATACCGATGCTAGTTTTTGGGTAACTGCACCAATACTTTCTAAACGTACCATCTCTTCCCAGGAACTAACTTCTTCTTCTTCTTCTGTTTCATAGCGAATTGTTACGATATCTCCCTCGAAATCAACAATACGACCTCCTTCGATCCAACGTTGTTGATCCCGCAAGAAAATACAAACTTCACGACCATCTTGACAGAGTTGATAAATCTTGCGGTGTAGCATGGGTTTCTCCTGTTGCAAGTAACTCCTAAAACTGTATAGTATCCATTATTGTAATTTTGACACTATGACACAAGAGTCAATTTTGATTTAGATATTAGATCGTAGCAAATAGTGGATAATTTTTAGTGATTATGTATCGATGAATTATCAAACAGAAAAAAATGTAAATCTAAATCATTCAAACATTAATTAGGATTTGGCTGATTTTCCAGGTATTGAAGAAACTCAAGTAACTGACTATCTGTAAGCTGCAAACGGCTACGTTTGCCATAGCGACTTTTAAGAAATTCGCGACCATCATCTTTGGTCCAGCCTAATCTTTTTATTTCTAAATCGGTTTTATGCTTTATTTCGTTAAAATTAACTTCTTCTAAATTTTCTAACTCAGGAGCTGAATTGGAATGAGAATCTTCTGCCCGAATACCTGCCGAATCTTCTGAATTATTTTCCAAATTGTTGTCAGACATCGTATCTACATTTGATGTTCCTTCAAACAAATTAAGGGAAGGTGCAGGTTGCTCTTGGGGTTGAACCACTGACTCTTGAGGAACTTCTTGTCTAGCTTCAGGTTCCAAGTTAGACCCAGTCACCTCAGGTTGCCGAGCAGATTTAAACTCCTCTTCAGGATTGAAGATAGTGGCATGGGGTTGAACTTCTTTTTTAGCTGGATAATCAGCAAAATCGACAACGTTGTTATTCTCACCATGCCGCTCGATTGGCTTTGATATATGTTCAGGAGCAATAGGTGATGCTGGTTTAGTAGAGGCTGGCGTTTGAGATGAGTTTGTCCCTGCTGCATTGGAAGTTTTAGTAACAGAATCAAAACTATTTTGGGTGGCTATACCATTGCTATTACTATCCAACATCAAAGCGGCGATCGCTCTTTCTCTGGCTGCATCTTCGGCTATTTCTACTCGTTCCCTTCCTGCTAAACCTGTAGCTAGAGTAATGTTATCTACTATTACGGAAACTCTTACTATATATATTCCTCGATCGATGTCAATTAATTTACTGACTAAACTTCCTTGAGGATATCGCTGACGAAATTTACCTAACACCATTTTTATTTTATTTTATTTATTTTTAGTTTAAATATTAATACAAATTAACTATTTATTCTGCCTAAGAGAAATTTGCTCAGTCTATAAGGAATTGCAGAATCTATTTCTTGATAATTATTTGCAAGTCAGAAACTATAAACAAAAATACAACCAATTGCTCAACATTGATTGACAAAGCCAAAAAAGAAATTTGCCAATAAGCATTAAGAATTTACAATAGATACTGAATTGACTATAAGATAACTCGTGATTTTTGTGAAAGCTCGATCCACAATCAATAAAATTGATTGATGTGACAGGAAACAACTAAACTATAAAAGCTAAAAACCTATAGTTAGTCAATCTGAATTGTTTTTTGAAACCTGCTTTAGTCACAGAGACTCGTTATTCCATTTACCTTTGTTCCGTTTACCAGAATCAGAACTCTGTCATCAAACGAAGGTAAAGTGACTATCTTGATTTTAAAAAACCGAAAGCTCACAACTATCTATACAGTATCAAAATAGATCCAGAAAAGATGTCCTATAAGCTTCACGCGGTTTAGCTTCTGTTGCGTAGCCAAACCCTCAATTTCTCTTCTAGGAATTCAAACCGCGAAACTCGTAGTTTCCATTTCAAAACCCCCTAGATAAAGAAAAAAAACGATTAACACGCAAACAGGTCATACGAGTTACTATAGTCATCTTCGTTTCTGTCGTCTGTCACTAAATTTAAATTGGATTAAGGATAATTTTTAAATGGAATTTTCAATCGCTACACTACTTGCTCAGTTCGTGGATGGTAAATTAGTCGCGGGCAAAAATTTAGAAAAGAAACTCGGTTGTGAAGAAGAAGAAAGCATTAATAAATTACAGATAACTCTAGATGCTTTGGAGAAAATCGGCGTTTTAGTCAAAGAAAGAGGCAAATACCGCCGCGTTCTAGAAGATGATGTCGTAGAAGCTAAATTAAGATGCTCTAGTAAGGGATTTTGTTTTGCTATCCAAGACGAAGAAAATGCCGATGATATCTATGTCAGAGAAAGTCATCTGAGTAATGCCTGGAATGGCGATCGCGTTTTTGTGAGAATTATTAAAGAAGGTAGTCGTCGTCGCTCCCCTGAAGGTGAAGTAAAATTAATTTTAGAAAGGTCTAATCCTTCTTTGTTAGCAACGGTTACAAATAAAGAAGAAAAATATCACGCTATTCCTTTAGATGATCGCCTTTTATTTGAACTTGACCTAAAAGAAAATGGTCAAGATTTAGATGCAGCCTTAGAACATTTAGTTCATGTATCGGTATTGCGCTATCCCTTGGGACAGCATCCTCCTTTGGGAAAAGTTACCAAAGTTTTAGGCAGTGATGCCGAAGAAGCTGCGGATGTGGATATTGTTTCCTGCAAACATGACCTACCCCAAGATTTTCCTGAAAAGGCAATAAAAGCAACATCTAAACTCCCTACTGCACGCATTCCCGCCGTCGAAATCAAACAGCGTCAAGATTTACGAGATAAACTAACTTTTAGTATTGAGTCAGAATCTAATCTCAACAATACTCCTTGGGTAGAAAATGCTTTTACCCTAGAGAAAACTGAGGCTGACAACTGGCAACTAGGCATCCACATCGCAGATGTCGCTCACTACATTGAAACAGATAGTATTCTAGACCGCATTGCTAGGAAAAGAGGTACTGCTGTTAATCTACGCAAGCAAGTTTTACCGCTGTTTCCTGAAAAAGTAAGCAAACTTTGCTCCTTAATTCCAGGTAAAAACCGTCTGGCAATTTCAATAACCATCACCATTGAGCCTCAGGGCAATATTATTGAATATACGGTTGCACCGACGGTAATTTCTGTCGATCATCAACTAACTTATCAAGAAGCTCAGGCTTTAATTAGTGATGAAAAAAAACCAGCCAAAAAGTTTGCTGACTTAGCCTCCGTACTCAACGATTTGCTTTTTACCTTAAGTCCTTTGATCAAGGCACAACGGTTGCAAAGAGGTGGTCTAGAACTTAGTACCCCAGAGATTAACAGTCTTTATAAAGATGAAGGTAGAGTGGGTACAATTCTCAGCCTTGATAGTTTGCCAGTGCATTCAATGCTGACAGAATTAACAATTTTGGCGGGTAAGGTAGTGGCTCAACATTTGCAGGCTTTAGATGTGCCTGGAATCTACTGTACTCAGTCAGAACCAGATGTCGAAGAATTAGAAGACTTATTAAAGCTTGGTAGTAACCTAGGCTTAGAGCTGGATATTAATCCCGAAGAAGGAGTGACTTCTCAAGATTACCAAAGATTAACCGAACAGTTTTCCACCTCCTCGGCAGTAATGGTATTAAATTACCTATTGCAAAGCACTTTCAAACCCGTAAAATATTTAACCCAACCGAGCAAACATTTTGGTTTGGCTTATGAAAATGGTTATACTCACTGTATTTCACCTGGTCAGAGATATATTGATTTAATCATTCAGCGTATCTTAAAAGCAGTATTTGAACACGGAAAAGATCGCCGTCATAGTAGAACAAAAGAAGGGGTAGACCTCTTTAGCAGTAGCTGCCACGGACAAATTAACTGGAAAGTATTGCCCCCTAAAATTCAGGAAGAAATCGAAATTGACATTCAAACAATGTTGCCGTTTTTAAACGATCGCGAAAAGCAAGCCGAAGATGCCGAAAAAGATCTGGCTGGCTTAAAAAAAGCAGAACAAATGAAGGAACGTACGGGTAAAATCTTTGAAGGCTTAATTACAGGGGTTCAGTCCTATGGCTTCTTTGTCGAAATTGAAGATTTGCTGGTAGAAGGATTGGTACACGTAAGTTCTCTCAAGGATGACTGGTATGAATATCGCTCCCGTGAAAGCTGTTTGAAAGGTAGAAAAAATCGCACCGCATATCGTTTGGGAGATCGTGTCGAAGTTGAAGTCAAAAGCGTTGACTACTATCGTCAGCAAATCGATCTCGTTACCGTAGGCGGTGGTAGTGATGCTGATGCGGATGATAGCAATAGTAGATGGGAAGAGGAATAAATAAGGGATGAGGAAAGACTAAGGATTATTTGAGATCCTGTTTTGCCCACCATCAAATCAAAAATAATAATCAAGCAAAGGAGCAAGAGTATTGAAAGATAAGGTAGTCGAGCAGGTAATTGAGCTGGCCAAGAAAAAAGGCATTGAAGCAGAGGTTTATTATGTCTCTAGTCAAGATACGCCGATTGAGTTCGCCAATAATCGTTTAAAGTCTCTGGAGACTAAAGCTTCTGAAGGTATTGCTCTAAGAGTAATCGCCGATAATAAATTAGGTTTTGCTAGTTCGACAGATCTTACTCGCTTGTCAGATTTGGTAGATGCAGCGATCGCAACTGCCTCCATTGGCGATCCAGTCGGGTTTGATTTTAGTCAAAATTTCAATGGAATTGAGCATAAAAGCGATTATCAATTCCCCCAGACAGATAAGTTAGTCGAAGTAGGGGAAGACTTGATTAGTAAGGTTCATCAATATAATTCCGATATTTTGGTGGACGTTAGCTTTCATAGTCGTTCTGGTAAAGCAAAATTAGCTACTACTACCGATGTTTACACCGAACAAGATGGTCAAAGCTTAAGCGCAGTTTTGTCGGGTAATCTGGTACGGGGAGAAGACTTTTTACAGGCATATAGCTATGAAGTAAGTTGCGATCGCCAGCCTAATTATGAAGCAATCTTAAACAAATTAATCAAGAAATACCAACAGGCAGAGGGTAGCGCAAGCATCAAAAGTGGTACTTATCCCGTGTTGTTTACTCCCAGTGCAGTCAGCAGTACGATGGGCAGAATGTTTGGGACGATTTTTTCTGGTCAGTCGGTAGTGCAAAAAGCCTCTCCACTAACCGAGAAGCTAGGCGAAAAGATGTTTGACGATCGCATTAATGTCTATGAAGATCCTACTATTGGCGTATCTGCCTGTGATTTTGATGATGAAGGCGTACCCACTAGCAAAAAACATCTTGTCAACCAGGGCGTTATCGAACAGTTTTACTGGGATAGACGTTGGGCAGCCCGCCACGGCATAAAGTCTAGTGGCAACGGTTTTCGAGGTGGCATATCCCGTCCTAGCCCCAGTCTTGCCAATGTTTGCATGACTCCTGGTTCGACTTCTGTAGCTGATTTGATTGCAGGAATAGATGAAGGAATTATTGTCGATCAGGTTTTGGGTGCAGGACAATCTAATGTTTTGGCGGGTGAATTTTCCGTCAATATAGACTTGGGTTACAAAGTCGAACAAGGAAAAATTGTTGGCAGAGTCAAAGATACTATGGTGGCAGGAAATATTTTTGAAGCCTTTAGCGATTTGGTAGATTTAAGCGATCGCCCTGAATGGGTTGGTGGTAGTTCCTATGTTCCTCATATCCTGTTTGCTAAATTAGGAGTAGCAGCAAGAGGATAAATTACTTTTGGACCAATCGCGATTAACTACTTTACTTAGGGAAAAGGGAGAGGGGAAAGGGAAAAGTGATTAAGAAAAGCCGTGTTGTGAGATTTTTATTGCCCGTTGTTTTATGTTTAGCAACCTTGCTGACTGGCTGTGTTGATTATGATGTAGGGGTTAATTTTGCTACTCCCTATCAAGGAGAAATTACTCAGCATATAAAAGTTAGTGAAACATTAACTAGTCTTGCCCCATCGGCAACTAGGAAATGGTTAAATAGTGTTGAAAAGCGATCTCGCGAATTAAAGGGCAATGTCAAAAAACTCAATTCTGAAGAGCTTTTACTAACTATTCCTTTTGGTAGTGGTAAAGAGTTGGCACAAAAGTTTAATCAGCTTTTTCAGACTAGTATTGTTCCTAATGCCACTATTCCCCAAGGCAAAGTCGATTTAATTCAGCTCAATTCTCAAGTAGCCTTAAGCCAGAGTAATCTGATCTTTGTCGAGCGTAACAGCATTGACTTGGCAATCGATTTAAGGGCATTGGCAGTGTTGACTAAGCAAGATAAAATAACCATTGCTACCGATTCTTTAGCCGATTTAGAGTTTCAGTTGAACACTCCTTGGGTAGCGTATAGTGTTTCTGACTCAGACTATCTTCAGCCCCGAAAAGACACCCTGAAAAAAGGTTTAGTCTGGCAACTTCATCCAGGAGAAATAAACCAGATTAAAGCCGTATTTTGGTTGCCTAGTCCCATCGGCATCGGTACAGGATTAATTATTCTTTTAATGCTATTGGGATTTTTATTGAAATACCGTCATTTTCCAGGAGTGGCTTGAATAATTACTAGTTACTAATTATTCTCTTTGTCGTAAAATAAATTCTGCGATCGCTAAGTCTACAGGAGTAGTAACTTTTAAATTAGTTTCTTCCCCTTCAACAATTTTGACGGGGATATTGCATTTTTCAAACAGTGCAGCATCATCCGTGACCTGCCACCCCAATTCTTTTCCTTGGGCGTGGCATTTTTTTAGCAGAGCAACATCAAAACCTTGAGGAGTTTGAGCCGCCCAAAGATTGCTGCGCTCTGGCGTATCTGTAATGATTCCTTGACTGTTGACTACTTTGATCGTGTCTTTAACTGTTACAGCAGCAATAAAACCCTGACAATTATTTAAAGCATCACTACAGCGATCGAATAACTTAGGAGTTGCCAAACATCTTGCGCCATCATGAATTAATACTCGATCAGCACTCTTAGGTAGTGCCTGTAAGCCGTTGTAAACAGATTCTTGACGTGTAGCTCCTCCAACAATTAATTGAGGCGATTTCGTTAAATTTAGCTGGTTCTGTATATCCTCAAAATCAGCAAAGTCGGCTGGTTGACCAATTATGCCAATCCATTCAATACTTTGAGACTGTTCAGCAGCGAGCAAAGTCCAGGCTAATAAAGGTCTGTCTAATAATTTTAATAACAGTTTATTACGTTGGCTGCCCATACGACGACCCATACCAGCAGCAGGGATGAGTAAGTGCATTTAGGATGTTTTCCTTAAAATTAAGTATCTTTAGCTCTATCATCTACTAAAATTGACCTCAGATAAAAAAAGGACTATATCTTCTTCATCTAAACAATGCGTATACTGGCTCTCGTACCTGGCGGAATTGACAATCAACTTCTATTTTTTCCCACTCTGGAAACTTTGAAACAGCAGTATCCTCATGCTGCAATAGATGCATTAGTAGAACCAAGATCGAAAAAAGCTTACCGAGTCTGCAAAAATGTTGATGAAGTTTTAGTCTTCGATTTTCAGGATCGCAATAGTTTTGCAGATTACCTCAATCTATTGGGCATAATGCGCGATCGCGAATATGATGCAGTAGTCAGTCTCAAGACTACCTGGCGGATCAAATTGCTGCTTTGGCTTAACGGAATACCCGAAAGAATTGGTTATGAAGATGATTCTGCCGTCTATCTGTCCCAATCTGTTGTCCGAAAACCTCAGCAATATACTGCCGAAATGTATCATGATTTGGTGACAGGGTTTGGTATTCAAGCTCCTTGTCCAGCAGTGACTATCAATGTACCGACAGAAGATATTAGCTGGGCAGAATCAGAGCAACAAAGATTATCTTTAAGCGATAGTGGATATATAATCCTCTGCGATAATCCAGCTACAGAATCAGACGTAACAACTTACCCCATTAACAGTTGGCAAAAAATTGTTGACGATCTAGAGCAAAGACAGACAGGATTATCGATTCTCTTGCTGCAAACTGCGTCTAATCGTGAGTGGGTGACAGCTATGATTTCAGCCAATAACAATCTTAAGGCGATCGCGCCTCCTGATGTGGGTAAAATGGCAGGTATCATAGCAGGAGCTAATTTAATTTTGTCTAACAGTGGCACTCCTACTCAGCTTGCAGTAGCAGCCAAAACCTATAGCTTCGCTTTGTTAACCAGCCAAGATAGTCAAACAGTTCCTCATCAAAGCGAAAATTGCACTGCTATCGTATCTAGCACTGCCAGTTTGGGTGATATTGCACCACAGACAATTATCGAGCAAATGTGGCAAAAATAACGAGTGTCCTAAAAGAGGCGGAAACGTTTCGCGACCCCACGGCTTTGCGCCCCGAAGGAAGTCCTTTAGGGCAAGCCGTTTGGGAATGCGCGAATTGGATTTATATGCTTGCGGTATCCGTGATAGACATCCGCATGTTCCACGCCGTGATGCCGCTTTGTGTTCTAAGGGAATACTTTAATGCGTAAAGAATGAAGGATAAGATAATACTTGATATTTTCTCAAATTAATCCCTAATCCTGCATTTTCAGACATTCAATCGTAAACAGTTAAATATTTTTAGCCAAATAAGTCATCGCTCATGAAACAAGACAGTTGGGAAAAACCAAGTTCTTTTGCAGAAACGGTTCGACTCGTTGAGGATTTTGTTAAGCAAGAAGTAGTTAGAGAAACTGATGACAAACAGCTTTACTATCACACTATAGACCATGCGATCGCTGTAAAACGTCGGGCTAACACTATTTTTCAGGCAATTAAATCCACCTCATCAACAATTCCCACTGAATTGAATCGCTTAGAAAGCTTAATAAAACTCTGCGCCTTAGCTCATGATATGGTGCAGCAGTTTTCTTTATCTGAGAACTCTGAAAACACTAATATACCTCGCCAAAGAACTCCTGGAGTTAGCGAAACTGCAACGGTCAACAAGCTATTTGAATACATTGAAAATCTCAATCAAACATTATTAGCGTCTGGAGCAGATCCTTCTGTTATTTTTAATGATCGAGACTTAGCCATGATTGAAGATGCAATTTTAGCGACGGTTTGCGATCTCGATCCTCAAGCGGGCAAGGCTATTTATAGTTTTTCTGCTCATTCAATTTACCAGCCCTATCTTTATGATTCCCAGCCCAGAGTTTCTATCATTGGCAAAATCATTGCCCTCTCAGATCTGGGTACTCTAGGCATAGATGGAGTAGATTCATTTATCACTGAAGGCATACTGGTTTTTCTAGAAGATAATCTAGATCTTAAAAATTTAATTTTAAACTGTGACTATCCCAATCCACCGAATCAAGAACCAATTAGGATTAGATTGCTCAATATGACTCGATTTATAGTCAGCTTGGCACGGGAAAGAAAAGCCAGATTTGAATTGGAAATTGCTGGATTTAATCCCCAGGCTCGCAAGATTCTCAGAGAAAAAGTTTTCACTAATTTCAATCAAGAAACTATTAACAAAATTCAAGCAACTATACCAACAGATGAGGGTACTAGTCTTACAGAATTGATCAATTTCTTTTGCTTAAATGTTCCTCAAACACTAGGTGGATAGATTGTTGCAACTCAATCTAAATATTATCAGCCACCCAATTGTTATTCACTCACAACAGAAGTGCCGATTTGAGACTCTTGCCACAGCTGGTAAAGAAAATGCTCGCTATGACGATCTAATTCACAAACAAAGACTCCTTCTTCGCTGTCTTCGCTTTGGGCTATCCAAGTACCAGATAAAGAAACTTCTAAATGCTCTTCATCACAAGGGATAATTTCAATCAGTTGTTTTTCTTCTAGCTCTACTAAATCTTTGAGATAAGGAGTATATGCCAGAAGTACGAAGCAAGCTGTGCTGGATTCTGTGTAGATGCTAACAGCAGCGCGAAGACTTACTAATACTCTATTAGCTTTCCATGTTTCTACTGACTCTTGTAAATGTTCTAAATAAACTCCGTTTTCTAAGTAAGTGATTTTCAACATGATATTTTTCTCCTTCAAAATGAAAGTCTGACAAACAAGCAGTCTGAGACACCCTGCTTTCTTAGTTCAAATAGCCTCATAACCAAATATTTCCTATTTATCGAGTATTGGCACTGACGCAAATCACGTCTTAGTTGTTCTCTTGAACAAAAGCCAAAACACAAATGGGCAATAAAAAACCCCGCTAATAAGTTCTAAATAGCAGGGTTTAAGTTAATTTTTGTTAAGATAACCGTTTATTTTAGGATGGTTATCTGCCACTTTTTGCCCCTACTGTTTAGTTTTTGTGTCGACATAATAGCTATCTCGCCATGCTCCGCAATCCTCGACATATTGTGAATTACAAGCTTTGATACGTTTGAGATGTGGCAAATATGCTCTTTCGCTGTTATTCTGGGAAAATAAGCATTTTTGACCCAATATCACCCACAGACATATATCCCGACGCGCTATATTAGATGTCAGTGGTGAAAGTGATAAAAATAGCATTAAATTTCTCGAAAGGGGTTTCCAAACTGCGTTTTTAATACTACACTTATATTACCGTATATGTCTAGTATCTAGAGGAAAAAAACATGCGAACCCTAACTCGCACATCGACAACGGAAATGGAAGTTACCAGTATTCGTCTGGAACGCAGTTTAAAAGACAAGCTTAAGGAATTATCTGGCAATCAAGGCTACCAAGCTTTAATCCGAGATATTTTGTGGAACTATGTACATCAGAAATCTGGCGATTATCGCCCCCAGTTTGCTCGTTCTGATATTCGCGCTACGGTTGAAGCAACTGCCCGCAAAGATGAAAGCTGCGCCCTCACTGGCAAGCTGATTCAGGAAAACGAACCGATGCTTCTTGGATTTACTATCTATGGAGATTTAGTACCTTTGAGCGTTAGCAGCGTAACTGAATAAAGTTCTTTTTGATCGGAGAGCTAGAAAGTTAAGTAGATTTAATACGGTTGCTTGATTTTCTAGGTTCTCCGCCAGGCAAATATTGATCAGCGAATATTTTAAACCTCTAGATTTTTTTGCAAGATATAAAACTTATGAAATATTACCGAGTTAAGGTTTTTTCAAGTCGTCAACGGTAAAAGAACTTAAAATATAAGATATATGAATTTCATAGTGACCTGTAATGACTTGATATAGTCGTTCATAATTACTGATTTAACGTACATCTAGAAGGAGTTATCGACACAGATGACAGAAGCTACCAAAACTATAGAAAAGGGTATTCAGCTTACGCCTATAGCCTTTAAGCACATTAAAATGCTGCAAGAGCAACAGGGAAAAGAGCTTTGCCTTCGAGTAGGAGTTCGTCAAGGAGGTTGTTCTGGAATGTCTTATATGATGGACTTTGAAGAACCAGAGAAAATTCAAGACAGCGACGAAGTGTTTGATTACGATGGGTTTAGAATTGTTTGCGATCCTAAAAGCCTTTTATATCTTTATGGTTTAGTCTTAGACTATAACAACGCTATGATTGGCGGCGGATTTGATTTTACTAATCCTAACGCTGCTCAAACCTGTGGCTGTGGTAAATCCTTTGGCGTGTAAAAGCGAAGAAGCATATCAGTAAAATTTAGTAAAATTGAATATTTGAATCAGACAGACTAAATGTATTTAGTCTGTTTTTTGTTTGGCTGAGATTTATTCCCAAATTGAGGCTGGTTTAGCTTAAATTTCTCATAAAAAAAATCAATAAAAAAGTTGACTTAAAAATCAATTTTGTGTATGATAAGTTCAATGTTGATTTTTAAATCAATTAAGCGGAACTATCAAGCTCTGAATATTAGCCAGTATTAAGACTTGGAAAAACAAACCCCAATCAATTAAGTAGTTTTGGAGGAAAGTTATGAACCAACCCAATATAAGAGATGGTAAAGATACTATTTCAACATCATTCAATCAATTATTAAATCAGTATTTGAAAAGCGAATTTAAAATAGCTACGAAAGAAGAAGAAGCTGAAAAGAATAAAAACCAACAGCTATTAAATAGAACTTTAGATTATACCGTTGATAATATTATTAATGGTATGGCTTCTCTACAACTCAGCTTTGGAAGCATAGTTAATGAACTAGCAAATGACTTAACTAATGAATCTAACAAATTAGATGAATTAAAGAAAGCGATCGCAGTAGAGAAAGGGCATTTGGAACAATTAGACCAAGTTCGCTTAGTTGCTGATGCGCTGCATATTTTAAATCAAGAACATCAAGAAAAAATTGCGACTCTTAAAGCTAAAACAGCTAGGGAAAAAGAAGCGATTGGCAAAGAAATAGCTCAGAATAGAAAACACTGGAAAAAAGAGCAGGAAGGATTTGAAACTAGACTACAAGAAGCTAGAGAATTATTAATTAAACAAAGAGAAGAAGAACAGGCAGATTATCAATATGAGCTAGAGCGTCAAAGAACTATTGAGCATGATGAATCTGAAGAAAGTAAGCGATCGCAGCAAAGAGAATTAACTAAAAAAGAAGCTGAAAATAATCAAGATTGGGCTGAAAGAGAAAAATATTTGGCAGATAACAAAAAAGAATTTCTGAAAAATAAAGAGCAGATTGATGGCTTTGAAGCCAAGCTAAAAGAAGAGTGTAACAAAGCCCGAGGTAATGCTATCAAAGAAGCTGAAGGCAAGCACAAAGTAGAAGCAGAACTACAGGAAAAAGAATGGTTTGCAAATCAACAAGGATATGAATTGAAAATAGAATCTTTGACAACAGTAATCGAAAGACAAACTCAGCAAATTGCCGAAATTACGGCTCAACTGCAAGAAGCCAATACTCAAGCACAAAACTTGGCAATGCAAGCATTTCAATAATTCAGAATAAGCTTCAATTCCTCAGAAAAATAATTTAGTAATCAGTAATCAGTAATCATGGCAATTAATTCTAAAAGCACCAAAGCAGAAATTTTAGCAGCATATAAAGAAATAGAAAAACATAAAAAAGGTTTAGAATCCGAGCTTAAAAATGCTTCTAAAATTAATCCTGCGGTCAACCAAGCACCTAGTCAACCAGCAGTCAAAAGAACTGTATCTACACCAACTGTCAATAAAAATAGCAATAAAGATATTTCTAATACAATTCTTTCCCTAGCACAAATTCAAAGTGGCTTTGGTGGAGCAGTTAGCAGTTTATCGGAACATTTAATCACACAAGCTACTCAACTAGAAAAAGTCAGACAAGAA
>ENA-ORXT01002305-ORXT01002305.1-marine-metagenome-genome-assembly--contig:-NODE-2305-length-23175-cov-5.695948_pt1 | contig 23175 bp, 21 predicted proteins | sample MGYA00237868_ERZ511482 | MGnify/ENA metagenome assembly ERZ511482
CCTGCGGAGGCGCAGGGACGCACCTCCCTACCTTTCGCCAACCCCATACCCGAATCGCCCGGGGGTTCTTAACCAAGTGCCGTTGGCCCATGACTACCTAATATTACAATAATTGTTGTAATAATCATCAACCGACGTCATTGTATCCACATGAAAGAAAACGTTGAACCATCCAGAAAGTCCGCCCGCAAATCCGTCGCCCAGAAGAAGGCGGCGCGGAAAGCAGCCGGAGCCACCAAGAAAGTCGCCCGCAAGCTGGCGATGAAAAAGAAAATTGCAGCTCGCAAGGCCGCGAAAGCCGCCATGGGGGGCAGCGCCGGTACCGGCGTCGTCACCAAAAAGAAGGGCGCCCGAAAGAATGCGATGGGCGGCCCCACCAAGAAGGTTGCCAAGAAGAAGCAGGCGGCGCGGAAAGCCGCCCGCAAACAGGCGCGCAATCGTCTCGAAAATCTCCGCGGACAGGAACTCAATCTTCCCCTTCCCAATCTGGTCAAGCGTCTCAACCACCTCGCCCCCCGCTTTCTCCCGGACGGAGGAGCCTCGGACGGGCGAGTCACCGAGGAGTTCACGCCCCGCGCGGTGCGTCACTACCAGAGCCTCGGCATCATCGACTCACCTTCCCGGGAGGGCCGCATCGGTCGCTACGGATACCGTCAGCTTCTCCAGGGACTCCTCGTCCGGCGTCTTCTCGCCGAGGGATGGCACGCCCGCCGCATCAAGATGCTCCTCGGCGGCAAGCCTGATGAGATTCTCGAGAAGATGCTCCTGCGCGGCATGTCCGTGAAAATCGAGCCTCTCATGCAACTGGGCAGCAAGGGAAACTGCGAAGAGGGCGACGGCGGTGCCGGTGGCGACGGCGGTGCCGGACAAGGCCGCAATCAAGGCGCTCGCGGTCCTTGGACCCGACTTCGGGTCGCTCGCGGACTTGAGCTTCAAATCTCGGACAAGTTCGTGGCTCCCACGAATCCCGAAGAGCGCAAGGCTCTCATGAAGGGCATCCGAGAAGCGCTCCAGGGCGAGCTCGAGACACGGCGCCAAGCCTAAACCACACGATCAAATCCCGTTGAAGGCCGGACCTCGGACGAGGTTCGGCCTCTTCTTTGCCCCAGACAGACAACACGGCGAATTATTGGTTGCAGCTTTCCGCTCGCCTCCTAGGTTCTCCGCCCCATGGCCAGAACCGCAGGAAAATCCAAATCCAGAAGCAGCTACACCAAACGGTTCAAGGTGACCGGCACCGGCAAGCTTTCTCGCAGGAAGCAAGGCAAGCGCCACATCCTTCAGAACAAGAACCGGAAGCGGAAGCGCAACCTGGGCAAAAGCACCCTGGTCTCGGAGTGCGAGACCAAGCGCATCAAGCGTCAGATGCTGATGTAACGGGCCCTTGCCCACCCAGCGGTGACCCGACTGGTTCTGCGCATTGATGCGCAGGGACCTTCGGACCGACGAGTCAGTCCCCGCCTTACCCACAACAGTCGGCCCAGAGGAAATACAACATGCCAAGATCAACCAACGGCCCCGCAACACGCAGCCGCCGCAAGAGAGTTCTCCTGAAAGCCAAGGGCTTCCGGGGGTTTCGTTCCAAGAACTACCGCTACGCCAAGGACGCCGTCTTCAAGGCGGAGACCTGGGCCTACCGCGACCGCAAGAACAACAAGCGGAACTTCCGCAACCTGTGGATCCAGCGGATCAACGCCGGAACCCGCGCCCATGGACTGAGCTACAGCCGGTTCATGGAAGCACTCAAGACACTTGAGATCGAGCTCGACCGCAAGGTTCTGTCCGACATGGCCATCCATGAGCCCGCCTCCTTCGAGGCTCTCGTGCTTCAGGCCAAGGATGCGTACGACAAGAAGTTTGCCGACTCCAAGGCCGGCAACCCGGTCGACAAGAGCGCCTAGACGCTCCGCTTCCCGTCATATCCAATTTTGAGGACGGGAGCTTCGGCTCCCGTTTTCAGCTTTTCACCGAAACCATGTTGGACGAACTCCAGCGAGCCCTCGACGAAGGCCGCGACGCTCTGGCCGCCCTCTCCTCGGAGGCCGAACTCGAGGCATTTCATAACGAATACCTGGGCCGGAAAGGCAGGGTCAGCCTTCTCGCGGGAGGCATGAAGACCCTTTCCAAGGAGGAAAAACCGACCGCCGGCCAGAAACTCAACGAGGTGCGCACCGCCCTCCAGTCGGCCCTCGACGAAAAACAGAGTGCGGTCATCGCCCAGCGGGATGCCGCCGCCCTCGCGGGTCTGGACGTATCCCTTCCGGGCCGCCCCCTCCATCAGGGCGGCCTCCACCCGGTCGCACGAATGCGCGATGAAGCGGTCGATCTTCTGCGTCGGATGGGTTTCGCCCTCGCTACCGGTCCCGAGATCGAGACGGAGTGGCACTGCTTCGACGCGCTCAACACGCCGCAGGATCATCCTGCCCGCAACGAGTCCGACACTTTCTACTTCGAAGACGGTCGCCTCCTGCGCACGCACACTTCGTCGGTTCAGATCCGCGAGATGGAGACCTGCACCTCGACGCCGATCCGGATCATCGCGCCGGGCAGCGCCTACCGCCGGGACGAGATCGACGCGACCCACCTCTGTGTCTTCCACCAGTTGGAAGGCCTTTACGTCGATGAAGGCGTCACCCTCGGTGACCTCAAGGGCACGCTGGAATCCTTTCTTCGCGGCATCTTCGGCGAGAGCACGGAGCTCCGGTTCCGCCCGCACTTCTTCCCCTTCACGGAGCCGAGCTACGAAATCGACGTCAAACTCGAGATCGACGGGCGTCGGTCGAAGTGGATCGAGATCGCCGGCTGCGGCATGGTCGATCCGGCCGTCTTCGAGGCAGTCTCCAAGACCCGGGGCGACGATCTCTTCGATCCCGAACGCGTCACCGGCTTTGCCTTCGGCATGGGCCTCGAACGGCTCGCCATGATCAGCGGCGGCATCCCCGACATCCGCCACCTCATCCAGAACGACGCGCGATTCCTCTCGCAGTTCGCCCGGTAGTCCCCTTCCCGTTTTTCCGTCTTTTTCCGTCTGATGAAAGTCTCACTCCATTGGCTCTCGGAGCACCTCGACCTGGATGGCATCGCCGTCGAGGAGATGTCAGACCTACTCACCTTTGCCGGGATCGAGGTCGAGGAAATCGAGGAACGCGGCGTCCGTCAGGACAGCATCGTCGTCGCCCGGATCGACTCCTCGGTCCCCCACCCCGGCGCCGACCGGCTCAGTGTCTGTCAGGTCAACGACGGGAGCGGCACTCCAAGACAGATCGTCTGTGGCGCCAAGAACTACGCTGTCGGCGACAAGGTGCCGCTCGCTCTGCCCGGCACCGTTTTCCAGACCGCCAAGGGCGAGATGAAAATCAAAAAGGGCAAGCTCCGCGGAGAAGCTTCCGACGGCATGCTCTGCAGCGCGACCGAACTTGGTCTCGCGACGGAATCCGAAGGTCTGCTCATCCTCGCAGGCGACGCCTCGCCCGGCACCCCGGTGCAGGAGCTTTTTGCCAGCGACGTCATTTTCACGATCGAGGTGACGCCCAACCGCCCCGACCTCCTGTCCCACCTCGGCACGGCCCGGGATCTCGCCGCGATTGCCGGACGGACTCTCAAGAGCGAGCCTGACTACTGCGCCGAGGCCGGTTCGATCGCATCCGGGGGGGATGCCATCTCGGTGGCGATGGAAGCGACCGATTCCTGCCCCTTCTACGTGGCGCGGCGTTTTACCAAGGTCCAGGTCACCGAAAGCCCCGGGTGGCTCCAGCAGCGCCTCCTTTCCGTGGGGCTCCGTCCCATCAACAGCGTGGTCGACATCACCAACTTCGTGCTCATGGAGATGGGACAGCCGCTCCACGCCTTCGACGCCGCAAAAGTGAAGGATGGCATCGTGGTTCGGAACGGTCGGGCCGAGGAGAAGATCCTTGCCCTCGACGGCGAAGAGTACCTGCTCACCCCGACGGACGTCGTCATCGCAGATGGCAAGGGCACGCCTTTGGCCATCGGCGGAGTCATGGGCGGCGAAGCCAGCGGAGTCACGGGCGCCACGGCCGACGTCATTCTCGAGAGCGCCTGGTTCGTGCCCACCAGGATCCGTTCCACCTCGCGCCGGCTCGTCCTTTCGAGCGACTCCAGTTACCGCTTCGAGCGGGGGGTCGATCCCTCGCAGGTGGAAGGCGCCTCCCACCTCGCCGCCAGGATGCTGGTTGAGATCTGCGGGGCCGAGGAAGTCGGTGCCGCCAGCGTCGGCGGGAGTCTCCCTGCTGCCTCGGTGCCTTCCGTCTGGCTCGACCCCAAGGACGTCCGCTCTCTGCTCGGCGCGCCCGAGGACACGCTCACGGACGACCAGATCGACGGCTATCTCAGCCGACTCGGTCTGCAGAAGGACAGCGGCAGCAACTGGAGTATCCCCAGCTATCGCGGGGACCTGCAGCGTCCCGTCGATCTGATCGAGGAAGTCGCCCGGCTTCACGGACTCGACCCGATCCCGGCCCGCAATCGCGCCTCCTTTAGCGAGAGCTCGGACGCGGATCGTCTCCACGATTTCACGCTCCGGCTTCGCAACCGTCTCGCTGCCCTTGGCTGCTACGAGGCGATGACGTTGAAACTCATCTCGGCCGACATGCTCGCGGATGCGCTCGGGAGCGGCCTGGACGACTCCCAGGGCGTGCCCTTGAAGAATCCGATGAACGACGAGCAGACCCTGCTTCGGCCAAGTGTCGTGCCCGGTCTGCTGGCGACCGTGAAACGCAACCATGCCATGGGTGCACGGGCATTCCGCTTCTTCGAGGCTGGTACGGTCTTCGCTCCCGGTTGCGAGCATCAGAGTCTCGGCCTGGTGATCGGCGGCGAGGAGACTCCTTCTGCCTGGACGAAGGCTCGCCCCGAGTCGGCCGACTTCTTCGCGATGACCGGTGTTCTCGAGGCCATGCTTCCCAGTCGCTCCATCGTGCTGGCCCCTGCGGAAAAGGAAGGCTTCCCACTGGTGGCGACCCTTCTCGTCGATGGCACCGCTCTTGGGCGCGTCGCTCAGATCGCTCCGGGTCGTGCCCGCAAGGAACTCGGCCTCGAGACTCCCGTGCTGGTCGCAGAACTCGACCTCGAAGCGCTTCATGCCCTGGACGCCGGGCCTCCCAAGTTCTCCGAGCTCCCCCGCTACCCGTCCGTCACCCGTGACGTATCGCTTGAGGTGCCCGCCGACCTCCGCGCTTCCGAGCTGGCGGACTTCTTTGAAGCTCAAGCCAGAGACAGCGAACCGCTTCTTGTCAGCACCGGGCTGTTTGATCTTTTTACCGACCCGACCGGCGAGAAGCTCGCGGCAGACCGGCGCTCCCTCGCCTACACGCTGACCTACCGGCACGGCGAGCGCACGCTCGAGACGGCGGAGGTCGACGAGGCACACGCCCGCGTTCTGGCATCGCTCAAGGCGGCCCATCCGGTGACGATCCGGTAGCGAAGCCTTGGCGACCCGCAGATCTTCCTGCCTTGATCACCGGCCTATCACGCCGGAGGTCGCGGGGGCACGCTAGCCTCCGTTCTCTACCCAGATGCTGGAGGACCGCGGGTGCACGGGCGTTCACGGGCGTTCACGGGCGATTACCAATTCAAGGTGCCTTATTCTTATCCTAGCGTTTTCCGCTTTGATCTGAAGAGCGGGAGCGAGCATGGTCGGCTCATGAAGCGTCTGCTCCTCAGCCTCCTCAGCCTCCTCATTCTCTGCGACTCTCTTGCCCACGCGGCGAAGAAGCCGAACGTCGTGCTCGTCATCACCGACGACCAGGGCTACAACGACGTCGCCGCGCACGGGAATCCCTATCTCAAGACCCCCAACCTGGACCGGCTGCACGAGGAATCGGTTCGGCTCGAAGACTACCATGTCGCGCCGACATGCGCGCCGACCCGGGCCGCGCTGATGACCGGTCACTGGACCAACCGCACCGGCGTCTGGCACACGATCATGGGGCGCTCGATGATCCGTTCCAACGAGATTACGATGGGCGACGTCTTCGGCGCTGCCGGTTATGCGACCGGCATGTTCGGCAAGTGGCACCTCGGCGACAACTACCCCTATCGCCCCGAAGATCGCGGCTTTCAGGAGGTACTGCGCCATGGCGGCGGCGGCGTGGGACAGACGCCCGATTACTGGGACAACGCCTACTTCGACGGAAGCTACTGGCACAACAGCAAGGTGACGCCGGCCAAAGGACACTGCACCGACGTGTTCTTCGACTACGCGACCAAGTTCATCGACCGGAGCGCGGGCAAAGAGACGCCCTTCTTCGCCTACATCAGCACCAACGCACCGCACAGTCCCTACCATGCGCCGCAGGAGTTCGCCGACATGTACCCCGACCTGAAGGAGAAGGAGGCCCATTACTACGGAATGATCACCCACATTGATGAGGCGGTCGGTCGCCTTCGTGCTCACCTCAAGGACGCCGGACTCGAGAAAGACACGATTTTCATCTTCACCACGGACAACGGTTCGACCGCGACCAAGCTCTTTGATGCAGGCATGAGAGGCGGCAAAGGCAGCCAGTACGATGGCGGCCATCGCGTACCCTTCTTCGTCCACTGGCCTGGCGGTAAAATGGTCGGCGGCAAGGAGGTGGACACCATTACCTCCTACGTCGATATCCTCCCCACCCTCATTGATCTCTGCAAGATCCCTGCGCCCCAGGGAGTGGAGTTCGATGGCGTGTCGATCGCCCCGCTCCTGCGCAAGGGCGACCATGAGGGGTGGAAGCATTCGGACCGCCTGCTCGTCACCGACTCGCAGCGGGTGCGGGATCCGATCAAGTGGCGCCAGTCCGCCGTGATGAGCGAGCGCTGGCGTCTCATCGACGGCAGGGAACTCTACGACATCGATGCCGATGGCGACCAGAAGAACGACGTCGCAGCTCAGCATCCCGAGGTGATGCAGCGGATGACCGAGTTCTACGAAGACTGGTGGGCAGAGCTGGAGCCGACCTTCGCTCAAACCACCGAGATCTATCTGGGACACCCGGATGCGAACCCCGTGGACCTCACCTGCCACGACTGGATCGCGGATGAACTGACGCCCTGGAACCAGGCGCACGTTCGGAATGGCGAGGACCGACCCGGCTACCAAGGCTACTGGGCGGTCAAGATCGTCGAGGACGGTGAGTACGAGATCGAGCTGCGTCGCTGGCCCAAGGAGGCCGATGCGGCTTTGGGCGCTTTCCTTCCTGCGGGTGAGGCGGTACCTGGTCTCGGAGCGTTCCGTACCCGTCCTGGGAAACCTCTCGACATCGTCAAGGCGCGCCTCGAGATCGCCGGGCAGAAATTGGAAAAGAAAGTGGACGCCAGCGCCGACAAAGGCGCGACCTTCAAGCTGACCCTGAAGAAGGGCGTGGCGGAACTCTGGACCAAGTTTGATCTCGCCGACGGCGGCGAGGTCGGCGCCTACTACGCCTACGTGCGGAAGCTTTAGGAGCGGAAGATCGCTTTCCTCTCGGCAGCGATTTCAACCCGTGTTCCGCTGCATCAAGTTCACGGTCGTCCTCACAGGACTGACCGTGCTCCTGACCATCGGATGGGAGGTGATTTTCCCGGGGAAAATTTACTACTGCACGGATGAGATGGGTTTCGGCTATCTCATGCCGGGCTGGGTGCACGGCGACCTTGAAACCCTCGACCAGATGCCGTCGGCTCGGTCAATGTCCGAACCCGACGTCATTCGGTCGGGTTGGACCCCAGCCATGCTTTGGATCATTTGGAGTACGCTGGTCGTGGCATCGATTGGGGTAAGCGTCTGCTTGTCTCGCCTGCGCTGGTCGCGGCAATCGTCACCGGCGTAGTTGCCTTGCGCTCCGCCCGATTTTCCCTGATATCTGATCCATGCCTCGCGTGCCCGTTGCCAAGACCTACAAGATGTTCATCGGTGGAAAGTTCCCGCGCACCGAATCGGGACGCTACGATCCGCTCACCGACAAGGCTGGCAACCTCATCGCCAACGTCTCGCGCGGGAGCCGGAAGGATTTCCGCAACGCCGTAGTGGCGGCTCATGCCGCGCAGCCGGGCTGGGCCAAGGCGAGTGCCTATCTTCGATCTCAGATTCTGTACCGCGCCGCTGAGATGCTGGAGGGTCGGAGCGCCCAATTCGTGGAGGAGTTGAAGCTGCAGGGCTCCACGGCCGCAGCTGCAACCAGGGAGGTGGAGGCGGCCACGGACCTGCTCGTGCACTACGCGGGCTGGGCGGACAAGTACCAGCAGATTTACTCGACGGTGAACCCGGTGGCCTCGCCGCACTTCAACTTTTCCGTGCCGGAGCCGGTCGGGCTGGTGGCGGCGGTTGCCCCCGAGAAGAGCGGCCTGCTCGGCCTCGTCTCGGTGATCGCTCCGATCATCACGGGCGCCAACAGCTGCGTGGTTTTGGCATCGCATTCCGCGCCGCTTTGTGCGGTGACCATGGCCGAGGTCTTCGCGACCTCCGACCTTCCGGGGGGCGTGGTGAATCTTCTCACTGGCCGTCGGGACGAGCTGCTCCCGACGATCGCCTCTCACATGGACGTCAACGCGGTCCTACTCTGCTCGGATGATGCCGGGGAGAAGAAGCTGCTGCAGACCGATGCCGCCCTCAACGTGAAGCGGGTCTCGATTCAGCCAAACTCGCCTCTGGAGGGGAGTCCGTATCACATCCTCGACTTCAGCGAAATCAAGACGACCTGGCATCCGGTCGGGCTGTGAGCGGCCTGCTGGCGCGAGGCGGCGGCTCCCGCCGTTGAACTCCCGCGCTATTCGCCTTCGCCGACCCGGACGAACTTTCCTTCGATGGCTTCGGCCAGTTTTTCGATGACCGCGTCGTTGCCGATCCGGTCGATGACTTCGCGGGTGAAGCCGAGCAGAACGAGCTTGCGGGCGGCTTCGGGACGGACGCCGCGGGCGCGCAGGTAGAAGATCTCTTCCTCGCTGATGCGAGCGGTCGTGGAGCCGTGGCTGCACTTGACCTGATCGGCATTGATCTCGAGCCCGGGCATGGCATTGGCCTCGGCCTCGTCGCTGAGCAGGAGGTTTCGGCAGGTCTGGAAGGCGTCCGTGTAGTGCGCGCCTTCATCGACCTGGATGAGACCGGAAAAGATGGTGCGGCTCTTGTCGTACAGTGCGTGCTTGAAGAGCAGGTCACTCGTGGCTCGGGGCGCCAGGTGATGCTGCAGGGTGCGCTGGTCGAATTCCTGCTCTCGGGAGGAGAGAGCGACGGAGAGCATGTCGCAGTTGGCACCTTCGGCGGTCATGCGCGCGACCGACTCGGAACGGAACCAGTCGCCACCGAGAGCGAGGATGCAGGCTTTGACGTCGGAGTCTCGTCCGGCCTCGTGGTTGGCGAAGTGAATCGCCTTGCTCGGGCGGCCCAGCGTTTCGACGAGGACGTGACCGATGCGGGCGTTGGCAGGCGCATCGATCTGCAGGGCGCTGCAACTGAATCCGGCTTCGGTTTCGCCGTCGCTCAGAATGCGCTCGACGACGGTCGCCGAGCTGCCTTCGCCGGCGTGGATGACAGTGCGAGGGAAGATGCTAGCGCCTTCTCCGGAGATCCAGTGGACAACCTCGATGGGCGCCTCGAGTTCAAGACCCTTGGGGAGGCTCAGGACGAGACCGCCGCCTGTCCCGAGGTGAGCCTGATGGAGGTTGGCGAACTTTTCCCCACCGAGGCAGCGCGGGGCATGGGCGAGGGCGGCCTCGATGCTTGCGGGCAGTTCCTTCGCATCGGCGATCGGGCTGCAAATCAGGCCTGCTTGCACGGCTGCTTCCGGAAGGGTCGGAGCCGAGATGCACTGACCGTTGGCAAAGACGAGCTGAATCGCTCCGTCAATGCCGTCCGTGCGCTCCAGGAGTTCCTTCGCTGTCTTCGCATCGACGGTGGTCGCGGGCGAAAAGGGGGAGAAGTCGCGCTTCTTCCCGCCGGCGAAACGCCAGTCCTGGTCCCGAGCGCTCGGCATGGCGAGTTCCCTTTGGCGGGCCCATCCGTCTTTTCGTGGCTGGGCGAGAAACGCGGGGAGTGAATCGACGGCGGAAGGCGCCGTTTCGAAGAGTGGTGAGAGTTCGCTCATGGCAGGTTGGACGGGGGAGCCTTCTATCCGTCCAAGAGACGTCCGACGCAAACGTTTCCGTGCTGAACTGCGCTCGTAATTTGTTCAGGTAAATGGGGGGTATCCGGTTTTCGGACTTAGTGGCAAATCGCAGGGAGGTGCGTCCCTGCGCCTCCGCAGAGAGCCGAACACTCGCTGCGAGTTGCCTTGTGGCGCGGGCGGTCCGTCGCTTTGCTCCTCCCCGGACGAGGAGGGACCCTCGTCCCTACCTTAGGCCCAAGACAACCTCCTCAGAGTGGATAGGTCGATCTCAGAATTTCTAGTGTTGCGGACCACTAGCAGGCTGGATCCTCGCCTCGGTTTGCCTATCAACTGTCCGCATTGCGAGTTAGTTGGAAGCTCCGAATCAGCATCATGAACATTCTCCTCATCAGCGGTAGTGACCTTAAGGGAGGCGCCGCCCGCGTGGCGCATTCTCTTGGGCGCACCCTGCTCGGGCGGGGGCATGCGGTGCGCATGCTTGCCGGCGAGAAAACCGGCGATGATGATTGGGTCTGCTCCATCGACGAGGCGTCCTCCGGCTCGGGGAAGCTCCGGGCCGGATTGCACCGAGCAGGCCTGAACGGACTCCACCTCGACAGCTCCTTCCCCGGCTCGATCAGCGCCGATCAACTGGAGGGAGTCGACGTCGTCCACCTTCACGATCCGGCTCACTTCAATCTCCGCCACCTTCCCGCTCTTTCACGACGTGTCCCCGTGGTGATGACACTGCACACGATGGCACCCTTCACCGGCAACTGCCTCTACAGCATGGGCTGCGAGCGGTACCGGGAGCGCTGTGGGGACTGTCCACAGAAGGATGAGTTTCCGCTTCACTACCTCCACCGCGATGCTTCTGGAGCGATGGTGAGGATGAAGCGGTGGCTCTATGGCCGAAGCGAAGTCTATCCGGTGGGAGTCTCGCAATGGGTAGCGGACCGCGCCCGAGAAAGCGCGGTGCTTGGCCGGAAGGAAATCCACGTCGTGCCCAACGGAATCGATCTGAGCCGCTTCCCGGTTCAAGACACGATTTCCTGCAAGCGACAACTCGGGATCCCCCCTGGCACCGGCACCATTCTCCTCTCCATTTCCCCGGACATGGAAGATCGGCGCAAGGGAATCGACGTCGCGGTGGCCGCCCTTCAACTCCTCGGTCGGGAAAATCTCATGCTCCTCCCACTCGGAATCACTCCGGGAGGCGACGAACTTTCCGAGATGCTCCAGTACCTGCCTGTCCCGAGCCTCCCGCCTCGCCATCTCGAGTCGGAAGAGCAACTCGCCCTCCACTACGGGGCCGCTGACGTCGTCTGGCATCCGAGCCGGGCGGACACCTCCTCGATGGTTTCGATGGAAGCGATGTCCTGCGGAACCCCCGTGATCGCGGCACGCGTCGGCGGTGTCCCCGAGGTGGTCATCGAAGGGGAAAGCGGGGTACTCATCCCGCCGGAAAATGCCGAGGCCCTGGCCGAGGCGACCCGCTCGATCTTCCGCGACCGCCTAGCCCTCAACCGACTTTCCAAATCCGCGGCTCGGATCGCACGAGAGCGGCATGACGTCGAGCGGATGACAACGGACTATCTCGAAGTCTACCACGGCGCCATGGCCCGCCATCGAAGACCCGAATGAGCGCTCCCCTCATCTCCATCATCGTGCCCGTCTACAATGCGGCTGCGTTTCTTACCGAGACGGTCGACAGTATTTTCAGCCAGAGCTTCGAAGACTGGGAGCTCATTCTGGTGGACGATGGTTCGACCGACGAGAGTCCTGACATGATGGCTCGCTGGGCGGAAGCGGATTCCCGAGTCCGACTTTTTCGAGGCATCAACCAGGGACAGCAGGTCGCGCGGAATATCGGCATCGGACTGGCGAGCGGGTCGTGGATCAAGATCCTCGACCACGACGACCTACTCGTCCCCGAGGCGCTGGAGACGCTCCTTACCACGGCCGAAGAGCACGAGGTCGCCGTCGTCGCAGGGCAGGTCGAGCGATTCGACACGCGACGGGAAACGGGTCCGGCAGCGCTGGCAAGGATTGTCAGGGATCGTGCTCCGCTTGATGACCCCGCAGTCACGATCGCGACGCCCCTCGAGCTTCTCGCGCAGCATCATTTCACCTTCAACGAAGTGCTCATTGATGGCACCCTGCTCCGTGCGATCGGCTTCAATCGAATGCTGAAGACAGGAGAGGAACTGGACTGCATCGCTCGCATCGACATCCACCACCCGGACACGCGGATGGCTTTTCTCGACGACACGGTGGTCACCGCGATGCGGGTCGGCTTGGAGAGTCTGGCGGTGCAACTCTTGCGAGCCACGCCTGAGAGTACCAATTGGCATTTACAATCGCTCCAGTGTGTGGCCTTGGAGCTTCAGGCCACGAGCCGACCAGCCACGCCGATTCAGAATGAGGTGGTCTTTGACCGACTTTACCAGGCTGCTGCCTACGCCTTTCGCGACGGTCAGCGGGGGCACTCTCTGACCGCCCTCGAGATCTGGAAGCGTGCGGATCTCACGCGGCCCACATTTGGAATCCCACGTCACGACCTGCTCCATGATCTCCTTGGCTTCTGGGGAGCCGAAAAACTGCTTTCCGCCTTGAGGGTGATCGTCGAGTTCGTCCGTCCGACCAGGCCGGTCACCTAACTTCGGCGTCACTGTCTGCCCGTGCCCTCGAACCGATGCAACAACCTCAAGACCGAGTCAGAACTTCGAGCCAGCACCTTCGTAAGTCTTTACTCTGGAAACTGCCGTGATCGGAAGTCCTCGAAGTCGGCTGTCCCGAGGCCTTGTCGAACTGTACGACCACGGTCGGCAGGAAGTCGCGAGTGCCTGGGGTCGGTGGTGGAGGGGAAGCCGGCGCATCGCACCTGGGTCGGCGACTCATCTCAATCTTGGCTCGGGACCGAGGTCGATGGACGCCGGTAGGGAGTGGGTGTTTGCCGACCACTTCCTTCTGCGCAAGCAGGTCGACGTGGCTGTTGACCTTCGACATCCCCTGCCCTTTGAGGATGAGGTCTGGCAGGGCATTACGATGCATCACGTCCTCGAACATCTGGAGTACTCGGACGCGTGCCGACTCCTCGAAGAATGCCATCGCGTTCTCAAGGAGGAGGGGCTTCTCCGCGTCGTCGTTCCCGACGCAGGGAAGGCGGCCCGTCTCTACGCGGCCGCGACCATCCACTCGGGTGATGTCGCTCCAGAGGAATCCATCGCCGCGCTGATGCCTGAGCACTTCGGTCCTTTCGCGACGCCGATGGCTGTCCTCAACGAGATCTTCCATTCGATCCCGGAGAACCGTCACTTCTTCGGCTGGGACCATGAGACCCTCGGACTCGCCATGAAGGAGGCGGGCTTTGGATCAGTTCAAGTTGTCCAGGCAGGCTGCTCGGCGGACCCTGTTCTCGGAGCTGCGGACAATCTCTCGTGGTCAAAATTCAGCCTCTACTTGGAGGCCCGTCGCTGATGCCTTCGCCCGGTCGGCTTCTCTATCTGTTCCGCCGCGATCTCGCGCGGGGGCTCTGTGCGTCCTATCACTTCTACCGGACGCTCCCAAAGATCGCGGGCCGGAAGCCCTCCAGTGATCTGCCCCTGCATCCTTCGGGCCTTCCCATCCATGTCCTCACGGGCGAAGAGAACTGGCTTCTCACGGCATGGATGCTGGCGAGTTTCGAAGTGGCGACCGGCTTTCGATGGACGGCTCGGATCCATGACGACGGAACGCTTTCCAAAGCGAATGCTGATTGTCTCGCAAAGCTCTTTCCCGACTCGGAGGTCGTCTTTCGATCCGAAACGGATGCGCAGATGGAGGAACTCCTCGCCCCCTATCCCCGCTGTCTCGAGTATCGCCAGACGCATCCTCTGGCCCTGAAGTGCTTTGACGTTATCCATCTCGTCGAGCATGAACGGTTCCTCCTCTTTGACAGCGACGTTCTGTTTTTCGACAGGCCTCAGGAGATCCTCGACTGGATCGACGACCCCTCCTCCGATGAATCCTGGTTCAATGGTGACCCTCAGGAACCTTCGCCGGTTTTACCGCAAGACGCCGAGCGAGTGTTTGGTGGCCCGCTTTGGCCCAAGGTGAACAGCGGGCTTTGTCTGCTCCGAAAGGACCTCCTCGATCTCGAGTACATGGAGCACTGCCTCGCGGTTCCTGAGCTGGAGGGTGCGGATCCGTGGCGGCTCGAACAGATGCTCCTAGGCCTCTGCTCGGCGAAGATCGGAGGGGGCGGTCTGCTTCCTTCTCGGTATGAAGTCTCGCTGGGGCGAGATCGCCAGCCCGACTCGATCGCGAGGCACTACGTCGGGGCCGTGCGACATCACTTTTACCGGGAAGGCATTGCCGGACTCGCGTCCTTCATTTTGCGATGATGGCAAGCGGTGGATCGAAGGGGTTCGTTGACGTGGTCACCTCTCTTCGTGGGCTCGCCTGTCTCGGCGTTTGCCTGGCTCACATGAGCGGCGGCATTGCCGAGACACTCCTCGGCAAGATGCTCCATCACGGACAACTTCGGGTTCCCATGTTCTTTTCCATGTCTGGTTTTGTCATGGCGCTCATCCTGGACAGGCCCTCCCTGAGCATTGCCGGCTACCCCCGATATCTTCTCCGCCGGGTCGTCAGGCTCGCCCCTCCTCTTTTCGCCACCCTCGCCCTCATCGTCCTGATCACGATGCTTTCTCAGGTGATCCAGGGGGGCGGGGCATGGCCGACGCCCATTCCCACGAGGCAGATCCTCGCCAATCTTTCCTTCGTCCCCTGGATTTTCGGAGAGGAGTGGATGGCCTACAGCTATTGGACTCTAGGAGTAGAGGCTGTCTTCTATCTAGTAGCCCCCTTCATGGTTCTCCTGGCCTTCCGAACGGACCAACGCGCGCGAACCGGGGTGGTGCTCTGTTTTCTGGGAGCCACCTCCGTGTTGCTGTCCGAAAAAGTGCTGATGGCCCTGGCCTTCCCTGCAATTCTAACAGGTCTCGCTACCTACGCCCTGTACTCCAAAAAACTCTCTCCCTCCTGGGGTTTGATCATCTTTCTCATTCTTCTCGGAGCTGTCTGGTTCACCACCTCCTCGCAATGGGCGATTGCCTGCCTCCTGACGGGTGCTCTGATTCTGGTTTTTCCAAAGTTGAAAGTCAGGGGGCTACACGAACTCGGGATCATCTCCTATTCTCTCTATCTGGTTCATGAACCCATTCATTCACGGGTCTTGAATCTTGGGGCGAGATTTGTACCCATCGAGACCCTGAACTGGGCCAGTATTCCGGTCAGTCTGGGAATCTCGCTGGTCACCGCGATCTGTCTCTGGAAGTTGATTGAGCAGCCTGCGCAACGACTTTCTCGTCGGCTCAAGAAACGCCCCGCCTCATGACCAGAGTTCTCCAGATGCCCGACTGGCGGGAAGGCAATCCCTATCAGGAACTGCTTGCCGAGGCTCTCCGCACGCAGGCGGTGGAGGCGTTTTTTGCGCCCGGTCGGCGGCGTGGGCTTCCTCTGACGAGGGCGATGAGGGAGCTGCGACCGGACCTCCTTCACCTGCACTGGCCAGAGGCCTTTCTCGGGCGGACGGGAACGGTGGGAGATCGGCTTCGACTTCGACGGCTGCCTTTTGATTTTCGAGGCGCGCGACAGATTGCGCCACGGGTGGTCACCGCTCACAATCTGGTGCCGCACGATCGGCAGACGGACCCGCTCTCGGTCAAGGTGTACCGACGAATTCTGCGGGAGGCGGAGCGGGTGATTGCCCACAGCGAACGGAGTCGCGGGGTCCTCGAAACGGAGATCGGAATTCCGGGCTCGAGAATTGACGTCATCGCGCATGGCGACCTTTCCAAAGCGCTTCCTGATCTGCCGAACCAAGTGGCTGCGAGGGAGTCGTTGGGACTCGATCCGGCACGGCCGATCTGCCTCATGTTTGGAGCGGTGATGGGATACAAGGGCATCGCCGAGTTCGTGGATCTCTGGTCGAAGGCGGCCCCCGAAGAGGCGACTCTGCTGATCGCGGGGAAGGTTCTCGAAGACGACGTCTGGACCAGGATTAAGTCCTCGGTCGCCGGACTCCCGGCGGGCGTGGAGGTTCTCCTCCGGCCGGGCTTTCTCTCCGACGAGGAACTCGTTGCCGCCCTCGCGGCGGCCGACTGCACGGCCTTCAACTACCGCTCCATCTTCTGCTCGGGAGCTGCCTGCCTCGCGCGGTCGATGGGGATTCCCATTCTGCTCACCGAGCGCGCCGCGACCGTGGATCTCGAGGAACCGAACCCACGCGTGTTCCGCTTTGCCGATGATCCGGGTGACTTCGGCTCGCAACTCGAGAAAGCGCTGAGCATCGGCTCGGACTTCTCCTCGGCGGCGGACTGGCGCGCCACGACGAACTGGGATCGAGTCGCCGAACTGACCGCGCAGTCTTACCGGAGGACTGTTTCCTGACATGTGCGGAATCGCTGGATGGGTACACGGGGAATCGATTCCCAGCGGGCAGGCCGACGAAGCAGTGGGCCGAATGCTCGACGCGATTTTTCATCGGGGACCGGACGGGGAAGGTCGGCTTTCGCTGCCTGATCTTGGATTCCAGGGAGGCATGCGACGCCTCAGCATCATCGATCTCGCGGGGGGAGACCAACCGATCTGGAACGAGGATAAAAGTGTGGCCGTCCTGTTCAACGGCGAGATCTACAACTACCGTGAACTGCGGGCCGAACTCGAGGCTGCGGGACATCGCTTCGCAACGGCTTCCGACACGGAGGTTCTCGTTCATCTCTACGAGGAGCACGGGATCGGCATGCTGTCTCGGCTCCGTGGAATGTTCGGAATGGCCCTCGTCGATCTTCGGCGGAAGCGGCTCCTGCTTGCTCGCGATCCCTTCGGCCAAAAGTCGGTGTACTACCATCAGGATGCCGTGGCCGGGCTTTCCTTCTGCTCCGAACTCAAGGGTCTTCTTGAACTCCCTCACCTGGATCGGAAACCGAGCCGGGACGCCCTGAGGGAGTTCGCTGCGTTTCTCGTTCTGCCGCCGCCCTCGACCCATTTCAAGGGGGTCTTCAAGTTGCGGGCAGGGCACTTTCTCGATGTGGACCTCTCGAATCCGGCGGCGGCGCTGGAGCCGGTCTCCTATCGGTCGGCAGAGAAGAGCGGGCTGACGATCACCTCGATGAAGGAGGCCGTCGAAGTCGTCGATCGACAGCTTGCGGACTCGGTTGCGCTTCATCTCCGCTCGGACGTCCCCGTGGGGATTCTGCTTTCGAGTGGCCTGGACAGCCGGCTGCTCGCTTCCTATGCAGCGGAGGCCTACGAAGGACGCCTCAAGGCCTTCACGATCGGATTCGGCGAGGGGCGATCGGAAGTCGAGGACGGAGCGGCGACGGCCCGACTCCTCGGGATCGAACACTTTGGCTGGGAGATGGATGCCGCTCGCTTTTTGAGTCTTCTTCCCAAGGCGCTGAGGCACCTCGACGAACCCATCGGTGATGCGGCAGCGGTGCCTCTTCTGGAAATCTGCACGGTGGCACGCAAGGAGGTGAAAGTGCTTCTCGGGGGAGAAGGAGCGGACGAACTTTTTGCCGGCTACGCCGAGCGCTACCAGGGCAGAAAAAGTACCGTTGAACGTACGGAACAAATTCGCTGGGCCCATGCTCTCGCCCGTCTCGTTCCGCACCCGCGGGCCCGCGCGCTCGTGGAACGGACGGGGCTGAGCCGAGGGGCCGAGGTGATCTCTCTCGTCCAGTCGGGTCAGGGCCTATCTCGTGGCACGGGGGGAGGCTTCGACAAGGCCGACCGGGATCGGCTTTCCCGGCGTTTCGAGGAGATCGCGGGGGAACTGTTCGAAGAGGAGGACCATCGAGTCCCGGAACTCCTCGGCCTCGATCAGCGCTGGGAGCTGCCCGAATGGCTGCTTCAGAAGTCGGACAAGATGAGCATGGCGGCTTCTCTCGAGCTGCGTTCGCCTTTCCTCGACCCCGCTCTCGCCGACGTGGCCGCCTTGATCGATCCGCAACTGAACCTGGGAGAAACCGGACTCGGGAAGCAGGTTCTCCGGGCGGTGCATGACCAGCGCATTGGAGAAGGGTCATCGCGGCCCAAGAAGGGCTTCCCTCTGCCTCTCAACCAGTGGCTCCGAAACGATCTCCGGGAGGAGCTGGAGCCCTGGTTTCGGGATGGGAGTTCCCCTCTCGCCTCGGCGCTCGACCCCGTCGCGATCAGCCGGCTCTGGGACGAATACCAGACCGGGGCGCACTCGAACGGCACCCTCGTCTTCGCGCTTTGGGCCTACTGCCTATGGCACTCTCAACTTGCCTAGCATCAATGGCGCTTGGTTAAGAACCCCCGGCGGTTCGGGTATGGGGTTGGCGAAAGGTAGGGAGGTGCGTCCCTGCGCCTCCGCAGGGAGCCCTAGGCGACCAACGACGCCATCATCCGTCCCGACAGCATCGACCCACTTGCTATGGGGCAGCCTTGGGCCTCGGCGGTCCGTCGCTTCGCTCCTCCCCGGACGAGGAGGGACCCTCGTCCCTACCTCAAGGCAAGCCGTTTTGCGATCGCTCCACACGGCAAGGCAGGGTCGATCCGGTTCAATCCCAGAGGAAGAAATCCTGCCCAGAATCCTCGACGCCCCCCGCTAACCAAGTGCCATTGGCCCCGGCCCGGCTCCAGCCCGAGCCCGGGAGGAAACCCAACGCGGACCTTGACGCGTGCCATCCGCTTGGAGGAACCTGAGTCATGGCCGATGAAGTTCCCAACCCTCCCCCACTCCCCCCTCCATCGGAAGAAGTGCGCGAGTATGGGACGCCTGCCGGGTGGGCAGCTCCCATTGGAATCACCTGCATTGTGTTTGGCGCACTCGGGGCCCTCACGTCCCTGAGCTACATCGCCTTTGGCTACATGAGTGGGATGATGAGCATGATGCCGACAGAGCCGACAACGCCTGGTGGACCGGCCATGCCCGACATGACTGAACTCTATGCCGTCTGGGAAAAATGGGGCGCCTCGATGAAAATCTTCGGATGGGTCGGGGTCCTGCTCGGGGTCTTGCTCTTTTTTGCGGGATGGATGCTCGTGCTCCGGCGCAAGCTATCACGGCCAGTTCTGATCGGCTGGTCGTATGCCAAGACTCTCTACGCGATGGGTTATGCCTACTACATGGGAGCCATGATGAAGGAGCAAATGGCTGCCCAGATGGCGATGCAAGTCTCTCTGATGGAATCCATGGGGACTCCGGGTTCGCCGGCCCCGGTCATGCCCGACATGGCAGGAGTGGCAGAGACCATGGCCAATGTCATGACCATTGCGATGACGCTCTGGCTCTTGGCCTTGCCGATCTTCCTGCTCGTCTGGTTCTATCGCCAGAAGACCCGGACCCAGATGGCTTTGTGGGAGAAATAGGGCCCGTGATCTCGTTGAGCAGGATTTGAAGACGGTGAATCATCTGCCGCACCATCCTGTCCCCGAAACGCCAGGATCGAGTCTCTGATTTCCAGTTGCGCACCCGACGCGTATCGCTACCATGGCCCTCCACAACGAAGGGGCATTAGCTCAGTTGGTAGAGCGCCTCAATGGCATTGAGGAGGTCAGCGGTTCGAATCCGCTATGCTCCACTCCTTCCTGCGGAATTCGTCACCGGAACCGGCACGAACATCCTCGGCGGAGGGTCAGAGATTCAGAGATTCAGTGGTTACTGCCGCTCCCAGGGGAGCGGGTTCTTCTGAAACCACTCGTCTCGAAGACGCTCGAGTTCTTTCATTCGCTCTCGTTCCTGCACCACGCGGTGACGCCTGAGATGGACGAAATGATTGTTCTCACCAAGTAGCATCCAGGGTCCGGGACCGACCTCGGGAAGTTCCACGAATCGCCAGTTGCACCGGCCACCGCTCTGGAGCCCGAGGAAATCTCGTACCGCCGGGGAAATATCAATTCCAGCCCCGTTGTTCTTCTTGTTCTTGGGGCGCTTCGTGCCAAACACGTATTCATAGTCATTGGTGACGAAGGGTCCGCAATCCTCCCACTGGGCAAAACAGACCTTGCCCTTGTACTCGATCGCGATCCACCGGCTTTTGAGCACCGTCCGACCGGGACGGTCGAAATGCTTGGCATGCCAGGGAATTACCTTCGAGGACTCCGGCTTCGACTTTCCTCCGGTCATCACATCGTTGTAGGGCAAGGCAATGTAGAAGGGGTTGAGACCGGGAGTGAAGGCTGTCGGACAATAGTGCGCCGTCCGATTCTCAGGAGCAGGATCATCGTAGCCCCCATAATTCCGCTGCCAGTTCGTGTCCCAACTACTTTTGGCATTGGGGACAGGGTTTCGAGGGGATGGTTCTTCGCCGATCCAGAAGATCGTGGCAACGATGTCCTTCTTCCAAGGGTACTTCCTTGCAGGTGCAGCCTGAGATCTGGATACGGTCGGCGCGTACACTCTGGGGAGCGCAGACTCAGATGCGACCGGACCGGTTCGAGTCGGAACACCGGGAACCATCTTTTCCTGTTGTGCCACCAAGAGGGGTAGGCATAGACACAGACCAGAAAAGATGGAAACGAAGAACAGGGAGGCGCGTTTGGCTGAAAACGAGACAGACATGATTCTGCGAAGCACGAGGGATTGGAAGCGGAAGGAGTGGGATTCGAACCCACGGTAGGTTGCCCTACACTCGATTTCGAATCGAGCGCCTTAAACCGGACTCAGCCATCCTTCCTGATGCGGCCAACCCTACCTTTCCTGGTCTGAGCTTTCAAGGGTACAGTCGGAAAATCCACCCTGCTTGAGGACGCTCAGTGAAAACGCCCTCCGCCAGGCTGTAATCATCGTACCTGCCCGTTCTCTGATCGCATTAGTCTGGTTCTACTCTCGACTCAAGAGGGCACCGGCCCTGGCTTCAGGAGTTCTCAGTCCTGCGGCCCGCTCTTCAGCACTGCAAATCCATCTTGACTGATTTTATGAACAGTGTTTATATGATCCCATGACAAGCATCAACAAAGTGATTCTCATCGGCAATCTCACGGCGGATCCCGAACTGCGAAGCACCCCGCAGGGAACGGCCGTCACGGACCTGCGACTTGCCTTGAACCGCAGCTGGAAGTCCGAGAATGGCGAACGTCGCGAGGAAACGACCTTCGTCGATGCCACGGTCTGGGGCCGACAGGCAGAAACGGCCTGCCAGTTTCTCGGCAAAGGTCACCCGGTGTACCTTGAGGGGCGCCTGCAACTTGAAACCTGGCAGGACAAGGGCACCGGAGAAAATCGGCAAAAGCTCAAGATCGTCGCTGAACGAGTCCAATTCCTGCCAAGTCGTGATGGTCGTGAAGGCGGAACCTCTGGAGCAAACCGAAATGGTCCCGCTAGCGGGGTTAGCGGCGCTAGCGTCGGCTCTGGCGTCGGCTCTGGCGGCAGCCACTTGAACCACTTGGCGTCATCATCAGTCGAGGAGCCTAGTGCGTTGGCCTAGGATTCCGACCGCCCCTCTGGCAGCGGTCGCAGCGGTCGCAGCGATTGCCCCAACGGCAGCAGTAGCCGACGTAGCACCGACAGCGGCAGTGGCTCCAGTCGCCAACCCTGTAGACCTAAGCGCCGTAGCGAATGCGATCTTGACCGACCCAACGGTCAAGATTGACGCACAAAAACTGGAAGTGGAAATTGCCAAGATCATCAAAGACGGCGAAGACTTCGACACGGTACCGGTGGTCAATGAAAACGGCACCAACGAAAACGCTGATGGTTCACGTCGAAACAAATTTGTGAGGCCAACAGTCTAGTGGCAGCGTTATTCGGCAATTTGTTTGGCGATCTGTTCGGCGACCTGTTTGGCAGCACCGTCGTCACGCCACCAGTTACCCCCAGCGCCGATGCCACTTCAACGCTCGCACGGTCGATCGACGTTGCCGCTGCATTGGTGGCTCAATCGCAGACGTTTACTGATCGCCAGACGCTGTACGGTGTTGAAGCTGTTAAACCGGCCGATCGTGTCTATTTGTACCAAGCCGAAAGCGTGGAACTGATGATGTCGATCCCGGAGCTGCGGCCGTTTGTAGTGGTGGGTTTGGGGGAAGATATCAGTTGGGACGCGATCAGCCCCGGATGCGTCAACAATAATTTAATCATTAACGGCGGCGTCTACGTCATCGTTGTCGATAACGCTCGGTTCACCGATCTGGGAACGATGAATGAAGAGGGAGCGATCACGTCCGGTGCCGACAAACAGGGCGACAGCTATAAGGATTTCCTGAACTTCTCCGGCGGCATCGCGGATGAGATGTCGGAGCTGTTCGGGACGTCGGTGGATCTGATCGGGTTCAACGGGATCGAACTGATTGAACCCGGCATCCGGACGGAGATCGACGAACGCCAAAACGATGACTACTGGGCGGCGGCGATGAAGTTCAATTTCGGTCAGTCGACGTTCTGATTTTGGCGTTGCCAAAATCAAGAACGATTTCGAATCTCTAATTTCAAATTTCTAAATTCAAAATTTCAAATCCTAAATTATCAAAGGTGTCCTATGTCCTTTCATTATTTCCTGGTCGGCATCAAACCCAACGACGGCCGCATCACCAAAGAAGATTTTGCCGCGTTCGGGCTCGATGGTTCGCTGTCGGATCTGATCGACGAAACCAAACGCGAATACTCCGCATTCGAAATGGAGATCAGCGGGAAGATGGGAACGTTCCTCACCCCGAACGTCGCACCAGGGATCTCTCCCGAGGTGGTCAACTACAAACCCGATATTCAATCCTTTCTGAAAGTCCAGGTCGGAGATCGGGAAATGTTCATCGGCTGGAACAGCGAACGGCCACCCGAACCGACCGATCTGATCCGCCCGGTCAACTACGGCGGCTACGCAATCGAAGGCTGCAGCGGACGTTCCTGGACCACACCGATCGCTCGATCCGTTCGCGGCAACATCACATTGCCGTCGGACTTTGATTTCGATGCCGCCACCGGCGCAGCGACGGAATTGCTCAGCGATGATTTTGCGGATCTGTGGGAGATTTCGGGAAAGCTGTACAAGCATTGGAACGAAGAGGGATTTGAGATCGACGCCACCGAGATGGCTCAGTTCGCATTGTTCGCGATCGGCGTCAATTACCGAGTAGGACCGATTGAGTTCGCGGCGTTCAAAAGCAT